>Ga0307509_10002492_pt1 | contig 29703 bp, 24 predicted proteins | sample 10_EM_MG_FD_202245 | JGI IMG/M metagenome (GOLD analysis project Ga0307509, IMG submission 202245) | Populus trichocarpa ectomycorrhiza microbial communities from riparian zone in the Pacific Northwest, United States - 10_EM | ecosystem: Host-associated > Plants > Roots > Unclassified | place...
CACGACACAATGTCGTCCGTCCTGGTCCTTGGCTCTTACTTGTCGGGCAAGTTCAGAAAATGACTGGACGGGACGACACAATGTCGTCCGTCCTCGTCCTGGCCCAGGACGGACGGACTGCCCCGTTACGAACACTGCTTTCAGCTTTCAGCTTATCATCTTTGATTTTCCTGTAGCTGTAAACTCTTACCTGCGCCTTCTCTTTTTCAAATTCTTTTTTCTTTCTTTTTTTCTCTTCCTTTTCTCTTCCCCCACCCCTTCCGTGAGTAATAGATGAACTTTATGTGGACTATTATTATTTTTCTAATTGAAGAAAAGCGGTGTATGATAGCACAAGCGTTATAGGGGCGTTTGCGAACAACTATATAAGACCGTGCCTACCACATGGGGGTAATTACCACAATTTATATGGCTTCATGAATAGTGCCGCGTTAAGCTTGGAACATACCTACTAGCCACCCTACCGTAAACACGAGTATGGAGGGTGGGGGGTCTAGCCGATAGGCTTCCCACATCGCTCATTCGTTTCACTCGTCTTATCGCCGACTTGATAGAATGATACATACGAGCAGTGAGACCAACAAGATCCACTATAGCGAGTACTATACGCAGAGACTCAGTGTTCTCAACGGTCGGGGGGCTGGACGGGACGGGACGGTAAAACGCGGTCCGTTCTCGTCTAGGAAACTTTAGGACGGTAATCATTGCTAAGGACGGCGGGTCCTATGATGTAAGATAAATTAGCTTAAGGGACTGCCGGGGTCTGTCGGGTAGTTTTTTGCGCCATTCAATTATTTCGTATGCCAAGCAGAAGTAGGGATATGCGTAAAAGATAATAAAAGAAGCTTGTTATCCTGCTCTAACACTCGGGGGGGAATGGGTTCTTATATGGATAGTGTCCCCCCGGCGTCCCATCATTACCGGAAGTGGAAAATGCGTAGGAAATATGGTAGACCCCAGAAATAACAATCGAGCACGAAATTTATCCCCATAATTCCTGATATCTTCTCGTGTATAAGAACCTGCTATTAACAAGTCTTTCGCGCAATCAACCACGGCAAAGTTACATCCCCAGAATCTATGATAGCCATTAAGTTGCATTTCCATCTCCGGTTCAACCAATCCGAACCGAGTTATAATAGAAGAAAGAGGATCCACGAGGAAGAACACCAAAAGCAAAGGAAAGGGCATGGTAGTAAACATAATACCAATATCATACATAAAAAGAAAAAATAGGAAAATAATAGGAAATAAATGAGTGATCTCCGGTGACTCTCAACACCAGTGACTGTGGGGGACGTCAGGACGGCTAGTGTGAGACATTTCTCGCGGGGGACGGTGGGGCCATAGTCCCTGGGGGTGGGTTGCAGGGCAAGTTTAGAAAAAGACTGGACGGGACGACAAAATGTAATCCGTCCTAGTCCTGGCATGGGACGGACAGTTGAGAGCACTGATCCGTACTCAACTACCACGGAGGAGAATTCTACTTTGGTTGCCCAGTTGGGGCCGGCGAGGGGAACGAAGGTCATATCAGCCTTCCCCGCTGATCTTCTCTATTGACCGATAAAGTTGTTGTATTCTTGTAACCCTGATTGGCTATATTTCCGGACCCCAACAGGACACAATTGGAAACAAACCGGGAGAAGCACTTATCTGCATCTTGCGAACACAAGCCTTTGGAATAATTCCATCTATTACCGCTTCCGTGATCATCTCGTACAGCCACACTGACGGGCACTCATGTAATTGCGATGGCGTTATAACCATTAATACCTTATCGGGAGCCTCACAGCTCGCAAGCCATGCGTGCCGGAACCGGAACTATCGAGAATGTTAGTCTGCACACTGCCAGCATTAGCGCGTATGCATCACATACGGTGTTCCCAACCGTCCCGGGCGGTCAAAGTGCAGGATGGCGGGCCCTAGAGGGTGAGACATATGTGTTTAGGATACCGGTAGGGGGACAACCAGGGACTGTAAAGGACGGCAGGAAATAGTGAGGGACGGCAGGGGACGGTGGGGGACTGTTGGAGATGTAGGCTGCGGGGCAATGATTTATGGTGAGGATTTTACGCATCAGAGTGAAACCGGTTAAGTGGAGATGAAGATTATGATTGATAGTGATAACTTGAGGGGAAGGAGAGGCTTGAGGAATGTTGTGTACAGGAAGGTGTTTAGCAAGAAAAAGTGATAAGGAAAGAGAAACGAGTGAAAACATCTTCCTAGCTTGCGCGTCCTTTGACTAGTGCGTACGTATGACTCAGCGAGATCAGAGTGAGGCCATTAAACTGTCATTTCCAACAGGGGCGGCCGGTGGCGGCGCGAATGATGTTTCATGATGCGATAATGATTGGTTCGGAGGGGGATGATTTCAACTTGGGCTAGGACTATAGCCCCCTACAGTCCGCCCGGTCCTCACCTTCCAGGTAGTAGTCCGCCCTGTCCTGTCCCCCAAAGTCGGAGGGACTGGGCGGCTGGGAACACTGCAGAGACTACCCTCCCCGGTAGAAGCTGCCCCAAGGCCGCGGAATTCCTACTACCCTAATCGTACGGGTTGCGAGACTAGCGGGAAAGAGAGCTTGTGCCACTTGCCGAAAGGCTACTCACCAATTCAGAGCTCTTTCTTAATCAAGTGAGGAAGCACCCAGGAAATCCAATCCGAGTTTTTCCTACTCCCATGCCCGCCACGCCTCCTTCTAAGTTGGCAGTGGAATCATCGCAAAGCACCCAGCCCCGTACCACTCCATCTACTGGTAAATTAGAGGAGAGAGGGAAAGTGGGATAATGGTGTCTTCCTTTTGGGTGTCGTGGTGTCTGTTTGGTTGGAATTAATGGAGTGCGACGATAAACTATGGTACGCGTTGAGCTGGATTACTGCTTGGCAAACTTATGATGAAGATACTGTTACCCAAGATAGCAGCTTGGGTTTCCGTTGGTTTCCCTTCTCTGGGGGTGTATAGATATCCGGTGGGTGGTTGCCAAAACGGTCACTTACTATGCCGTGATTCTCTTCTATGATATATACACCATATTCGGCCATAGCCATAATGATCAGAAACCGAAATCTCCTGTTAAAAGGACGTGGTTGATTCGGGAAGTTACAAGAGTTTCAGAGATTGTTCATGGGTATAATGGATTGTCCTAATGCTTTACCTGCTTTCGGAAGATGTCATGCCCATGTCTCTTTCTTTTGTTACCACGGCTGTGAGGGGTGCGGACACGCGGTGGAAAACAGACATCTTGCGAGATATGGAGGTAAGTGTGGTGATCTAAAGCAGGATCTGGGCGCATTACCTGTGTCCGTTTATACACCTGTCTTTGCAGTCAGTTAGTTTACTTTTAAACGAGCTCGAACAAAGTTATGCAAGCCACATTTCCTACGTCTCCTATACAATACCTAAGTTCCAAGAAAGTCCTCTCATTCTACACTCCCCCGTTGCGTGCTTTATCTCTCCACTTTAGCATAGCATCCCTATGGTGCTTCTACACCAACTCCCAGAAGCGAGAGAGTCCTCAAATATTTCAGGCCACCAGGTAAATTTTCTCCGCCCCGAGCCGAATTAGTCTCCAGGTTAGCCCTAGTGCTTTACCTACCCCCGGGGGATTTATTATAGTATACCGGAGGCCGAGGATGCAAAAACTAATTTTGAAAGTGTAATTAAACTCGGGACATACGAAAGGACTATTGGTGTGAGATAAGTGTCTCAATGTAGGATATTAGGTAAGCTGCGCCGGGAATTTCCTGAGCCCCTTGTGGAGACTAACGATTTCTTATCGCGATATATGATCATCGTTTGCCTTATGCACGGTCCCCATACCGGAAGTGCCGGCCTTTTAATTAGAGAGCCTGTGACTTCCATGCCTAACTGTAGTGGCCATGCATAAAGTGGGAGAGATCCCGCTACGTTAAGTAGAAATCCTCGGGATATATCAAATTGAAATACATGATATTTTCATTGTTGGCCGTGTTTGTGGGTTCCACCAGCCATCCTTCAACGATGTTGGCTACCTAAGCGGCAGTAGTTTATAGATCTAGCTGGGTTAATACTGCTGCCCGAGCTTAAGAGTTCACATAGGTAAATAGTGGCATAGTGTTAGAAATTTGCTACAAGCTCAGTGTTGAAAACTCGCACATTTGGCGCCTCATCATGTAGCACCGATACAGCTGTTGCAGAGATGACGTAGTTCTTGGACAAAAGTCATTCCCGGCATGCCTAGACCCCACTATGAAAACACACCAAAACGACCCAAATTCAGAGTGTCCGGAATCCCCGCCTGCACTCCCGTTAGATTACCTATACTGGAAATTTCGATGCGTTTTTCCAAAAGACTTCTATTACATACCTCTAAAATTTGGCTGTTTCGCTTGGATTTGAGCGGTATGCAATAGCAGCCTTTTTTAAAAAACGCTTCGACATTGCAGTATGGAATGTGGTTATGTAGTTATGCTGACCTGCAGTTCCACGGATATCTGGGTAGGCTGATATGCGGATACGCGGCTAGGAGATATACGGGTATGTCACGTGGTTTCGTGGTAGAAGACGATAACTGTCTAAGGTTTCGTTTACCTGCAAACGGCCGTCTAGCAGCTCGAGACGGTGCCGAATGTCAAGGGACCTTGACGGTTTGATGTGTGTAAGTAAGTAGATGGCACTTACTTAAAGCAGCGTGCCCTCTAGACTCTGGTGGGATTTGAAAACAGAGCTGCGAAGCAATGTCACGTTTTGACCGTCCAATTACAAGAATTTAGGAAAGTAGAAAATTAAGGGCCCGTTTACCAATAGACGGCCGTCAACCAACCGGAGACGGCACCGACTGTCAAGGGAAGCTAGACGGTAGAAGAGGGGTAGGGAAAATTGATGGGTGCGAGTTTACCTAATATAACTTACTACATCACTTAGGGTGAAAGATTTGATCAACTGACGAAGTGTGAAACCAGGTATCATAGCTTTCAACTCTCAACAGCGCTCGGGAACCGAGATCGGACTGACCAACAATGTCCTCTCGCGGATTAAAAATCGGAATTTTGTCATTGAGCTTACCATAGATTATGAGAGAAGGGATCTGATTGTCTAGGGGAAATAGATCTTATTGGTATGGTAACTACTCATGCGATTGCGGGCATGGCGGGTTGGTGGAATTTTGGTGGTAGGGTTCATTACAGGGCGGAGCAGGGCGGGTTTTGCTCGGAGGCCCCACCGCTACACGGGCCCGGGGGGTGAATTTTGTCCGTTGTTCCCGCCCCGCCCCGGGCCGGTAAGCGGGCCGGGGCGGGGAATTTGGGCGGGGGCCCGGAGGCCCCGTAACGAACGCTATTTGGCGGTGCCAGTATAGAACATGATACGGCAGCTCTGGGTAACTTTACCAGAGGTCCCTAGTTAGACTAGTGTAAAAAAATATTTCGAACTTCGATAGAGGGGCTAGGTGCCCGTGTGCGGTGTCGAGGTTGAGGCTCTCTCCTGGGTGCAACATGAAACTGGTCATGCATGCAGCCGCTTGTCTTGCGTCTTGGCCTGAGCCGGCTCCCGCTGCATGCACCCCAGGATTCATGGCGTTGGGGCCGTGATTGGTGGGATGGCGTCACAGATAATCCCAAGACAGCCAATCAGATAACCGAGGTAAGTCCGGAAAATAGTTTCTCCATATCCATCCTTCTAGCATAGGTTACCAGGCACGGAGCACCCATCCCAATTCCCGGAGCGTCTTCTGCCGATGCCACAAGAACCCTGACCACAGGTTAGCATTCCCTCTTAGCCTTATACTAATCTCCTGCTTACTACCTATTTCTGACATATCTAAGCGATTTGCACTATACAAGGACCGGTGCTGTCGGGTGTTTTCCGGGCAAGGCGCTCTTTGGTGGGTACCGGTATTTGGCAAGAGATTTTCGGACAATCAAAGCAGGCTCAGAAAACAAGAAATAGATGAGAGGAAAAACCACATTCAAAGATCAAATTGTTCTCAAAAATTGTGGTTGTTGTTCCCTTCCCCGTGTTGCTCTCAGACGAGCCCCTTTATCCAACAAATCTAAGCTAAGTGACAGGTGCCCTGCCCACAGCAAACTACCGGTACAACTACATTGCCCATACGGTAGTCCATTCAGCCCTCCGATAGTACGGTAAGTTACTTAGGTTGCCGAGTGCTAAGTAAATCACGTGATCTTCATTGAGGTTTATCAACGATTTCATGGGCAATTCGGTGTTTCTGTTTCCCCCCCTCTGTTTCTTCCATCGACTAGGAGTGGGTATAGTCTGCAACATTATATACTCGCTTACGTTCTGATTGCTAGCGGAACCTGCTTGCCTTGCTTGCTCATGGCCGAGAGCTACGGAGGTACAGCTCCTAGGTTTTGTATGTTCCACACGCAGCGAACCTCGCTAGTAGAACATCCAAAACTTATGCGCTGTCCTTCCGTAAGCAAATTAAGTGATCTTCGATTCCGTAAATTACCCGACAATGGAAGTGAGTAGAATGTTCAAAAGAAGGCCTCCTATCTCCTGAGCCAAAAGTTCAAAATGCCACGATTCTTAGTACAATATTCACTACGTAGATATCCTCTCATTCATCACGATACACGCTTATCCACTATACACGCCTCTTGATAAATTTATGAATAGATCGGACCCCGCGCGGGTAATCTTCACCCAAGACCTTGCGAGAAGGGTTTGGCTGTACACCGGTTTCAATGTCCCCGGTGTTTATAGGGTGTTTTCAGAGTAGGGGTTGGTTTTGCTAGTTTGACGACCCCTTATGTATTAATTTTCTTTGATGAGCAGGGCTGAAAAGTGCCGATGGCCTCAACCTCACATTTAGTTAAGCTCACACCCCTTTGAGGCATGTCCACAGTTGAAGCAAACACAGTAATATCACAATTAATTAATAGCTTTAACGCTAGTTTTTACCTCTCGGAAAAACTTGCGCCTCGTATTTTTGTCCCTACACTACCGGTATCCGAAGTACACTTGGGTCTAAATTGTAGGGAGAAAAGGGGGGAGAATTAAATAAAATGAAAATGAAAAGCAAGCAACAAATATACAAAGAGGATTTACCGTTGGAGGTTACAGTCTTAACCGTACCCACGACGAAACCGGGCCGGCGGCGAAGAGGGGTATCCTGTGGGCAAAAAGTGAACCATCGAGGTTGGGGTTACGAAAAATTACTGGTAATTAATCTCTGTCCGTCACAGGCCCAGTTTCGTCGTGGGTACGGTGAAACTGTATAGAAAGCTGGAAAGAAGGAAACAAAAGTGAGATCGCAATAGGCTCCAAGCGCAGGAAAATGTGGAAGAATAGTAGACGAGTCGGCTGCCCCCTCTGCGATCTAAAGACAAGCTAGAAGATATATCCCTCCATGTAACACCGAAAAACTCCCGAAATTGAAGAAATTCTAAAGAAACACACCAAACCGACAAGCCCTGATCCTTAGCAATCAAGCAAGCTAGAACCATCCTGATATCCCGTGATCAACCATGATCCCTAGACCAATGCCTGCTAGAGTGCCAACCCCCTTATGTCTAAGGACATGGGTTACGAAAGAAACCTTGTATCATAATATCATAGAACCAAATTCCCGATCCCAAATGTCCAATATCAATGAGTACCAACGAAACCAAAACCAGTGCCTTATGCCGCTAGGCGTGGGATGTGAAAATAAAAATCCGTAGCTAAGTACCGGTATAATATGTGCCCAATTTACGAACACCACAAAACCCTCTGACGGTATACCCCAGAAATTTTGAGTCACTGTGAAGGACCCTTGGGTCGCAGAAGCGCCACCACCGCTGCGTGGCCATGCCGAGTAGCCAGGCGGAGTGGTGTTTGGCCAAACGCATCTGGTTGGTCAGGGTCGACGCCCCTCGCGAGCAGTATTTCCACAACTCCCGCGTACCCATTGCCAGCAGCATACGAGAGCGGCGTTCGGCCGTCATTATCAGGCATGTCGGGGCTGACCCCGTCCCGTGCAAGAAGAATTTTCACCACTCTCTCGTGCCCATTCCAAGCGGCACACAAGAGGGGTGTGCGACCGTCGATATCAGGCTTGTCAGGATTAACATCGTGCCGTTCGAGAAGCACTTTCACCACTCCCTGGCGCCCATACAAGGAGGCAAACTGGAGCGGTGTTCGGCCTTCATTATCTGGTCTGTCGGGGTTGACCTCGCCGCGTTGGAGGAGAGCCTCCACTACTTCCACATGCCCATTCGAAGCGGCATACATGAGTGGTGTTTGGCCATGGCTGTCTGGCCTGTCGGGGTTAACCTCGCTCAGCCCGAGCAGGATTTTGACCACTCCCTCGTACCCCTTGTAAGCGGCAGCGTGGAGTGGCGTTCGGCCGCTATTATCTGGGCTATCGGGGTCAACCTCGTCCCGCTCGAGAAGCATTTTCGCCACACCCCCGTGCCCATTCCAAGCTGCCGCGTAAAGTGGTGTTCGGCCATCGTTAGCTGAGTTGTCAGGATTAACCTCGTCCCGTTCGAGAAGGATTTTCGCCACTCCCTCGTGTCCATTGAGAGCGGCCCACAAGAGCGGAGTCTGGCCTCCGTTATCAGGCTTGCCAGGGCTGACCTCGTCCCGCTCGAGAAGAATTTTCACAACTCCCTCGTGCCCATTGTAAGCAGCGCCCGAGAGTGGTGTTTGCCCTTGGTTATCTGGCTTGTTAGGGTCAATCTGGCCCCGCTCGAGAAGAATTTTCACCACCCCCTCATGCCCATTGAGAGCGGCAGAGCGGAGTGGTGTTTGGCCGTTGTTAGCTGGGCTGTCAGGGTCAACGTCGTCCCGTTCGAGAAGAATTTTCGCCACCCCCCCGTGCCCATTGCAAGCGGCCCACCAGAGTGGCGTTTGGCCGTCATTAGTTGGACTGTCGGGGTCAACCTCGTCTCGTTCGAGAAGAATTTTAACCACCCCCTCGTGCCCATTGTAAGCAGCAGCGTGGAGAGGCATTCGGCCGTTATTATCTGGGTTGTCAGGGTTAACCTCGTCCCGCTCGAGAAGCATTTTCGCCACACCCCCGTGCCCATTCCAAGCTGCCGCGTGAAGTGGTGTTCGGCCATCGTTAGCTGGATTGTCAGGGTTAACCTCGTCCCGTTCGAGAAGGATTTTCGCCACTCCCTCGTGTCCATTGAGAGCGGCCCACAAGAGCGGATTCTGGCCTCCGTTATCAGGCTTGCCAGGGCTGACCTCGTCCCGCTCGAGAAGAATTTTCACAACTCCCTCGTGCCCATTGTAAGCAGCGCCCGAGAGTGGTGTTTGCCCTTGGTTATCTGGCTTGTCAGGGTCAATCTGGCCCCGTTCGAGGAGAGTTTTAACTACCCCCTCATGCCCATTGAAAGCGGCAGAGCGGAGTGGTGTTTGGCCGTTGTTAGCTGGGCTGTCAGGGTCAACGTCGTCCCGTTCGAGAAGAATTTTCGCCACCCCCCCGTGCCCATTGCAAGCGGCCCACCAGAGTGGCGTTTGGCCGTCGTTAGTTGGACTGTCGGGGTCAACCTCGTCCCGTTCGAGAAGAAATTTCACCACCCCCTCGTGCCCATTGTAAGCAGCAGCGTGGAGTGGCGTTCGGCCGTTGTTATCTGGCATGCCAGGGTTGGCCTCTCCCCGCTCGAGAAGTAGATTCGCCATTCCCTCCTGCCCATTGAAAGCAGCCCACCAGAGTGGTGTTTCGCCGTTTCGACCCCGTTTGCCTGGACTGATATCACCTTGCTTGAGTAGGATTTCAACAACTTGCTCGTGCCCATTGCGAGCAGCCCACACGAGAGGTGTATTATCCACACAGTCTCTCTGGTTGATATCACAACCTTCCATCTCTATCAACCCATTTACAATCTCGGCGATCCCAAAGAGTGATGCACAATGTAGGCCTCTGAAAAACTGGGGCTTGTCGAAATCAATGTACGAATATCTTGTCTGTGCTTTCAAGAGAACTTTAGTGGATATGTGGTTTCTGTAGTCGTCAAATAGTTTCAATGCAAGTTGTTTCCCGCGGACTGAAAGGTCCCTGTTTGCATGCACTCCCCAATACAAGGAAGAATATTCGAGAAAAGGGGTGTCTGGGAAATCGGGAGAGAGGCTCGCCGAAAGAGTCTTGACCTGCTGCGAGTTTAAATAAGTTAAGCAGGTCTCCGCCATTGTCGAGTGAATTGTGCCAAAAAACTCGCCATGAGCCCGGAGGTACTGTTGAAAGGTATAATGGATTAACCGGACCGTGGAAGCCTCCTTGTCTACGGCGACAAGGCCTTGACAACAAGAGAGCAATGTTCCTATTGAAGGAACATCGTCGCCATTAAGATTCGGTGACCCAATTTCGACCGCTAGGGCGTGACACAATTCAGCAACCCTTAAGGGCCGCTCCGAGTGAGTGATCCACATCAATGCCATCATGCCAAGCCTCGCCTTGGCCCCGCCCTGTCCTTTTATCCGACCAAAACTCTTCTCATAAGCACTCTCCAACCCCAGGCCATCTGGAATTGCGTGGAGCTTTTGTCGCCTGCGACCAGCTGTAGTTTCCTGCAGGATCGCATCGATATTCAGCGAGACCAGCAGAAACCTAGATATGCGTCTATTAGTAAATGACTCAGGTAGCTTCCGGAGTGTTCCTTGCTTCAACATACATTTCGGATATATCGGTAGGAATTTTCTCCAGAATATCTGCCTCCAGAGTACTGTCCATCGCATCTGGAGTTGTGTCCGCGGCGAGCCTACTATGAAGATATGTAGCAATATCATCCCTCTCGGGGCTTATGGACATGCTTGTCACTCTTCCACCAAGACGCCTTCCGATCTCGGGGAGAATGTGCGGTCTTCCGGTCAGGAATATTCGAGTGCCCGGAGATTGTTGGAGAAGTTGGCCCAGCGAGTCGAGAACCTTGACTTGATGTTCTGTTGCACATTCATCGAGAGCGTCAATGCATATGAACGCACGCTTTCTGGCCGAGGCAATCTGCAGCATTTTCAAAACATCCGAAATTTGCAGCCCCTGCCCACCAATGGCATTTTTTCGCTCCCTATATGCTTCTAATATCTCCTCCGGGATCTCCTCGAGTCCGAAAATCAGCTGTTTTAGCAAGGAGCCCAGCACACGTGCAGTGGACTGCTCGTTTTGGGCGGCGAAGTCGAAATAAAAGCATGCAATAGTCGTATTCCGTCCTCTCGCCTGGCTACACAAGTTGTCTATTACCATGGAGCTATTATCACAGCTAGTCAGCACTTCTCATTTTTCTTCCACCCCCGGGGCCCATCTGTGTTACCTAATGTATGTTTTTCCAACACCCGGATTTCCATAACAAAACAGGACTGCGTTATCGGATTTGCCATCCTCACTAACCAAATACCAGCTTCTAAACTTCTCAGTTTGTAAAACCCATTCCCCTATGCTTTCGATTCTGCTGTCCCGGATGTCCTGATGGCGCAGCTTGGGATCTAGTGGGGAGATCCAGGCCAGGATATTAGGCCGGTCATCAGCAACAGCAGGGTTGATGTAGGTGGTGTTGGTGTAGGCGGTGGTGTAGGTCTGGTTGAAAGAGTTATAATTATTACTGAACGATTGGGACATTTTCTGTTCTTTTCTGCTTAGGATATTGCACGAGTAGATGATGGATGATGGATTCGGTCGGCTACTGAAGTTCCTGGGGGGCTAGAGAAAAGCGGGGTTTTTGTGCAACCTTTTCGACACAGCGGGGCCCTCCTATCATCCTCCATTAATTCGTGCCGGCAATCTCCTGCTTATGCCGCATCTGTGCAGGAAATTCTACATTTATTTGAGCCTGCGATTTAACATAAATCTTCCTCTGCGATGAAACACGTGTAGCCGAATTGGCTTGCTTGATATATACCGGTATACTCGTACGGTACATAATGCCTCACTAATAAATTAGTCGATAAACACGCAGATACCAGCATATTTCTAGATGTCTATTGAGCTATCGGGATCTTCCTGCGACCTCGCACCGTATTTGCTCCTACGAACATATTATACCATGCCTTTTAATATATCTTGAGGCTGCCAAGGGGTATTCCAGGTCGCTACAGTACTAGTACTGTACATTTGCAATGATCTGCCCGATGTCCCAATGGACTGAGGAGTGCGTTTGTCGAAAACAAATAACCTCCGACAGCTACCCGAATAGCCTTCTATCAGAGCCTATGATAGCTTTGGGCCCATATTTACCATCAAACTATTTAAAGAGACAGCTTTGAAAAACCACTGACAAACTTCGAAAGAAACTAACATGGGGGAGGGGCCAACGAACAAGGGGCTCAACGAACAACCCAAACAAAATCGCTGCTTACTAAGGCCCTGTTCGGTTGTGATGGGACCGTTCCGTTGTCCTATACAAATGACCGTTTCAAAACGGAGAGAATGTCATTTTCACAGCAGAAACGGTCGCCCAACGGAACGGTCCCATCACAACTGAACAGGGCCTAAGCCATTTCGGATGCAGTGTTCGCTGAACCCCCCCTGTTCGTTGACCCCTCCTCCATATTATTGCCCGTACATGAACACCCTGGGGGTACTACAGTATGCCATAAAATATATGCAAACACACAACTAACATGCGCTGCTATGCTTGAACGTTATTATCTTCAAGCTCTTAGTTATTGCCGGCCGTTTCTCGCTTGATTCATTACCCTGCCAAACCCCCTCTTGCCTAAATTCAGGGCTCAAACCCAGATTTCACAGGGCATGCCATCTGATACAATATGATACAGTATGGTAACGTCGGGAGGTGTGAACGAATACTCTGAGTCTCGAAGGGCTACTCATACAGTGCAAATCGCTTAAACCCCTCCACAAACAAACCTAAACCTGGCATGAGATGGCAGACTCAATACCCATGATGTTAAGAAGCTGACACCGTAGAGAGGTAGAGATTTAATAGGGCTCTGTCGTAGCGGTTCGATTTTAAAAAAATAATGAGTAGAAAGTGGTGAAGGCTATTATCAATGGGGTTGGGGATTTTTACCTGTGTGCGTGAACAGGTACTCGAGTATTCGTTAGTGTGCGTAGAAATTGGACTTCGGAAAGGAGGCCAGTGAGGTGCCGTAAAATCTCAGGTATAACGAACTCACCTGGACTGCCCATGCAGCGAAACCAGACCTTCCGATTGAAGGAGAATAAGGCCAGATAACATAAGTAAGCGTCTTTCGACGTCCCCTTGGGCCATTCAAAGCTCTGAAAACTGCTGCACGACCAGTTCAGGCGAGTTCGTTATCTGTGATTTTACGGTTGATCTCCTGTCTTTTTTTTTTTCGGACTCTGCCGGCCTTCATACTTTGGGCAGCACCAATGCCTTGGTAATTATGATAGTTACTGGGCACGGCTTGCATCGGATCGGATAGCTTCTGTGTTCCCCGATGGTTCGCTTTTTGAGCGATTTGCAGAGCACCGTAGAATTCCATAAATACCGGTAAGTCGCACTTTGGCACACCGGTAGGCCGTAACCACCCAAAATCTGGCTCACGTGAGTATGATCCATTAGATAATCCGCTGATTTTCAACACAGTTTTTGGATAAGTCGTGTAGCCCATTTATGGAATTCTACGGTACTCGAGTACTTGCGCATTGCAAAAGTTTCCGGAAATGTAGACTTTGGCGCGGCACCAACTTGGGCGTGGCCGCCTGATAAAAGGTGCCACTGTAAGCCTGGCGTCCACATTTCTAGAAACCCTTGCAACGCGCAAGTACACTACGGTTCACTTAAGTCTCATACTCCAATGTCCTGTAGCGGTGTTATGGCCGGTAAAAATGTACCATCCCCAACGATCTTTGGTTGCATGGTAAATTTAAGTTACATCTTTACGAGTACAGGTAACTACACTGCTATAGATACATGTTGGGGTATGAGAATTAAGTGAACAGTAGCGTATTATCGGTACGTATGTGTTTGCTCAAGTAGGCGCGGTGTCAAGGTGGTGGTTCTTTTTTTTTTGATTGCCTTAAGGCCCCAGCGATCTCCCGCTGCATCCAGACAAGGATTCAAAGCATTCAGTTCTTCGCCGATATATGATCACACTTGCATTCTTTCCGTCTTTTATGTCTTCTCTAGGCTCCAAGGACCCCCACTTCTTAACCAATTAAAACAAAAGTTATGCCATTAGTGGGTTAAAGACCCGGCGAATCTGAAATACATATTTATGTAAGAAATTCCTTTATTAGGTGGCTAGCGCTCACCAATTCCTATGTCCCATCCTCAAACTAGAGTTCAGCGCTGAGAGCTAGGATATGCGCCCACGGAAAAAGCTAATCCCGCGCCCCGACAGTTCCCCCAACAGGACACCATATTCTCCAATATGCAGATTTCACAATTAGGATACCTAGGACCACGATTTTATGGCACGTGGACAAAATTTACCGCCTAGCAACGATAGATAGATAGCAACCCCCTTCATCACCAGGCGCTTCTGACACCACCTGAGGGAGTTTCTCTGGACCAATTTCTGCTGTGCACTCTACTACGGTATGTATTTGAATTTTTAATTTATATTGATTTTTTTTAGTTTACAAGATTGTGGGGTTTGTGGGGGAGTGCGGTTGCCATGGCTGAAATTTCCCCTGTTGTCTGGTGGGTGGTTAATTTTGTCCAGGGACAATACTATGATATCATACAAGTATCATACGAGGTACAAGTACAGGTAAGAATAAATTTGCTTACGCAGCAGTTAGGGCCCGTTTACCTATACGGCCGTCTAGCAACCAGAGGCAGTGCCGACGGTCGGAGAAAGTCAGTTATGTAAACGGGCTTTCAGTTATATTGGGTGTGCGACAATTCTGTTTTCTTTACCTACATTCAACTATCTGTCTCTTTCTAAAAATTAAATTTTTAATCGTGGTTGTACTAGACGGTGGCGTCTCCAGCGTTTTCTGGCAAGCAGCGCGAAAGTGTTTGACAAATTTCCCACGGTCCTAGATTCTTGTAGCTAGATGGTCAACAAGTTCCGTTGCCTACTCTAGCTAAACGCTATCTACTCTGGCGCACACTCCCCCACTGTCAAGCCCCGCTTAACGGTGGGCATCGTTTTAGGCTTTTAGACGGACGTCTATAGGTAAACGGGCCCTTAGTCGAGTTCGAGCGCTTTGAGACCTCATTTTTAGAGTAAGAGCAGCAACGAACAACCCCCTTTCGGCTGTCTTACCTGCAATTGGAATGTTCTTCGCCACCATAAGGAGCGCTGCCTATCAGCGACGCGGCTGACTACCCTGATACCAGCAGTCCCCCGTTTTTCTGTAATTGGACCCAGCCTTCTCCTGCTCCAAGGAATACCATCAACCAACCATACTCAGCAACCCCTCCTCTTCAACAGAACAAACTATAAAGAGCGGAAGATGTCTCAACACGCCATCAACGATCGTAACAACTTCTCCAATAATACGAACTCTTTTAATGTGTGGAATAACTATAATGCTGGCGATGATCGGTCTCAACTCCTAGAGTGGTTATCACCCCTGGTGCCCAGCCTAAGGCATCGGGACCTTCGGGAGCGCCGTGTCAACAATATCGGGGAATGGGTCGTACAAACCGAAGAATTCGGAAGATGGTGCCGCATGGGTGGGGAAGGTGGGGCTGGAAATGATACAGCCGTTCTGTTTTGCTATGGAGATCCGGGGGTCGGCAAAACGTTTATCAGGTAAGGAGGGTTCCTTAGGGGGAGAAGAGCCCAGGCTAATAAGCCACATAACAGTTCGCTAGTTGTAGACAGGCTGTGCGATCAGGCGAGAGGGCAGAATGTAGCGGTTACGTGCTTTTACTTTGACTTCGCTGCACGAAAGGAGCAGTCCGCGACCAGTATTCTGGGCTCATTGCTGAAACAGATGATCGGAGGAATGGAAAGGATTCCGGACGAAATATCGCGGGCCTTCCAAGAGCAGAAAAAGGTCATTGGTGGATGCGGGCCGCAACTCGCCGATATCGTGAGGATGCTACAAATGATTACATCCTCACAGCCGACGTTTATGTGTATTGATGCTCTTGATGAATGTGTGGGAGTTCAACGGTTCAAAGTCCTTGATTCGCTAAAACAAATTCTTGAGAAATCACCGAGAGCTCGGATATTCGTGACCGGAAGGCCCCATGTTCTGGCTGAGATCGAAAAGCGCCTTGCCGGACAAGTGACAAGTCTATCTATCGGTCCCAGCAAAGGCGATATCACCATGTACCTCTGTGCTAGGCTAGGCGAGGACGAAATGCCAGATGCCATGAACGAGAGCCTGAAGGCAGACATTCTAGAGAAGATTCCCGAGAATATGTCGGAAATGTGCGTAGGGCAATGATCCCGAGAACTCCACCCCACATCATCCGCTAATAGGTATGTTTAGGTTTCTACTCGTTTCCTTGAATATCGACGCAATCCTGGAAGAATCGACAATATATCGGAGACAAGAACGGCTGAGCAGAATGACAAAGGGATTGGGGTTGGGAGCTGCCTACAGTGCGACAATTGAACGGATAAAGGCTCAAGGTGGTGACAAATCGAGACTGGGTATGGAAGCTTTGATGTGGATCAGTCATTCCGAGCGGCTGTTGAAGGCGAATGAGCTCCGCCATGCCCTCGCAGTCGAGCTAGGCTCCACCCATTTCAATAGCGGCAACGTCCCTTCGATGTCAACATTGGTGAGCTGCTGTCAAGGGCTGATTACCGTAGATAAGGAGGCATCAACCGTGCGACTGGTCCACTTTACTCTACAAGAGTATCTTTCCGCCCATCCCGATATTTTCAGTACACCTCACTCGTCAATAGCAGAAATCTGCTTAACCTATCTAAATTCTGAACAAGTCAAGGCCATTTCACCCGATTGGTACCCCGACCTCTCCGACACTCCCTTTCTAGAATACTCTTCTCTATACTGGGGAGTCCATGCGAAAAGGGAACTCTCGGACCACGCAATCTCCCTTGCGCTGGAGTTTCTTCGGGGATATGATGGCCATATATCCACCGGATTGCTATTGGGGCGGGTAGAGTATCTAGATGATGAGGAAGTTGGTACTAATCTCCTATTTAGTGGGCTGCACTGCGCTTCATTCTTCGGAATTGTTGAGGTGGCAGCTGCTTTGATAGAGATGAATTGTTTTGATACCAACGGAGAAGATATTTGGTGGTGCAGTCCTCTTTCTTGGGCTGCTCGCAATGGACACGAAGAAGTAGTAGGAATACTACTCAAGCAGGAAGCGGTCAACTCCGACGAGCCAGATATTTACGGCCGAACACCGCTCTTGCATGCCGCTGGGAACGGACATGAGCGAGTAGTGAAAATACTACTCGGGCGAGAAGATGTCGACCCCAACAAGCTACCCCAATATAGTTTCACACCGCTCCTGTCTGCCGCCCGGCATGGACATGAGGGAGTGGTGAAAATACTGCTCGAGCGGGAAGACGTCATCCCCGACAAGCCAGCAATATGGGGCCGAACACCGCTCGCGATTGCTGCCGAGTTTGGACACGAGGGAGTGGTGAAAATGCTACTTGGACGACAAGAAGTCAACCCCGACAAGCCAGATATGTGGGGCCAAACACCGCTCTCGTTTGCTGCTGTGTATGGACATGAGGGTGTAGTGAAAATGCTTCTTGGGCGACAAGAGGTCAACCCCGACAAGGCAGATAATGATGGCAAAACACCTCTCATGTACGCAGCTGAGCGTGGCCATAAATGTGTGATAGAAGAGCTGAAGCCTCACGAAGTGGTAACCCCAGAGCGATCCGAGGCCTAGGACACACCACCCCATGAAATCCACCCCATTCTTTGCCTCCCGGAGCATGTTGTTCGCGGAAGTTGTTTCTCCGCATCCCTTGCAGGCGAAAGAAATCCCACTTGATGAGAATGCACATATATATATTACCACACCGCCTGACACCCCCGATCTAACCCAATCAAATCAAGATTCATGGCTTTCTGTTTACAATGTACAATAGTCTAACGTTAGTTGGTACTGTGCAATAGTTTTATTACTGTGAGAAGGTTTGGTTCATAGCTTCTAGCTTTCATCCTACCATACCTACTTTTCCTCTAGGTGTAGGTTTTTGCCTGTGCCACTTTTTTTTTTCCAGTACTACTCCTTTCTTCCATTTCTCTCCCCCTCTCCTTTTCCCAAGCGACAGATAAACCACATATAGAGTGTTTTAATTTATTGAGGAAAATCGGTGGACAACAGCGCAGGCATTCTTGAAGTGATCGTGAACTATATGAAACCATACCTACCACCGGGGACTGGTTACTACAAATAATATGGCTTAACGAATAGTACGATCCGATATTGCCCTTGTCCGATACTTTCTAGCTGCCTCCGCTATAGATGTGTGGAGAGTGAGTCTAGCAGACATGTTCTTCATGCCACCCATTAGTCTCACTCGTCTCACGATCAACATGATGGCATGAAACGTACCAGCCGAAAGAAAAAACAATCTGGATACACCCTAACCTGTATTCAGACAAAGCTATTCTCCCCCGATAGAAGCCGGGCTAATGCCGTCGAATACTCACCACTCTAATAACACATCCCAAGATCGGCGGGGAAGATGATCCGGGGCCACCCAACGAAAGACCACTCAACAATCCAGAGCTCCTCCGCAATCACTACAACCGCCAAGGAAGCCCAGCACTGGCTCTTCCGTCCCTAGTACTGGGGATGCTCCCTTCTTGATTGAAAATAGAGGGGCCAAAGAGCCCACGGAATCCACTGTTCCATCGGGCAGCGAATCGGAGGTGGGGGGGGGGGAGAAAATCGGGTGAATGGTGGTTTTATTTTATATGGCCTATGGTCGGTCGGTGGAGTTGGAATTGTTGAAAATGGTCCTGCTCGCCATATTCACGATACTTCCTTTGTCCAGATAGCTTCCGGGAGCGCGCTCGTTTGTGGCTTTGTATATGCGCTGAGGATTCGGGCGTTTGGTTTATACGTTCGGGAAAGCATTTCAAATGCAGGAACGCGCGATAGTTTTGGGTTCGTGCAGCTTTCGGGATAGCCGGGAGAAAACCCGGGAAAAACGCGGAAGCACTGCAAGGCCAGCGTGAAAGGGTTGGAAGCCCGGAGGTGGGAAAAGTGTTTGTTTTCCTTTTAGTTAGCCGGGAGTGCTCACGGGTGAAGGAGAGACTCACATGGAGTAGTGTAGTACCTCATGGATGGATATGATGCCCTCGTGATTGATATATACTCCTTTGATCGCCCTTAGTTAGTTAAGTTAGTTAAAGAGAGCATCGAGCATCGTGGGGTCGTTGAGCGAGAGACTGTGGTTGTTGTTAGGTAGTGAAGAGTTTTTCCCACTCCTGTGTGCGATCGTTTTGGTGTGAGTTCTTTGGCATTATCGTTTCGTTTCCAAAAGGAATTAATATGGTGCTGTATGATAGACTGCGGTGTAAATTGAGTTTGATCTCTACTGTAGCTTGCGAACAAATAGTTAAGGTCATGTCATCTATAATACAGCCACTTGACCAAATTGGTGAAAACTTACCCGCGGCGGGAGTAAGTTCTGAGATAGGCGGGCGCTACTACAATTCCCCAAACACTCGGTCGTCGCAACTCAAATCAATTCCGCAGTCAAAATTAAAGATCTTATTATCATACCAGTTCCCATGCTCTCGGAGAGAAAGAGGGGCGCGGATATACTGGCACTAGTATTAATAGTCATTATCGTTGTGTTTATGATTGTAATCACTATTGTGGTTATCAGGGTGGTTGAATTTTGCAGGGTATCATACTCGGGGGTGCAGGTGGGTGATAGGACAGACAGGGTTAGAAAATGCATGCTGATACATACATTTTCCAACCCAGTCTGTCCGATCACCCACGTCCACCCCGAGTACTCGAGTACTAGAACTAGTAGTTGTGCCAGTTGTTTGTCTCAGGACTTATTCTCGCCGCCAGTGCTCAGCAAAGGTTAAGCGAGAGTAAGTAAGACACCCCCTACCCCCCCCCCCCACCATGAAAAACCCCGTACGGTACTGAGTACCGTACCCAACATACCGGTATTCTGGTTCCTTTACTACTAAAATAATATTTCATGCTTAATTCTTCACTTTTCTCCAGTATTATCCGCCTTTTGCTAAACACCTGTTAGATGTACAGCCTCTGTCAGTATTCCGCAATCATCAAGACTTCTGTCTGTTGGAAACCATGACATGCTGCTCGGCATGATAGTTCCTTTGTTGCTCGGATACCCGTGTTAATGTTTGCCTAGCTTAGGAACGGGCTCTGGCTTTTTTTGAGGTTGATGCGGCTGAACGGCTAAACGGTGAGCTGCGGGTATGAAACGAAACGCCAAGATTAAAGCAAAACACTCAAGACTGATTGATTGATCGCCAACACAACTCAGAGAGGGGAAGTTCGCTTGTATTTTTCTGCTCGCTCACGCTCACAACCCCACGAGGCTCGATGCTCTTCTAGCTAAACTAACTAGCGATAAAAACAGGAGTATAAATAGAACAACAACGATGCCATCCTCTTACTGTAACTTATCCCCCCATCTTTCGATTGATCACGAACGCAGCCCCATTCTCTTCCACGCATGTTCCCCTTTTCCTTCCGTTAAGCTATCACGCTAACAAAAAACAGAACAAATGTGACAAAGAACATTTCTTCACTGTCCATAGCCTCCGCGCATCCGTCTCTCCCTCTCATACACTACCCCGATCCCAAGCGCATATCCGGGGAGTTTGTCCGAACGATAAAGGGAGCTACGCATAGGTTGAAGATGCCGAGCAGCATCAAAGAACGTGTCAATCCTGAGAGCACGTCCGAACCTCTTTGTCTGAACGATAACGGGATAGGCTACGTGCGTCTCCGGTAGGCCGGGTATGCCGAGCAGAATAACTTTCAACAGGCTTTGGGTGTGTGATTAAGTTTTTTTGGGAAAGCATTTTGGATGCAGGAATACGCGCGGGCTTTGGAACCATGCATCCGCCCGAAGGGAAGCGTGAAAGAGCTGGATACATGAATGCCACATGCCCGGAGGCTATGGGCAATCGGAATTTGTTTTCCTTGTTAGTCCGGGAGTAAGCACGGGGGAGGGGAGACTTACATGGAATAGCATGGGCATGTGTGGTGGCTCATGGAGGTCATTGTAGTTGATATGCTCGTACTTTGGTTTTTACCGATAGTTAGTTGTTGTTGAGATAGCGGTCGTTCAATGAAGTAAAACTTCCTCACTCCTAAATGCGTGATCGTTTCCATGCGCGAACTCTTGGCGTTTCGCAGTCCCCGTTTTGCTTTGTTTCGTTGTGGGCCTGAGATCCAGGTCTAAAAATGTCTAGTGATTGTACGGTACTACGGGTACTCGGGTACTCGTACAGCACAGGGAAGGGTTCCACTTTTGGCTAATCTACCTTGCCTCTGAACGTAGAGATGTGGCGGATGACTACCAATGCGGCGATTTATTGTGCCGTGGTGCTCACGAGCTGTATGCGCCTGTCTTCGGCTGCCTGAGCGGATAGCGGTGATAAAACAGGATCCCTAAAGTGCCTTAATCCCCCTAACCTAGGAAAGAGATCTTTAATCTTCCAAAACGAAGGTTAGCTATCCGCCATTCCAATCCCGCGACTTTTCCCCTGCTTGAAATGGTTTATTATGGCGGGCCAAGCGACCGAGGATGGAAAACCTTTTCGGGTAGTCCAATTGGCCCTGGAAGGCCCATTGTATATACTCGAGTAAAGGATAATGTGTGCAGATTCGTGTCTAAAAGTTGAATATGGGATAGGCATCCTTTCAGAATGCCCCGCATACCCCCTGCGAAGAACTACCGGGATTTCCTAATCGAAGAAAGCACCATCGTTCGCTTCATGTGAGTCGCCTATTCGGTAGTTTTGCTGGGACGCTTGGCTTTCGATACGAAACCGTAGTGGAGCAGCGATGTACGGGTGCAGAGATACGCGAGCAGTATACTCGAGTACTAAGTAGGAAAAATTAGCGTATTGTACCTCGATCTGAAACCCGTGCCAGATATTGTCATCGATGGTGTTTTTTGTTTCCGCCAATGAAATGGTTTTTCGGTCCCGGCTACCTAGGCTATAATTAGTACTCGAGTAGTTTATAGATCTCGCTGCCGATAGGCTTATCCCACCGCCAGCATCGAGGGGTTTTCGTCGCTAGTGAGAATGTTCGTAGTGTGATAACCTAGGACTTGGAAATCCGTACGTAGGACTCCTCACGCTGCAGTACCGTAGAATCTTGAATAATTGAACAATGTGCTATGCCGTTGGAGTTGCCTTCTCTGGTAAGGTCTGGTGTTTTTTTGTTTTTTTATGACTCCCAGCGGGGCTGAGCAGCTCTTTTTTTGCCGCAATTTTCACCCCTTTTCCGAGGTAGGGAATTCTCGACTACATAGCACATTGTTCAATTATTCGAGATTCTACGGTATGATACCGGTTAGCATGAGAATAGTAGTAGCTTCGCACCTGTCTGGTGGCTTACTTGGAATGTGCACCATAGGTGGCTGTGTGCTACGCTGATGTGACACTAGGAGACCCCAGCCTTTCTTCAGCCAGACCCCCGCATTTTTTCCGCTCCCAGGAATATCATCAACGACCATACCAAGCAACCCCTCCTCAGCCAAGTGAAAAATAACGGGTTGGAGATGTCTCAACATACCGTCAACAGTAATAACAACTTCTCCAATAATGCGAACTCCTTTAATGTGTGGAACAACTGTACGTTTGGAGACGATCGGTCTCAGCTCCTAGCCTGGCTATCACCCCTAGAACCAAGCCTAAGGCATCGAGACGTCCGTGAGCGCCGTATCAACAATGTCGGGGAATGGGTCATGCAAACCGAGGAATTCAGGAGATGGTGCGGCCCAAGTGGGGAAAGTGAGGGCGGAGGTGATACCGCCGTTCTATTTTGCTACGGGGATCCGGGGGTCGGCAAAACATTTATCAGGTAAAAACACTATTCTCCAAAGGGCTAATAGGTGAGCCTAGGCTAATAAGCTGCGATACCAGTTCACTGGTAGTAGACAGGCTATGCGATCAGGCCAGAGGACAAAACGTCGCCATCACATGTTTTTACTTTGATTTCGCAGCCCGAAAGGAGCAGTCCGCGACCAATATGATGGGTTCTCTGCTGAAACAAATGGTCAGCGGAATGGAAAGCGTTCCTGGCGAAATATCGCGCGTATTCCAAGAGCAGAAAAAGGCCATTGGTGGATGCGGACCGCAACTCGCTGATATCGTCAAGATGCTGCAAGCCATCACATCTTCACAGCCCACGTTTATATGCATTGATGCCCTTGATGAATGTGTAGGTGTGCAACGGTTCAAAGTCCTTGATTCACTAAAACAAATACTTGAGAAATCACCGGGGACTCGAATATTCATGACCGGAAGGCCTCATATTCAGCCCGAGATCGAAAAGCGCCTTGCCGGACGAACGATAGGTCTATCTGTGGGTCCCAGCAAAGGCGATATCACCACATACCTTCATGCTAGACTGAGCGAGGACGAAACTCCAGATGCTATGAGCGAGAGTCTGGAGGCAGAAATTCTGGAGAAGATTCCCGAGAATATGTCGGAAATGTGCGCAAGCCAATGACACCAATGATCCCATCCCACACTATCCGCTAACATGTTTGTTTAGGTTTCTACTCGTTTCCTTGAATATCGAAGCAATCCTGGAAGAGCCGACAATATATCGGAGACAAGAACGGCTGAGCAGAATGACAAATGGATTGGGGTTGGGAGATGTCTACGGTGCGACAATCGAACGGATAAAGGCACAGGGCGGTGAAAAATCGAGACTGGGTATGGAAGCTTTGATGTGGATCAGTCATGCAGAACGGCCGCTGAAGGCGAATGAGCTCTGACACGCCCTCGCAGTCGAGCTAGGCTCCACCAATTTCAATAGCGGCAACATCCCTTCGATGTCAACACTGGTGAGCTGCTGTCAAGGACTGATTACCGTGGATAAGGAGGCATCAACTGTGCGACTGGTCCATTTTACTCTGCAAGAGTATCTTTCCGCCAATTCCGATATTTTCAGTACACCTCACTCGTCGATAGCAGAGATCTGCTTAACCTATCTAAATTCCAAACAGGTCAAGGCCATTCGACCAGATTTTTACCCCGACCTCTCCGACACTCCCTTCCTAGAATATTGCTCTTTATACTGGGGAGCCCATGCGAAAAGGCATCTATCGGACGGCGCAAGATCACTTGCCCTAGAGCTACTACAGGGAGATATCAGCCACATATCCGCCCAATTGCTTTTAAGGCAGGTAAAGGGACTACGATTGCCTATATGGTATTCTAGTACCAATTTCCGGTTTAGCGGATTACACGAAGCATCATTCTTCGGAATTTCCGAGCTTGCAGCTACTTTGATAGAGATGGAATGTTATGACATCAACCGAGGAGATATTTGTGACCGCAATCCACTTTCTTGGGCTGCCCATAATGGACACGAAGAAGTAGTAGAAATACTGCTCAGGCAGGAAGCAGTCAACCCTGACAAGCCAGACAATATGGGACGAACACCGCTCTTTCATGGAGCTGGGAACGGACATGAAGGAGTTGTGAAAATACTACTTGACCGGAAAGAGGTCAACCCCAACAGGCGAGATATTATGGGCCAAACGCCGCTCCCGCATGCCGCTCAGAAAGGACATGAGGGAGTGGTTAAAATACTACTCGGGCGAGAAGATGTCGACCCCAACAAGTCAGGCGAAGAAACACCGCTCCTGTCTGCCGCCTGGAAGGGGCATGCGGGAGTGGTGAAAATACTGCTCGAGCGGGAAGAGGTCATCCCCGACAAGCCAAATTCCTGGGGCCGAACACCGCTTTCGTATTCTGCTGGGCATGGACATGAGAGAGTAGTGAAAATGCTGCTTGGGCGACAAGAGGTCAACCCCGACAAGGCAGATATTTACGGCCGAACACCACTCTTGCATGCCGCTGCGAACGGACATGAGCGAGTAGTGAAAATACTACTTGACCGGAAAGAGGTCAACCCCAACAAGCTAGATGTTAACGGCAAAACACCTCTCATGCAGGCAGCTGAGCGTGGCCATCAAAGCGTGATAGAACTGCTAAAACCTCACGAAGCGGTAACCCCTAGAGCGACCTGAGGCCTAAGACACACCACCTCATGAAAACCACCCCATTCCATGCCTCCTGGAGCATGTTGCCCATGGAAGTTGTCCATGGACATCATCCCTTGCAGGCGAAGGGAATCCCAATAGATGGGAATGCACATATATATATTGGCTCACCGCCTGACACCCCAGGTCCAACCTAGTTGAATGAGGATTTATGAATTTCTGTTTACAATGTGAAATAGTCTCGTTGGTAACTTAGTGTACAACAGCTCTATTACTACGAGGAAGTTTGGTTTATAGCTTCCAGCTTTCATCCTATCATACCTACTTTTCCTCCAAGTGTAAATTCTTTCCTGTGCCACTTTTTTCTTTCTAGTACTACTCCTTTCTTCGATTTCTCTTCCCCTCTCCTTTCTCTAAGCTATAGATAAGCTACATATAGAGTGTTTTTATTAATAGAGGAAAACTAGGGAACAATAGCGCAAGCATTCTTGAGGTCCTTTCCTTACTACTAAAATAATATTTCATGTCTGATTCTTCACTTTGTCCACTATTGCAATACCATCGTTCGCCTTTTGCTAAATACCCATTAGGTGCGCAGACTCTGTCAGTATTCCGCAGTCACCGAGACTTGTGTCTGTTGGAAACCACGACATGTTGCTCGGCATGATAGTTCCTTTGTTTGGATAGCTGTGTTATGTTTGCCTACCGTAGCTTATGAACGGGCTTTGGCTTTTTTGAGGATGATGCGGCTGAACGGGTATGAAACGAAACGCCAAGATTAAAGCAAAACTAAAGGCTGATCGCCAACACGCAACGCAGAGAGGGGAACTTCATCCGCATCCTTCTGCTCGCTCACGCTCACAACCCCACGAGGCTCGATGCTCTTCTAACTAAACTAACTAGCGATAGAAACAGGAGTATAAATAAAACAATAACGATGCCATCCTCCTATCCTCCTATCACTCGATCGATCACGACACAGCCCCATTCTCTTCCACGCATGTCCCCTTTCCCTTCCGTTAACCTATCGTGCTAACAAAAACAGAACAAACGTTACAAAGAAAACTTCTTCGCTGTCCATAGCCTCCGCGCGCCGGTCTCTCCCTCCCATATGCTGCGCCGATCCCAAGCGCATATTCCAGGAGTTTGTCCGAACGATAAAGGGAGCTGCGCATAGGCTGAAGATGCCGAGCAGCATCAAAGAAGTTTCTCCCGGCGGATGTATCAATCCTGAGAGCATGTCCGAACCTCTTTGTCTGAACGACAACGGGATAGGCTATGTGCGTGTCTAGCAGGCCGAGTATGCCGAGCAGCATAACTTTCAAAAGACTTCGGGTATGTGTTTAGGCTTTTTCGGGAAAGCACCCCAGATGCAGGAATACGCGGGGGTTTTGGAACCGTGCATCCGCCGGAAGGGAGGCGTGAAAGAGCCGGACACATGAATGCCACATGCCCGGAAGCTAGGGGCAATTGGGGTTTGTTTTCCTTGTTAGCCCCGGAGTAAGCACGGGGGAGGGGAGACTTACATGGAATAGCATGGGCATGTGTGGTGGCTCGTGGAGGTCTTTGCGGTTGATATGCTCGCCCTTTGATTTTTGCCGATAGTTAGTTGTTGAGATCGCTGTCGTTCAATGAAGTAAAACTTCCTCACTCCTAAATGCGCGATCGCTTCCGTACGCGACCTCTTGGCGTTTCGCAGTCCCCGCTTTGTTTTGTTTTGTTGTGGGCCTGGGATCCAGGTCTAAAAATGCCTAGTGTTTGACGGTACTACGGGCACTCGAGTACAGCACAGGTAAGGGTTCCACTTTTGGCTAATCTACCTTGCCGCCGAACGTAAAGCGATGTGGCGGATGATTACCAATACGGTGATTTATACAAGTAGTGCCGTGGTGCTCTCGAGCTGTATGCGCCTATCTTCGGCTGCACGGATAGCGGTGATAAAACAGGATCCCTAAAGTGCCTTAATCCCCCTAATCGTGCCAAGGGGGCGTCCACCACCCCCGGTCGCTTGCAAACTGGCAAGAGGGGGCACTCCTCCGGAGCGCCCGACACCTCAGCGATAATTTCATGCTCAACGATAATTTTTTTCTTGAGGATAATTTGATGCTTCACAATGAGCTTCTATAACTAGAATTTTATACTTATAAATAAATATATACAATAAGAATTCCATTCCTAAGATTAAACCAGCAAAAAAATAATTTAATACATAATAATAAGCCTGGGGAGGCAATAATTCTGCGCCTGCCGGTAATAATGAACTGGCAGTCATCTACTCCACGGAGCAGTACTTGTGTTCTTCTCTTATAACTTCCACACATGAAGCCTTCACCACCTTCTTGCAGTTTCTTCTCAAATAATGGTTTATTCTTAAGAATGGAATCATTATTGTATAAATTTATTTATAAGTATCAAATTCTAGTTATAAAAGCTCATTGTGGAGCATCAAATTATCCTCAAGAAAAGAATTATCGTTGAGCATGAAATTATCGTTGGGGTGTTGAGCACTCCCTCGGTTGCGAGTTTGCAAGCAACGGGGTGGTGGATGCCACCACCTTGGCACGATTAGCCTAGGAAAGAGCTCTCCAATATTTCGAGACGACAGGTTAGCTATCCGCCATTTTAGTCCCGCGGCTTTTCCCCTGCTTGAAATGCTTTATTATGGCGGGCCAAGAGACCGAGGATGGAAAACCTTTTCGGGTAGTCCAATTGACTCTGGAAGGCCTACAGTGAAGGATAAAGGATGCAGATTCGTGCCTGAAAGTTGAATATGGATGGGTATCCTTGTAGAAATGCCCCGCATACCCCCTGCGAAGAACTACCGGGATTTCTTAACCGAATAAAGCACAATCGTTCGCTTCATATCTGTCGCCTATTCGGTAGTTTGGTTGGGACGCATGGCTTTTGACAGGAAACGGTAGTATAATAGCAGTGTAGTGGGAGAGCTTCAGGAATATTGAGTAGGAAAACTAGCATACTTAGATTTGAAACCTATGATATTATCACCGTTGATGATGTTTTCGGTTTCCACCAAAAAATGGTTTTTCAGTGTCGGCTACCTGGGTTACAGTAGTTGATAGATCTAAATTAGCTAGCGGTAGGCTTATTCTACTGCCCCCCGCGCTGATATTTTGTGGATAGCTAGTAGGATTGTATGTAGTGTCATAACCTAGGACTTAGGAACCCCCAGGTAGAACTCCTCATACTACAGTACAGACACAGTATACATCAGAGAGATACCAGTTTCACACCTTGCTGGGGGCTTACTTGGAATGTACTCGTCCCAGGCAAGAATTACCCGGAAGTAGTGATTAAAAATGTATATGTGAAAACCCCTGCGATTGTCTGAGGGCCCATATAAACTCAAAACTCGTATTTTCTAAACCTTATTTTCATTCATTCTACACTAATCAACTAAATGACACTAAGTGCGTCCAGGGACACTGTCCCCTGGTCTGACCCCCCTTAAAAGAAAACATCCACCACTCCGCCTTGCGCCTACCATCATGGTCCCCTTGCCCCATTTAACAAAAGAAACTCCCCCTCCCACTTCCTCTCTCCTTGACAATTTATGTCCGTCAACAATTGAAACCCACCCCGTCCCCTCTGGGCCCAGTGGTCGTGTACGTTATGAAATCCTCCGACAAATGAAACCCACTCCAGCGTCTCCACGCCTCATGGTCGTGTACTTAAAGGTAAGTAAATCCCACGCTCCAAATGAAACCCATACTGTCACAAATTGTGACTAAGCAAGGCAGATTTCACATGACTCATACTTATCAGTCATAAGGTATGTTGGATTTCACACTATGACGTCACTTGACTCATAGTTCTCACATGACTACGCACTCGCGAGTCATTGTTATATGATTGGTTGATTGTTTCATGACTCACGATTGTGATGTCAGATGATGAAATGACTTTTGCACATGACTCATATTATGAGTCATGGGTTTCACGCATGTGACTCGTTTGAGCACATGATTTGGTTTATGAGTTTTGATTGGTTAACGGAATGTTGTGCGATGACTCATATGAGTCATCAATGGATTTCGCGCTATGACTCACTATGAGTCATAGAGGGTTATGTAGCGCGAGGTGATGAGTCACCAGGGATAGGGTTGTGGGAAGATGCCTATATAAGGCGCTTGGTTCCGACCAAGGGATAGGCACGAACCATCTCTCCTCCACCTCCGGCGATTGAAATCTCAACACCACGGGAAATCATCGTCACTTTCCCCCACCCACCTCTCTTCCCCCATCATGGCTACTGCCTAGGGGTTGATGTTAAGCCATCTACCCTCCTCTCCTGGGGCACGCATGCCTCCCCTCCTTGGGGTTCTCGTTCCTGTTCATCGTTGACACCCGCTCATGAAGTTCGGTTCTCCCCCTTACCCCGCACTTGCTTTGCACCTCGCTTAGCATTTTGCACGGTCGGAAAGCTTCTCGCTTCGTTCACGGTCGGCGATATGGCGTCCGGACTCTCGGTCGAAGTAAGGCTTCGGTTCTGCTGGGCTTGTACCTCTGGTGGGGAAAGCTTCGGTTAGTAACATCACGGTCTCGCTCGGTTTTGCTGTCGTCCCAAAAGCCCTTGCTATGGCCCGTTAGTCGGTTGTGGCTAGCCTGCTCGCGATCCTTCCTCCACCCCCCTCCCGGTTCCGTCCGCTGGCACCGTACTGCCCCATAAGCTGGCACCTTA
>Ga0307509_10002493_pt1 | contig 29689 bp, 36 predicted proteins | sample 10_EM_MG_FD_202245 | JGI IMG/M metagenome (GOLD analysis project Ga0307509, IMG submission 202245) | Populus trichocarpa ectomycorrhiza microbial communities from riparian zone in the Pacific Northwest, United States - 10_EM | ecosystem: Host-associated > Plants > Roots > Unclassified | place...
CCCATGGGCCTTTAGAAAAGGACGGAAAAATGAGAGGCATGGGGGGTATAGGGGGAGATGGTATTACCAGGTGATACAGGGAGATATGTATGTAATACATGAGGGAGAATATTTTTTGCTGATGAAGCATCGCGAACAATAACCGCTGACGATGGAACCACCTCGCTGGTGGTCAATAGGAGGTGGGATGTGCGGTCCTCCCTGGGGGGGGTGTTGCCCGGTCGCTCCTTGATGTGAGCGATAAACTCATGGTGCCTCTTGGACACAGGAACAACGGCACGGCCACCGGAAGGAATGGTGGACTCCTGGGCGAAACCAGATCCGGCACCAGGACACAAAAAGAGGGGGACGCAGGAGAGAGGGGACAAAACCTGAGTGATCCGATCCTCAGGGTGGATGTTACCTGCAGGAGGTGCATAGTCCTCGTCCGATAATTGGTTCAATCTGAAGTTGGGATAGAGCTTACGCTCACCGGAGGAAAGTCGCTCAATAGGGGAGGGGAGACGCCGTTGGCTATCATCTACCTCGACCACAGAGGGTACATACCTGGGGTCCTGGGATCTGTCCTCCTCAATGGACGGCTAGGATGGAGAAGGGACTATGGAATCAGACGCCATAGTTGAATGAAAATCCAAGCTCACCACCTGTGAGCTGGACGGGGCGAAGGACTAGGAGGAGCCCTCGGGAGAGTGAAACCAGATGTAAAAACCCAAAGAGGTAGTGCGGTCGACGTGGCAACGTGCAGAAGAGGAGCCAATGATGGCGCAGCTACGAGCAGCTAAAATACCGGTGCAAACAGTTTCGACCTGGTTGAAAGAGCAAAGGTCGAGGTGTGAAACAATTCTCCGAACCTCATCAGTAAAAAACAGGGATTCATTGTGACATCCCTCAACATGATTCAGGTGAAGGCCTCGGTAGGCTCCACCCGGCGCTGCGTAGGTAAACCGGACAACCGGGACAAGGCCATGGCCACCGGAAAAAGGCATACTTCCTGGGACAATTTGAGAGCCGGGGGCAGGGGAGGGGGAACGAGGAGGGAAAGGGGGGGCAACAGAACCACTCATCGTGAAATACACCTGTAGCTAAAGGCCAGGCGTGCCACGAAACGAAAGAAAAGTAAATACCACCCAGAGGGAAGGCAAACAAACGATCGAAACCAATAAATTCACCGGTAATAAAAGCCTGGCGAGCCACTAAAAGGATACCGCCCGAAGGCCAAAAAGCACCGCCCGAAGGCAAAAAGGACACAATCGTCAACGGAGAATCTCACGATAAAAGTGTGGTGTTGAGGGCGGCGAAAATGTGGGATCTGATTGGTTGTAACAGAAGGGTGGGGAAATCGTTGCGACGGAGCTAGATCATGCCCATACTGAACGGTAGGAGTCCTTGTACTCGAGTACCGAGTACTAGTACACTATTACAAACTCGGAATAGAGGGGTTCAGACGCCCCATGCTAGCAGTACCACATTCCGTACCAGATTTGAGAGTTAGTTTCCAAGAAGACACAATAGCAGATAGCACGGGTTTAGACAGCCTGTCCCAAACCACGTTTCCTCTTAGTTATGTACAGTACCGTAAAATCTTGCCTTCGACGAACTGACCTGGACTGGGGCAGTTTGCAATCGGCCAAGTTTCTGAAATTTATGATAGGCCAAATATCTCGTCTCTTCTAAAATCCCCAAAAGCTTAGTTTTGGCAGTACCTGAGATTTCGAAAAGACCCAGTCCAGGCTAGTTCGTCAGAGGCAAGATTTTACGGTATCATAAGTGTGGCAAGTGAAATAACTAGCCTCATCACCTATTTTAATTCGCAGTAATTCACCCCCGGCTGATTTGAAGAGCACCACTCACGTGAACATATTCCACTCCCTGAGCTCACAGCCTAGTTTGTAGCCAACTACCGGCACTTGCACCCTTCTATTGCTCTCTAACTAATAGGTATCGAAAAACGGCTAGCTGTTCTCTGAAGATCTACACCAATTAGTCACCATCATAACAGGGAGGCATTTAGGGATTTTATTGTGAGACATGTCCTAGAATCTGCTCGTGCTAACTTGCGCTTACAGATCGGAACATGGTGCTAAGTAGCACAGTTTACCACATTGTGTGTCTCCATCAGAATAAGTATCTCTGCGAGGGGCATTACTATCGGTATGGCAAATCGGGTTGCTGCCTCTAACAACAGCGGTTATGTTATCACTTTGCACGGGGCGGCTAAGCCCCTCTGATGCACTATATCAGTCGTATCATTCCGGTACCCAGCTGCAGCTCCTTACTCACTCAAGCCAACTCCAACCTGCCTGAACCTCCCCCCCACAACACCCCCATATCTAGATCCCTTCAACAACACAGCATTCGATCGTGCAGGCCATGCACTTCGTCTTCCCCACCCTCCCCCCCCCCCAATGGACTCCACCAAATCTGGAAAGCACAGCAAAACAACCTGTTCAGAAATGTGTCGGGACCCCCCTCTTGTATAGTACACTACACCTACGCCCGGCAAAGTCTCCCATACATACCCTCCCAACCCTTAGAAACACTGCTCTAGCCTTCTACGTCTACCCTCCAGTGAAACGAGACTGCGGTAGAGCTTACAATGTCCGAGACACACATATGAGAACGGCTATCTAAAAGGGATCTTGCGGTTCTGTTGCTAATATGTACTGCACGAGTATTGCTCCCGTGTACTGTACTGTACTGTACTGTACCTCTCGATCGCCCAAACCACAGCAAGAATTTCCTCCCCATAAGGATGGGACCAAATCTTTTTCCACCATTACTGTACTCGAGTACAGTACAACTGCTTCTTGTTTTGCCATTCTCCATCCCAACCCAAAAAAACGAGTTCCCAAAATACTGTATGAGTGAGTCTGCGTCATCCTATATGCCCCCCCCCCCCCCCCACGAGGGACGACTTGGTGGGAAGAACCAGAATACATCGGCAGGGGTAGTAAATAATCCAATATATTACCCTGGAGTACCCCGCTGTGCGCGAAGCACTGCCACCCTTTACTTGGGCATTTGAAAAAGTCTCCGGACGCTTTGTGCCAAGAACAGTACTGATAAGTGTAAAAGCGTCCGGCGACTTTTTATATGGCCGAGTAGAGGAAACCGAACTACTGAAGGGGACAAAAGGTCGGGGGTTACCCCTTGAAGCAGCTTCTTCCAGCCATGCCCTTGGTGTGATGGCGCAGGGTATTCTTGGTCTTCCAAGGTTATATATGATACCGATACAGTGCTGTATCGTAGGGTTCTGGTGTCATCTGGGAGGTCAGGCTCCCATAGTCCCCCTCCAGGACAAATACACACCCCGGGACGGAATATCGTTTCCCGGACGGGCATAGCTTATCCAAGATAAACCCCGCCGTTTAGTGCAACGATTTCCCTTGCGCAACCCTATTGACTCTTGAGCGGTCGTCGGTGGTGGGTCGAGTTATCTATTTTATTCCTACGATATCTTCTGGAGGGGGCAGACTACTCGCTATGACTCGTGCTCTTACTCGCAAGGGATAAAAGGGCGCACATTTTCAATCTCTTCCGTTTCTCACCAAGTTTCTTCGTTCGCATCAAATTCTCAGAATAATACATTCTGTGCTCCAATAATCGGTCGATTTTCTAGCAAAAGCTGTTGAAAAAATCATTTACGCTTTCTACTTTCTACTCCTTCCCTCCTTCCTTCCTGCGCGCGCGAACGAGGCAAGAAAGTGACCCTTCAATTGTCTAAGCAAATACTCGATCCTTTCCCTACCGCCCCAGGTTCCTGTAGCAAACTTTTGCCATGCCTGGCATTTCCGATCCCGCACCCTCCATTGATTCCTCTGCTTTGACTGTTCAAGGCTCTTTGTCGGACGGTTCGGCGAAATCCTCTTCGGTGGGGTCTAAGTTTAAGTCTGTACTTAACAAGCTGCGGTATGGGCCGAAGCCTGCCGGAACTACCTCCTCGAGTGACAAGCAGAGAAAGCGGAAGGAGACGGGGGAGGGGAAGGCTTCGAGTCCGTGGAAACCGAAAAAGGGTCAGTATGCGGGTGAGATGAGGTTGAATTTCTAAGCCTTTTTGGGCTTGCTGAGGGGAAGCGATTGTCATGACAGATAGGATGGGGGTTTCTGCTCTAGATTATATTTTGAGAGCGGGTATGGTGGCACGGCCAGTGGATAAGGGCTCCGGTGGTGCGGGGAATTTGGGGTGTTCATGGGTTATGGTTGGGATGTTTTGACTTGTTTGGGGGGTCTCTTTTCATGTCTTACTGTATGGAAGCGTTATTTATTAATATTTTATATTTTATTTGGAGGTGAATACTCGAGTACGCTTTTGTCCGATTTCATGCCATGGGGGGTGAGCTGGGGGGAATATTTGAATTGCTTGTTATGTTTCACTGCTTCGAATTCTGAGCAAAGAAGAAGTTCGCACCTGCAAGTAACACAGAACGAGATCAGTGAGGAAAGTTACCCAATCAGGAAATATTCTGGGGATCCTACCAACGAGCGAAAGGCCGTATTTATCAGACCACTGCCTTGCGCCCTTTCTATAGTCATCATTCCCCCACTTCTTTCTCCTACTCGGCCCCTCCAGCTTCTTCGAGTTCTCATTCTTGTACAAGAGAAAGACGTATCTGTGCTTCCCGGTCTTCTCTGGTGGTGCCGGTCCCATGTACTCCACGAGCTCGCTCGCATCGGAAAGGTTGACCGAGGCAGCCTCAGCAGTCTGAGCGGACGAGAGGGCTTCTAAGGAAGGAGGTTTGACGTCCGTAACGATCCAATGGCAGAACTCGGACCATTCTGGGTTGTCGCGGGATGGTGCGTCTGGATCTGTTAGAACCTGGCGGGGGTTGTGCCAAGGATGGATTCGTTAGCATAGCCGCTCCTTCTCTTTCATAAGTAAATAGCAAGAATGGATATGTGTCATGGCTGATTTAATTACAATGGTGTATGTTTGTGACTCGTCGGTTCCTTCTGGGGTTATTTGGATCACGGGTTTTTCCTGTGTGTCCTCGGGCTTGATGGTGTTCCCAAGGGAGACCTCTTTGTTGGCATTGGGGTATGCGACTGATATCATTGTTGTTGGGGTGAAGTCGTCCACAACTATGGTAATAACCAGTATCAGAAGAAAGTAGTTGCTCGGAATTGAATAAGAGGGCAAACCGTCGGGAATAATTCCATGTTTCCTAAGGCTAACGGGAGACAAAAAGTTAGTATTGATTGACCTTTGATACGGTGCACTATCGTGTGCCTTACGTTTCGCGGAGCGATTGATTGATAGTAACCTAGAAGAAAAAGCTGTAAGCGGGGGAACTAATGACTGATCATGTATGGGAGAGTCAAACGAGAGGCATTCTGTGGATTATTGGGATCGAAACCGGCCTGGTTGCACAGCAGGCAGTTGAAGGTCTGAATGTTGTGGATCGTGTGATGTTCAGTAAACTCCTCAGAGCAGGGGAAGAAGGAGGAGGAAAGGACAAAAATGATTTGCCAATGGCGAGGATCACCATGGTGTAGGACGGAGTAGGGGCGCCCTCTTGTCTCTTATATGGGCTGGGCGGGCGGACGAAAAATTTGCTTGCGTACGGTCACGGCTGAGCGAAAGAACTACAAAGTACCAACTTGATCACAATGCGCGAGGAATGACGTCGTCTTAGTGGGATTTTACTTCCGAGGGCGACCACGGAAGCAGTTGAGTACATAAGCCACCCTAACTCGGAAAATGGTTTTTCCATAGGGCATCTTCGTTCGCGATCCTTGGGCTACCTCGGCCCGGCCCTGCTCTGTTTCATTCTAGAGGCAAAAACAAAAAACAAAAACAAGGAGCGAAAGAGAGAGACAGATAGAAGTTTGGGGGATTTTTGTGTGGCAAACTACAATCCGGACAAAATATGATACCCACAATAATACGGGGAACCCCCTTTTCCTTTGACAATAGAAAAGTCATTCAGCGGGACAATCTCAACTGAAAAAAAAAAGAGACTTCCTCAACCAAGCCGTAACTGTAGGGCAAAATCACCTGGAGTCGCACACACCTACCGAAGCCCTGAGTCGCTCACCTAAAGACCTACGGTAACTTACTGTGTGAGCTTAATCGAACTTCTGCATTCTCAGAACTCCTGCGGTCGTGGTTGGCTACAGCACGCCGGCAGTTATTGGCCACTTCTCTGTTTCATACCTCTCGCGCACCCCCAAGTTTCTCTCCATTGTCCTGCGATACTTACCACTCATCAATTCGCCAACACATAGACAACTCACTTTCCCCGCTCACTTTTCACTGGAATCCTCCCGAGGCCTCTTACCCCGCAGGAAGCTCGCCTCTTCTTTTTATCCTCTCTATCGCTCTCTCAGTCCCCCCGCTTGCTCTCACGATGGCTTCTCTCGGGTAGGCTTTTCCTCCACCCAAAAACATGTTTCGAAACGGTTATACTGACCATCTTCACAGCGAAGATTTGCTTGGGGTAGTGAATAAGCTGCAGGATCTTGTAATTTTGCCCACACTCTCTCCCTTACGTTTGGGAAACCTGCAATCAGGATTTTATCTAACCCTGACTATAGGTCTTTAATACCATTGGATCGGATTCTGGCCTAGATCTACCTCAAATTGTAAGAAGAAAAAATACACGAAACCCCACACCCCGCTACTTGTTTTGGGAAGTTTGTTTCCCCATGTTTGGGAATGTCAACTGATGATGATATGCTTGACAGGTCGTCGTCGGTTCTCAATCTAGCGGGAAATCCTCTGTGCTAGAAAACATCGTAGGCCGTGACTTTCTCCCACGTGGCTCAGGCATTGTCACTCGTCGTCCGCTCATTCTTCAACTCATCAATACCCCCAACGATGAAGGGAGCAGTGAGCCTCACACCCGGGAGGGCAACTCCGAACAGCCTGAATTTGGAGAGTTTCTGCATCAGCCTGGCCAGCGGTACCACGATTTCAACGACATCAAGAGGGAAATCGAGGCAGAAACATCTCGGATTGCCGGTAACAATAAGGGCATCAACAGGGCTCCTATCAACCTGAAAATCTACTCTCCCCATGTTCTTAGTTTGACATTGGTGGACTTGCCTGGTTTGACGAAGGTGATTTTTTTTTTCCTTGTTCAGCTGGTCCTGTGCCGAAGGGGGGGGTTGCGGCTGACTCAAGTTTGCACACATACAGGTCCCAATCGGAGATCAACCAACAGATATTGAGAGACAAACCAGGAATCTGATATCCGAGTATATCGCTAAGCCCAATAGTATCGTTCTTGCTGTTTCCCCAGCAAATGTTGACCTTGTGAATTCTGAAGCCCTGAAGCTTGCCCGACAAGTCGACCCGCAAGGCAAGCGGACAATCGGTGTTCTTACCAAGTTGGACTTGATGGATCATGGCACCAACGCTCTCGAGATTCTCTCTGGAAGAGTTTACCCATTAAAACTTGGATTTATCGGAGTGGTCAATCGATCACAACATGATATCCAAAAGAATAAATCACTTGCTGATGCTCTCCAGGCCGAGCAAGAGTTCTTCAAACTCCATGCGGCGTACCGGAATATGGCACATAGATGTGGTACTCAATTTTTGGCAAAAAGCTTGAATAGTGTGAGTTTAGCTGGCTTAGCATCGCTACCCGAAAGGTGTGGGCTAACTTGAATAGACATTAATGCAACACATTAGAGATCGGCTACCCGATATCAAGGCTAGACTTAATACCCTTATGGGCCAGACCCAACAAGAGCTTGCGTCTTATGGGGATATGCATTTTAGTGGTAAAGAACACAGAGTACGTTTTCCCACTATCTCATTACTAGACGTGGAACTAACTTGCTTAGGGCTCTTTAATTCTACAACTCATGACGCGGTTTGCCAGCTCATTTATTTCATCCATTGACGGTACTTCATCCGAAATTTCCACTAAGGAGCTATGCGGTGGCGCCCGGATATATTACATCTTTAACAGCGTTTTTGGTAACTCCCTCGAGCTAATTGATCCCACCACCAATCTTTCGGTTCTCGACATCCGAACAGCCATCAGAAACTCTACCGGACCAAGGCCTAGCTTATTCGTCCCGGAGTTGGCTTTCGATTTGCTCGTCAAGCCGCAGATAAGATTGCTAGAGATTCCATCTCACCGATGTGTCGAGTTGGTCTACGAAGAACTCATCAAGATTTGCCACACTTGTGGAAGCACGGAACTTTCGAGATTCCCGAGATTGCAGGCTAAGTTGATCGAGGTTGTGAGCGATTTGTTGAGGGAGCGATTAGGACCCACATCGACATATGTCGAGAGCTTGATCGCAATACAGCGGGCATATATCAATACCAACCATCCCAACTTCCTCGGTGCGGCATCGGCCATGTCATCCGTCATTCAAAACAAACAGGAGAAGGAGCGTAAGGCTCAGGCATTTGAGAGAAGGAAGGAGCGTGATAGACGCAAGCCCACAAGCATGAGCAACTCTACCGGACCCCCAATGCTCAATGGTGAGGGACCCGAGTATGAAGAGAATCCAATAATCGAGCGTGCTCGGATGATGCATGGTCGTGGTGAATCGAGATCAATCTCGCCCGCCCCTGGCTCATTGGAAGCCTCCGCTATTGGCTCTGCCATGAATATCAACGGGCGGCCAAGCAGTCCACAAGTGCACACTTCACCAGGGTCAACGACCAACAAAACAACTGACTCCTTCCTGAACTACTTTTTCGGGAAAGAGGGTAGCATGCCGGCAGCCAGTGGAGCTGCACCAAGATCTACGCCCGAACCGAGTTTCACTCAGAGCATCAGGCGCGGGATGGAAAGGAACGAGAAGCCTGCGTTCGACATGTCAAGACTTTCACAGAATTTCGATGATACTAGTCTAGTATGCGACAAAGACAAGACCCAGTTTAGTGTTATGTATGCTAACCACCTGCACTTGTACATTCAGGAGCCAGCTCCATCCTTCGTCCCAACTCCCGACGAGCCAGCCCTGACTGAGAGGGAGCAGATGGAGACAGAGTTGATTCGCCGACTCATCTCTTCCTACTTTAACATTGTCCGTGAAACGATCCAGGACCAAGTTCCCAAAGCAGTTATGCACTTCCTCGTTAACAACAGTAAGGATGCCGTCCAGAACAGACTTGTAACAGAGTTGTACAGGGAGGAATTCTTCAGTGACCTCCTGTACGAGGACGACGCTATCAAGGCCGAAAGGGAGAAATGCGAGAGGCTCCTGAAGACTTACCGCGAGGCGGCTAAGATTATCGGAGAAGTAGGTTTGTAAAAAAGAAAAAGGAAATGGTGTCGAGTAATGGGAAACTTCAAAAATTATTGGTTGTGTGGATCGGACCGCGGGCTCCGGATGAGGTGCTGGGGGTCCGGGTGAGTCTGATGGAAATGATATGTATATAAAGGTTGCGAACGAAACCGCCGAACGAAGACGAAAACGAGGATCACGATTTGATGACGGACCCTTTTTTTCTTTTCTTCTCCCTTCTTCCGATTGTTTGTTCTAATGGGGGTTTGGAAGTGCTCAACATACCCACGAGGGAGAAAACGGGAAGGAAATCATGTTCAAGACAGCGGGTGGCTGGGGGGCAGGATGGCTTCCTATTATATTTTTCTTTACTTTACTATACTCTACTCTACTTTGTTAAGCGGTTCATACTGGTTGGACTTAAAAACGAGCCTTTCTCCCCTCTCTTTCTCCATCCTGTCTCCTGCAGTTTGCCCATGCCCTTGTCCACGTGTTCCGCTTTCTTTCTTTGCCGAGTAAACCTGTCTGCGAAAATTTATTTGGTCTGTTTTGCTTCCCTTCGTTTCTTTTGAGTAGCATCCTCTATCTAGCATATACAGTATACAAGTTTTGTGTTTTGTCAGGTTTGCGGTTCTCACTCTAGCTAAAATATATTAGATTCTCCACTCGGGCACTACACTCGCCGTCTCCAAGCTTATTTTCGAAGTATATGTGCGCACAGTATCACCCGTGATTCTGGTCATTGGATTCTGGGTTTGACAGGTGCTCAGTTCCCTTCCCCCGTATTTAGCTTTGGGGGGGAAGGGGGTATGTTGATGGGATTTTAGAGGTTGGTTTGGTTGGGGTGGGGAAGGGGAGGCCATCTTTTCGAAGTGGTATGGTTGATCAAGGTATTGGTAATGAGGGGGAAAGAGGGGGAAGCACGTGGATGTAGGTATAACACATACATAGAGTTTGTGTTGTATCGTTTCTGTACTATATGTACTTTGCATATTATGTATCACAACACGTAGATGAGGGGTACCAGTAAAGCACATCACCGAAAAAGGCCGATTCGTGTAAATCTTTTTCCATCCGCGAAGGCAGTGCAGTACCTGCATTGTACCGTATTATACCGACGAAGTGTATACCGTATGTATATAGCCCCCCCAAGGCTAAAGTTGGAGTTGGAGGCGCATGGTTGATATATGGCAATAGCCCAACCAACATGATCAGATACCAACACCGTAGTGCTCACGAGGAGGCCCGGGAAGAGAAGCGCAAGTTCTCTGGCTCGGTAGAAGGGTGTCATATACTCCGCTGCTGGATAACCTGTTAGCCTAACTTGCCCATCTAGTGTGCATACATATCACAATGGGAGAATGAAATGAATATCATACGTAGGTTTCTCCAAAGTATATATTATTATGATGTTCTCTGAAAGGCACAGGGCGATCCCGACGCTCCGTTGAGTATGCTAAGGAGAGGGGAGGGGTCAGGGGCAGATTATACTGTGCATCTTGCGTTCCCTCTGCCCCTCGGCGACTACCATGGGGGAAGCGGATTATCATACACGCGCCCCGGAACAAATGGGGGGTTGTTCTAAGACCTTGGGTGTGTCTCTCCATCCTAGTATGATATCGGTACTATAAGCCCGGTGCTTCTCCTTCCCCCACTTCCTCCTTAGGTCTGAGAGAGGGGGTTTTGGGTATAAAGTTTTATAATTGCTAGCTAACTATGATGAATAAAATAGGATAGAATAGAAACAAATGTCCGATTTCATCATAGAGCTATTGATTATATATATATATATATAAAAGTGGGAAACGGGGAACAGGAGTTTTCTCTCTATAATAACTCGAGTTCAGGGGGGAGAGTCGGGGTGAGGTGATATCCGGTGACGCAGGACTATTATTCTTTGAGGTTGTGTGAAGATGGGGAGGTCATTCCTGGGTACATTGTTAGATATAATACATATCTATATACGTATAATATATACCAGACTAGGAGGCAGTAGGAATACTTGATCTATGCGGTGGATCCTTCATCCCACGAGTTCTCTGTATCTACCTGTACCATACCAATCAATAACCTGAGATTAGTATGCTACCCTCCTCCATTGTGCCCGGGGAAAAATACAATACCTACCAACAGCAGAACTACCAGATCCTTTTAAACGTCCTCTTTCCCCCCTTCTCCTTTCAGATATGCCTCTAGAAACGCTGCAAGCCTCATCAAGAGCCCCCCCTCACCAAACAAACCTCCAAGGGCTCGCAGATACTCGGAAGTGTATGGGAAGGTTTGGAGACCACCGGGCTGTGCTCACTATTGAATGATATACTCTGCGAACCTGACCGCTCTGTATAGCACCCAGATCTAAGTACACAGTCAAGTATTTAAACTCGCGTTCTCTATAGTCGGGAATGTCTGATACGCTTGGGTCATATGAGCCAAGCGCAGCTAGTTAGTACACTAACCAAATACCCGGAATAAAGCCGCTTGACGATAATGATGGAAAAATAGTGGTTTCCCAGGGCATGCCACCGTTTTTTCCCTTAAAATCTTGTTTAGGCCCGTGTCGTCCCTAATACTCTCGTACTTTTTCCCCTCTTTTTAGATCGCAGCCTTTTGTCTTTCATAGTTCAATGCATATCAGAATCCCACCATGCATTAGTTTTTTCTTCCTTTCTTTTTCTCTTCCCCTGAAAACGCAGTCAGAGCCAGCGCCCACTCAGCCGGGCCACCGTCACCTCCGGGTCGGTAACGATTATATGTATATGTGTACAAAGGATGGAATTAGAGTCGTGGTCGGGCTTCGAGTGAAGGGTCTAGAATAGCTCTTAGAATAAGCGGTACCATGCAGGATATGTAACGGGAGGAAAAGGTTATTATAGTATGTGATGACTTTGGCACTGTGGCTCCCCCGTGAACCTTAATCATTACCAACGGCCCACCGATATAACCCGTCGCGTATGTGAGATTGGAAGAAATGGGGCATGTATTCCGGTAAATCACTCTGTTGGAACATTAACTAATGCGACAATCTGATGGTGTAACCTTTTTTTTTCTCGTGAGGGAATAGCTCTAGCTTCCAAAGTTTAGCGAGTTCAGAATCTAACTTCAAAAAGCTGGTAAAACTATCAAGGCATTGCTGGTCCAGTGGTAGGATAATTGCCTTCCAAGCAATTGGCAGGGGTTCGATTCCCCTGCAATGCATAATTTTTTCGTCCCTCATCCCTCATCCCAGGTGACCATCTTCCAAAAAGTGAAAACTGTTCCGCCTCCCTCCCAGCGAGCAGTATTTATTATAAATAGCATCGTGGGGGCCACCAGGTATGCGACAGCGCAGCTAAACAGTTCCAGTCCCAGACGCCTTTGCTCCACCGCGCGCCGTACGGGAAAATAATAGTAATCACTATCACGACCACGACCCCCAACTACCCCGCCTACTGACACCTCACTCCCCCACCTCCATCTCCACCTTCACCTCATCGAAAACTACGATACCCCACCGCGCGTCCGATAACCCCGCCTTCTCATAAACCTCCCAGTGCCCTACCGTACCCGTGCGAACCATCTTCATGTGATAAGCCCCCTCCATTCTCAAATTCCCGGACACCCGTAAATAAATAAACCTCGGCAAACCCTACCTCAAGTAAAAAATAAAAAATAGGGTTAAAATAAAGCACCCACACAGGGATTTTTAACCCGGGTTTGCGGAATGTGGAGTTCCAGGGACTTGGGTCGGTCATGTGTTGCACGTGCTGGGTGGCTGGGCGAGCGGTCGTTGGTGAGAGTGATGGGCTGTGATGGGGATGTCATGGTGAGGTACGATATTATGATAATTTGTGCGAGACCGAAGATGGACGGGCATGGTAAGGTTTTCTTTCCTCTGAAAGAGTTGATAGGTCCCAGGGATGATATTTGGTAATGGGAGAATAAACCTCGCGGCGAGGGTAGGTAGGTACGATATCGTAGTGGTTTAGTCAGTTGGTGAACATGTCGGAAATAATCATTCCTGGAGGGCCGACGGGTGGAAGGTCCTCATGGGAGGGAGGGATGTTCCTCTCTTGTGACTGTTGGGCCCGGGGCATAGCTGGCCCTTCGGAGGGTTGGTAGAGTAACTGTGTGATATCATATCATACACAGAACAACTATGGTGTCCGAGTGCCATGAAGGGGAGGGCTCGAGTTTGCTCGCTTGCTAGAGTTTCTACGATATTGATAGTCTTAGCATTGAGCCCTGGATAAGCTAGTTGGGGTAGAGTGAGCCCACCTTCTGTATCCTAGCCATAGTTAAGGGCGAGGGGGGGGCTGTTGAACGCCGTAACATCTGCAACCATATTCACGAACCAAGTAGAGTGCGGGTTAAGCCCGCGATTCCTGTATAACCAAAGTAGACGTCCACCACCACCAACGCTCTCATCCGCAACAGATAGAACAGAAACCAGTCCTTAACTCCCAAGTAAGCACAAGTCCTACAATCACAGGTATCATACTCAAGCACACGATATCATACCAAGACATCATTCAACCCCCCCCCTTCACTCGAAACCTAAAAATCGACAGACAATTCCAAAATTCCTATCATAGAAACTCACAATCCATGATCCCCGCAATTCATTTGTATATAACACCTCCACCCTCGCCCACATCCTGCATCAGGAGGAGGAGGAGGAGACGAAACCTAAATCTCAACGAAGCCACGATACTCCCAAACCCCCACCCGGAAAATGTCAGAGAGCACTAAGACATAAAACACCAACGTACATACCAGTACAGTATTACGTATATACAGCCCCACGGAAATCCAGTCTCTAGAATTAAGATCCCAACGGCCAAAACGATCACGCAAAGTCTAAACCTTCCGATCGAGGATCTCATGCGGGTGATCGTTCGTTTTCAATCAACCCGGAGAGTATGATGATGATGATGATGATAATTTGAAGGACGGTCACGGCCTAGGGCACACACCGTTACCTAGCTAGAGTGTTGGGAATCGGTCAGAGAAACTAACCTTTTTTAAAAAAAAATTAAAGACCTATCTATCATAACTAACCTCCTCGTGCAAGATAACACTTCTTCTTCTTCCTCCCCATCTTCTTCTTCTTCTTCTTCTCCTAATCCTGTAGATCGCTCCGATTTCCAACAGCAAAGCAGAAACCCAAAGTTGCTCCAGGAGAGCTCCCGGCTCGTTAGTTTGTTCGCTCGTTAGCTTAGAGCCAGCCCCGAGCACGGACCAAGGCAGGCAGAGTGAGAGCGTGAGGGAAAGTGGAAGTGGGAGGTGGAAGATGGAGAAAGGGGATATACTCCTTATGAAAAGGAATAGAATAAGGCATAAGCTTCAAGTCCTAAAAGCCCATCATACGAGCTTAGCTCTTTTTTTCCTTCCCTCCTTCTTTCTTTCTTTCCTCCTTGCCACCGCAAGCTCATAGGGCAGAACGCTTAACTAATCAGCGTGAGAGGAATGGTTGATGAGTTGTGAAAAAAAAAACGTTTTTGTTTTTTCCTCCCTGGACCAATCATGTGTTGATGTCGTGGACCTATCGTATGATAGGTCTTGTGTTCATGATAAAACTGGGAGATTGAGATCCGGGCTTTTCGAGTATATAACTTGCTTGCGAGGAGAGAGAGAGCTCTACATTACATTCATAATATGAACGGGGGAAATTACTCAGTGCTATGAAGGTGTGTGAAATTTTTTGGTCCACAGAAACCCCCTCCTTGGCTATGATCCGGGTTGGAGGTTTCTAAATTTTGTTGGGGTCATCATACCGGTCGGTGGCTAAAGGTATGATACCGGTATGAGAGTAAAAAAGCAAAGGATTCTGAGACTGTATTTCTCGCAACTCTGGAACTGGGAGAGGAAACACAGTTCGCATGGTGGTATCGTAATATCGTGGCTGGCTACGATATTTGCATCCTGGAATAGAAAGAACCTTACGCTTCATCGCAGGATAGGTACGACACGATAAGTTGGAGTTTTCTATTATCATAATAGTAATAATAATAATAATAATAATCCCTTTCACTTTCACTTTCACTTTTCAAAACACTCACTCGTTAATAACATGAATCCGACCTGCCATCCCGTATTCTATCATAATAAAGAACCCAAAATGAATAAGTCACGCTTGCACCTACCTACCTCTCTCCGAGCACGGAAAAACACCCCTTCTCGCACAAAGCACCCACCTGCTCTGCTCACCCAACTCAACTCAACTCAACTCAACCCCGTCCGTCACTCGACCACTCCGTGTTTTAAAAAAATAAAATATCATATCATACCAAAAAATAAAAAATAAAATAAGAAAAAATGCCATCAATAAACCCTCAAAAACAATAACAAAAATAAAAAATAAATAAAAAAGAACAGGATAAAAAAGGTAAAACAAAAAAACAAAAAAAGTAAAACAAAAACAAAAATAATTACCGCCATCACACCGACCGATCCTAAAAAACACCCCAACCCCATCCATCCATCAGTCCATCAGTCCATCCACCCATCCATCCCTCCATCCATCCATCAAAAAAAATCAAATCAAATCAAATCAAATCAAATCAAAATTTCGGCTCCTCCCAGCAACAACTTTTGCTGTATGATGATGATAATTATGATAAGCACTTTCCCCTACTCTTCCCGAAAGAAAGAAAAGAAATTGAACAAAAAAAGCCCTTTTTTCCCCAACCCCAACCCAACCAACCAACCAATGCATTAAATGAGGCCGGCCAGCCAGCCAGCAAGCTAGGGGATCAAGCTAAAAAGCCGGTCAGGATTTTTTTTCAGGCCTTCCAGCCACCACCACCCCCGGCAGAATCTCGCCATGTGTTCCGGCCTGAGTGAGGTATGATACTATTATATTATACTATACCGGTAGCTCTCTGGAAGGGAAGGAAGGGAGGGGAATGTGATATGCGGGTTTTAGGTTGAGATGGGTAGGGCTAACTAACAGAGCGGTAGTGGTTGAGGCTGGATGGCTGGTAAGTTGGTTAGTTAGTTAGTTAGTTAGTTAGTTTAGTTTAGTTAGTGATAAGATTGATGAATTGAAGCGGTACGTGGATAGGTAGGTAGGTAGGTATCCTCCACCGTGGTAGGTATGATATTATGGTGAGTTATGTTCTACACGGTAGTATGATGATGATGATGATACTAGCAGTACACCGCCGTTAGACACGCATACTTGCATATATATATATATATATATATTTATACTGCATACATACATACATACATAACAAGCATACTTCTCGTACGAGCATATATATATATATATAAATACATATCTAACAAATACACGTGCGTGTCCGGGTACTATGCTATGCTATGCTATAATATTATGGTATAATAGAATGGTTTTTAGCACAGTAAGGTAAGGTAAGGGGAAACTGGCAGGCACCGTAACTCGTACAGTAACCATCATAATGATCTAATGCAATCCATCCAGACTATAATAAAAAAAACAAAAAACAAAATCTGACACTCTAAAGTAAACTCCGTTTTTTTTCCCCTCATCAAAATAAGCACGGCACAAGAGGGGTAAGTACAGTTACTGCATTGTACCTACATACCGGTGCCCTGCCAGCACAGTCCACAGCACAGTCCAGCACAGTCCAGTCCGGTCCAATTTCTCACAACTTCCAAATGCTTGTCCCACTCACGTGCAGGGCCCTTTTCCTCCTACGGTACTAATTAAACTGACCACAGCGACCTTCTCGTCTCGTCTGCCCTTTTCTCCCCAACAACGCATGCTCCAATACCGGTAATGGAAATTCAATAACGATTAATCAGTTCGTTAGTTAATTAGTTAGCTTTTGTAAAGGGGGGGGGGTTATTCGTACCGTACCGTCAAGAACGCCTGAAAGAGGTTATCTATCAGTTCTTATCATTTTATACCGATAATCAATGGAAGGGGGGGAAACACATGACTGTGCAGCGGGCAAACGAAAGTGCCCTCCCGTCCAGACCAGTCAAGTGGCATAACATGTTATACCGAAACTTAAGTCCTCGCCCTCAATTTGGATATCCAGCTTTCAACAGCAAAAAAAAAGTAGAGGGGACAATCTCCTGATATGATATATGATACGGTGGATGTGATAATAGTTACACTATTAAACAGAACAGACCGGTAACTAAATAATATATATATATATATACTCGTACAAAAAAGTTATTTTTTTCTTCCCATAATAATACTAGGAGGGAGGTAAGAGGTAGATAGGGTGGGGCCGCAAAGGAAAAGGAAAAAAAAAGGCACGCATAAAAAGAGACAGACGCAGTGGACAGATGAATGGGAATGGGTTATAATGTGAATGAAACAAAATAAAATAAATTCAAAAAACACCAAATCGCTCGCGCTCGCCAATTCTTTGTTTTTGTGATCGATATAATGCCCGGAAAGAAACAGAAACTCGCAAAAATCGCTAGAAGAAACAAAAAAAAGCAAGGACGGTCAAGATAATTATATGGAGAAGAGCTAAGGGAAAAAAATAGGCCAAATTGTATAGCGAAGATGAAAAAAGCGAATGTGTATATAAGTTGAACCCTCCCAATGCAGCTATTGAAATAACGATGAATGAATGAGAAAGAAGGTAAATAGGGAAAAAAGAAAGGAAAAAAAGGAAAAATAATCCGTGGCCGTAATATGAAAGGGAAAATAGAGAAAAGAAAAAAAGCAAACTCCTCTGTGTTCCCGCTCCAAGGTGTCCCTGCCCCGCATTCATTCTTGACCCTTCCATTCGAAGTGAATCGAACCAATTCTGAAAGGAAATGGCGGCGGAGGCAAGAAAATACCCCGGTAAAAAGAAATGGTTGTTTTTTTTATGTGTGGCTTTTTCGTGTTTTTTTTTTTCCTTCTCCCGTTCTTGTCGTTTGTTATCATAGGAACAGACATAATAAATAAAAAACGAAACACATCCTACCAGAGCAGCGAATTTCCTCTGGGATAGAAAATTCATGCGCAAAAGAAAACTTTGTTATCGGAACAGCCATTTTGCAGTCGCAGTGCTTTCCACGCTTTCGGGGATGAGGAGGGTTTCCAAGGGAACCGGTTTTAATGTTTCGAAGGGTTCAAGAGGTAGAGGAGCGGACGGGGGATGATGTGGACAAGATAGAAAGATGGCTGAAAGAAATGAAGACATGGAAAATTAGAAATACTAGTAAAATGATTCTGAACCAGGAACCCAAGCCAGTAGTGGTATCCATGGATACATTCAAAATGACCCAAAAATCAAAAACAGCGCATGCTCAAAAAGAAGTCAAACGCAATGCAATAGGGATGAACAAAAGAGGTGGTGATCATAATGAGAACAGCTTCTGCCCTGGTCATTTCTCATGTCATCGTAGTCATCGTCATGGGTGATGAGAGGTGGTAGGGGCGAGATGGGTAGGAAAACGGTCAAGTAGATGGGCAGATGAGAGAGGGCGACTACCAAATTCGCGGGATCGGTGGAGTATTTTTGGTGTCCTTGGTAAAGAGGTTGTAGGTTTCCGCAAGTATTCAAATTATCGTAGCATCGATGAGTTCGTGAGCACGTTCTTGCTTCTGGATTATTCTTCCTTACTTCCTTCCATTCAGCACCCTCCAACGGGCGAGAACACAAACGAAACCTAGTCGTCGTCCTCACACTCCTCATCGTCACTCTCGTTGTGCATGTTGGGCATCTGAGGCCGTGGGTTTGAAGATTTAGCCTTCTTCACCGGGCTACTAGATGGCAACCCTGCCTGTCCAGCTTTCCTTTTCATTGACCCACTCGCCGGAGCACTGCTTCCTCCGCCACTGTGGGGATGCACCGCATTCGGCGGCATCCTGTTGGGCGTTCGGGTAGCGCTGGCCTTATCCACCTCCTTATTCTTTGCCGCGGCCGCCGGCTGCCCGCTGTTTCCACCATTACCATCCCCAGCACCATTACCACTCTGCTCCCTCTGCTTCTTCTCCATCTCCTGTACCTCGTCCGCCGTCAAAAACCTTCCTCCCGGCCCCCTCGGCCGCCTCATGGCATGATTGTGCCGTGACTCGTGAAGATAGGGTTTTCGCTGCTTCGACGTCAGTCTTAGGGCTTCCTCCAACTTTTGCCGAGCTACTCTTCTCTTCAATATTCGGTGAAACTGTTTGGCATTCACATAGAGGGGGGATTCCTCCGATGGCACTAGGTCCGGAGACTGCTGATGGGGTTGAACGGGGGGCTGCGGGGGTGGGGGTTGTGATGGAGGAGGTGGTGGGGGAGCCGCTTGTTGAGGTGCGGGAGGTTGTGGGGGTGCGGATGTCCTTGGGTTGTTGACTGGCTGGGCATGCTGCAACGAAGGGCTGCCCGTCGGGCCCTGTTGTTGGCTCATCCTTCGCTGAGACAATTGGGCCGCATTTTGCATTGCCTGCTGAGAAACCTGCTGATTCGGAGGCTGTATAACCTGTTGACCTGAGCCAACCTGGTTTGTTGTTGAAGAGGCCGTTGGGGGCGACCTATTCTGTCCTTCTCTTTTCACCTTTGTTGGCCCTTGGTTCATGCGCGGGGATGCTATGGACTTCTGACCACTAAGTGGTAAACCATTATCTGAAGGCGGCATATAGAATTGAGCAGACGGAGGTATACTCGAAGTCATATACTGTGAGTAATATGGGTTGTGGGTTGTTGTAGGCATCTGTGGGGGGTGTTGACTCCCCTGTTGATGCATCGCGGCGTTGGGAATATGGGGAGATCCTCCGCTGACCCCACCCCCGGGATTCTGCTGTGGTGAATATGATCCAGCAGCACCATGGACATGGTGTGTGGGATGGGGTTGCGTGTATCTCGGGGCAAAATCCATCTCGTTAGGAGATCGATCTAAAGGGTGTCGAGGATGGCGAGGAATTTCGTGAGAGTAGAAGCGTCCCTTGTGAGCCGCCGCCAGGATTGAAGAGTTGATATTTGATTCACCGGGAGCGAAGGGGATGGCGGGGTGATCAAGTATTGGATGGTGGTGGAGGGAGAAGCTGTGATTCTATGCGTGTCTCTCGTGAAAGGCGTGAATCCGTAACAAACGTTAAGACGCGAGGAACGCGATGTCGAATATTATCTAAAAGACACCAAAGCGGGCTTCAAGAGCAATGACTGGATGGGGTAAATTCGGAGAATCTGTCAGGAACGCAACCGTGCGGAAAGAGGCAGCAAGGACTATAAGCTGTAGTAGGCAGCAAAGTTGATAGCTTAACTGACAGGTTGTAGGTTGTCAAAGCTGGGAGGGGTGGGCACCCTCTTAGGATACCAGCGGAGCTAGAGAAAGACAAATGTGGAGGGGCTCAGTCGGCTAGCTGGCGCAGCGTGAATGGTTGGTAGGCCGATTGACAGGAAGTGTTACAGGAACAAGGAGAGGGGAAAGTGACAACGCCTGGAACACCCGTTTTCCAAAGTTCCTGCGAAGGGACGGCTGATGTAGGAGAGTAAGAGAGCAGCAGTGTGTGTGGGTTGAGTTGGGGGGTGGTGGGTTGGTATAATAGGATGCGTTGTGAGTAGTAATGGAGAGGGTAAGTGGGTAGGAGCCTTGGGACCCTTACGGTATTTGACAACTGGAGGGGGGGGCTCTTTCTCTGGTGTCTCGCTCTCTTTTTTTTTCTTTTTTTCTTTCTTTTTTTTCCCTTTTCGATTTGCAGACTGGCAGGAGAAAAGGCAATGATGGGGGGTGTAGTGCTCGTAAGTAGTAGTATTGAGACCAGAACTGCCGTGTGCAATGTCTCGAATTCCACGCAGCAAAACCCTCGTTTTTTGAATGCTCAGGGAATTTTTATTTTTATTTTTCTAATGTTTGAGAATTATACCGCCTTTGAGATAAAGCACGTGTCCGACTTGCGTGCGTTGTCCAAAAAATTGTTTTTCAGGGAGAAATTTCAGTAGAGGTGGTGGTGGTGGTGGTGGGCTGGTTGTGGTTGTGGTGGGGCGTGCGTGTAGTAGCGAGAGCATGTACCGTAATTTTTTTCTCAATGGGGGGGGTGTAGAGTTTTGTGTGAGGGGATGGGTTGGGCACCAGACTACTCAACTGCAGATGATGTGTTAGGTGTCAGTACAAACTGGGAGAGAAGGAGCGCGGGGGAGCAAGAGAACTATGGCGAGAGGCGTTACATACAATTAAGAGTAGGAAAAAAATTGCTACTCTTTCACTAAAGAAGAGGCTGAGCCAATTGCCTGAGAGCTCGGAATGGCACAAATCCACTGGATACCAAGCGAATAAAAGCTAAAGAGCGTGACAGGACCGTGATGTGGTACCAAAGTCCGAGCGTTTCAAAATTATTTTCTCCCTCAACTCTTCACTCAATGTTTCTCCGTTTCAAGACGTAAGCCGTCTGGGGTTAGGAGGTCGGGGGTGTGTCGGAGGGGTACTGTATGAAGGAAAAGGAAGAAATGCCCAGTGAAAGGCGGGAGAGCAGAATGCGTATGTAGAATGCGTATGTAGAATGCGTATGTAGTGTAAAGTGCAATCAAGTTGTACCAGTATTGTATGTATGTATGTATGTACGAGTATGTATGTACGATATGTACTGTGTGTGCAGGCAGGTGTAGGTATATAGTGTACGGCTCGTTTTGCCAGTGTTCGGGGGGTCGCGATGACCAAAGGTACTAGTACTCTTCTTCCGTTACTTCTTCCTGATGGCTCTCCCCTTCTCCCCCTCTCCTCCCTCTCCTCCCTCTCTTCCCTCTATGACCCCTTTCCAGCCCAGGCCGGCGGTTATTGGGCAAGGGCCGGCTATGATATGACGACGGAAGTAATTAGGTATGGCTCAGCATTTGCTCGAATCTAATGATTATCAGCAACCCCAGGGGTCCCTGAGGCGGAGGGCATGCAGAATGTTGATTGGGAAAGATGCGCTGGCAAATGCAGTGAGTGCAGCGGAATGATGCCACTGAATAGCAGGCACAAGCAAGAGTAGGAGACCAGACGCCAACGCGTGTAAACAGCACTCCGCCGATCTTGCTTACTATTTTTCTTCTTCTGCCTATGCTAGAGCCTTGCCTCCAGAGGGGGTGATGTACCGTATATCAGCTTTTTTTGATTTTCTATTATTTTTATTATTTCCACTTTCCCAATCTCAATATCTTCAAGTAGAAGGTCCTTTTGTCCCTCCCCTCTCTCATTTATTTTTTCCCTTTGAGTTTTCCTTTTTTCTTCTCTCTTGTTTTTAGCTGTCACGTACAGTACTGCCGCCGCTGTTGTGGCCAGCCCACCGTAACACTGCCTCTCGCATTCGACCTACTTTACGGGCCACCCCCGAAATGGATTTGCGCCTGGTACAATATGCAGAGTACTCGTACAGCACCAGCAGAGTACGTAGGGGCAGGTATGAGAATTACTCCCGCCTTCGCTGTCGGCTGGCACGGTCTAGCCTACGTACGAGTACTCGAGTACACGCCCCAGGCATATTGAACCCGAACACGGGAGGTTAAAAATTTGTATGGCGGATTGTCTGTGCGCATCCGTGACCCCGTACTAAATTCGGACTCAAATGTTCGGGTTCAATATGCCTGGGACGTGTATGGGTTCTGCCTGTATTCACCTGCTCGATGACGGAACGGCTGTGCCAATTCCATCTCACGCCTGCTGAGGCTCGCAGGCACACTCACACATATACTCGAGTACCGCAGCACAAGTACTAGTGCAACTCTGTACTCGTAGGGTACACAGCACGACACAACACTAAAAAAAAACCAGGCACAGGAAATCGCCTCTCGTAGCCCAGGCGAGTGGAACGCTTCGACGCAACGACTTTTTTTTAAAATGGAACTCCGAAAGGAGAAATAAGAGACGGTGACAAATAAGTAAAAGACGAAGGCTTAAAAGGTAACTTTTTTTGCTGAAGTTATGATATTTCTTAAATCCTTAAATAGGAATGAAAAGCCACCCCGACCGTAAGGCCCCTAATCTTACTCGTCAGGGCAGAAAATAAGAGTTAAAAAAGTACGGGATTTGGTAGCAGAAATGTCAGCTGCTTCGCTATTAGCCAGTGAGGGTCGACAGCTTTCCCCTCCAGCAGCACCACACTGCTTCCCAGCCCTACGGGCCGGATGCAGGACGGGTTATCAAACAAATCGAATGAAAAGGCGAGCCAGAGCAACAGCCGTAACTAAGGTATGAGGGAGGGATGCCCCTCCTTCTCCCCTTTCAGTTCCGAGTTCTTCCTTTGGACCGGGGTCATGAATGGTAGGTCGATCGGCGATCTTATTGGCTCGAACAACCCGCCAGGATTTTTCAATAATACTGTTTTGTGGTTTATCACTTTGAGCCTGAGGGAAACACTTAATAAATTTTTTTTTGAGAACAGATTAGGAAAGAAAAATGGATTTTAGTGCTGGGGAATCTTTTTTTATATAATATTATTAATGAGGCTGGTTATGAATAAATTTGGGGGATGGATGAGTTGGCCGGATGATTGGCGATAATCGACTTGCTGGCAGGCACAACTAAGATCGGAAGGGGAAAGGAAGGAAGGAGAGATACAGCCACCTTCGCAAAATTCTCGTACCCCCCTTGTACCTCAAGAACAATACCTATTTACAATACGGTAACAGGACAACAAGAAGCCTTCTGATAACTATTTTTCGGATATACCCCTAGGGCATTGTAAATCCTTATCACCATTTATCATACCGAACAATCAAGGGAGAGGGTTAGCAAAGCGTTTCTAATTACTCGTGGCACTCGAGAGGGTACGAGAACTTTGTGAACGCGGCTATATCACAACAAGTTCTCTAGAACTTTTGAGAGGGCCCCTAGCTACTTCTCCTCACCTTTTTCGTTTATTCCTCTTCGTCTCCGTGTCCGGTCTGTGACGAGCCCCTCTTCCGCACTCCTGCAATACTGCCGAGGCGGACGATGGTCTGATCTGTTCTTCAATCGCAACTCACCTGAAGGAAAAAACGAAGGAAAAAAAAAAACCATGATCCTCCCCGAAACCTGTGGTACCTGTGATGTGTCCGCACTCGTTACTAAGCACCAGACGACATGGGGTGGCTGGGCACGAATTGCTTCGTGGGCCGATCCGATTGGCCAACACATCACCCCCGTCGTCTCGCCCAAAATAAGTTCCACAACTACAGTACTCACGCATGAAGTATGATAGCATTGCATCTCTCCGCGCATCAGTGATGATGGGACTACGGTATGTAGTACCCGTATACGGTTGTGTAGCGAAAAGAAAATTTTTCTTGGAGCATCGCCCTTCTTATCATCGATCACTACCATAGCAACGTGACGGCAGATAGTTCAATGCTACCATTCTGCATCACCCATCACCCCTTCCTCCTGTTCCTTCACTTCCCTTGCAAGGTGGCTTCCATCCCTTGGGCAATCGATAGGTCTATTTCCGATTATTTCGCTTGTTGCACTAGGGGGTGGACATAAGTACGGCCAACTTTGTTTCGCCACGCAAAAATTTACGTGTGTGTGACCATCCGGAGAGCCAATCTTGGCGTGATTTTGGAGGGGGAAAAAAGTCTTGCGAACTCTTGGCATGAAACAATTCACTGAATACGACCCCAGGATTGGCTGACTGGCCTACGAGCCAATCAGAGCGGATTCGCCCTACTTACCCTTAACCCCCGGGTACTCTGTAGGCAATGCAGGTGTGTTTTGTTCCAGAAGGTATGGGATATGCATTCGCTGGCAGACAGCGAATACTGTAACCTCGCCTTGTGGGATGAACAACAGTTAGAAATCTCGATGCAATCGATATAACATTAAAAGCTTCCCCTCTCGATTTTCTCCGCGCCTCGTCACGCTGCGCCAGGAGAAAACAACAAAAATAAAAAATAAAAAAGAGTTTCCGCACCAGGGATTCCACCGAAGGATTCGAAAATGATAGTTTCTCCTTTTCCCTTTTCATTCGCTCATTCCTTTCCCCCCGTTTCCCGTTTTCCTCAGCTTCTACGCCCTGCCCTTAAGTCTTGACAAAGATCATACCGCATTTCACTCAAGGGGAACAAGCAGACATTCTGTTACGGAACCAATTAGGACGATAACAAGCGCACCCGCTGGACTCTATGACCGCAAAATACAGTACTTTTACGAGGCTTTAATGAACGCAAGGTGGTGGTACGGTATGAGGCTGGCTCCCAGACGTGGAAGCAGGAGAGCACGTTTTGCCCGAATGTTTGAGGAAGGAAAAAAAAAAAAAAAAACCTGCGCCGAGACTTTTTTCATCCATCACATCACATCTCTCTTCTCAACCGTCGTTGTACGAGTGTTTCGAAGCTCATCTCATCTCATCTCAATAGATCTTCATTGCTTCATTTCGCGCATCGGAAGTCCGACTCTTGGATAATCCCTGTCGTTGTCACGGTTCTGTCTGGTTCGGGATGGGAGGGGGGCGGAGGTACCAGTATGGTAAGCTGATTGTTGGAAGTAACAAGGCTTTCTTCTCTCTTTCTTAACTCTTGATTTATTAATACCCACCCCACACTTTTTCTCCTTCATGCGATCTCATTCACTAATTCGAGAAAAAAATTTGTGTCGGATGAAAGCAAGAAAAGGTCTCCATTTTAGCTTAGCACGACTTTTTTTGTAACAATTTCGGTTGTTGTCGACCGTTGCGGAAATCTGGCACAAAGAGCTTTTTTGCTGACACAGCAAGCGCAAACCACCAACTGCCTATCGCGTCGTTCGTGGGCTTCTATTGTCGATTTTTCAGCTATGATATGATAAAGGGCAAAAAAAGAACAATGAAGGGGGTAAAACCCCAAAAGGAATGAGAATCATATTTTAAATTCTGTTACAATAAATTACAACTTATACTAAACTAACGCTATCATTTCCCCTTCTCTACTGAAAAGAAAGGGTCTCATTGTTTCAAAAAAGGTTTGAAAGGGATGGAGAAAAGGAATTAAAAAAATTTAAAAAAAATACTTCCCCGCCAAACCTCTCATGAGAGAACGAGAATCCTCCTGCGCAAAAGAGAGCTTCGGAGAAACAAAATTAAGAGCCCTCTCTCCAGAAGCGCGCGGGCGGACTTTTCGAACGCGTATCGCGGTGCGCAGCCCACGTGCTGCAACAACCTGCCCCCGTTCCCTTTTTCTGTCTCTCCACCTCTACCCCTGGCTGAAACCCCACCCAGTCGCTTTTTTATTTTTTTCCTTTAATTGTCCATGATGGACGAACCACAGCAGGAGGATTGCGATGATGGGGAAAAATAATTATCCAAAAGGGAGAATGCCGGATACCGAGAGACGCCTTGTTCAGCCGAAATAAGGGTTTGAAGGTTTTAACTTGCTCATTTTCATGCACAACATTCGATAGCCGATCTGCACGCCAACTTTATGTTTCTTCGCTCCGCTTACGCACGGACGGAGCTTCATTTGATGTTTGGTCTTTTGCTTGCTTGCTCGCCGTATCGTGGTGGGGCCTTTTTTTTTGGCATTTCCCTCTAAGGAGCAGGCGAATGGAAAGGGGAAAACGTGATCACTTTCCTCTCATTTTCCCTCCCCCTTCTGGCTATACTCTTTTAGTTGTTCCTGCTGCGGTGGATGTCTGAGAGTTCCGAAAATTGATCAGATATTTTAACGAGAAGGGTTAGGGGGCGTGGAGGGGTCTGGCCTTGGTTATGTTGCAAGGAGTGGGAACCGGGTTGTTCGATGCGGATGATGGACCTTTTTTTGTTGGTTTTCATATTATTTCTTAAATTATTTTGTCCTGGATGGATTGGATAACCGGTCAGTTTTCATATTTGCAACAAGGGCGGATAGTGATACTTACGTGTGTAGGGTATCCCCTAGGGCGTTTGTTTTCCTCACGATATCATAATGTTTTGTGGAAAAACACCCCCTCCGTGCTTGACCATCGACATGTCGGGCATAGTTTGGTGGTTTTTTCTTTTCTTCTTTTCTCTCACCCTCTTCTTACAATTCTTGCAGTTCCGGTGAGCGTATTCCAACTTCCTCGGTATTTTCTACGCTTGATGTTTGAAGCGTGGTTTGATCCTTTTCTCTAACATATCATGCTCCGTGGATTCGAATCTAGGCCTATCCAACATTTCATGGCTGTGTATGACAATTGAAATTTCAATTCCATCCTCGTATTTGCTTCTCCATCTTCCCTCTCCCGATCGAGAACTGATCACGTTACCTGCCGTTTGCACCCGTCATTTCCTTTGGCAATCTCTATATCGTTCTTCTCATCACGGTCGGTAGTTTGCTCATTTCCGAAACCGTGCGAGCGCCACACCGTGCCGGGCAATTTGTTCGGGGAATATTCTGCATCTTGAACCAACAGAGAGGGAGAGGAATAAAAGAGAAAACGAAACGTTTCATTTGAGGTGCGTTCTTCTGGCTCGTAAAAAATTACGGTCCTAGAGCACCTTCCGCTTTAAGAAATGACCTCAGTCCATTTCGAAAGAAAGGCCTCTCCCCGTTCAGATCAGAGACAGAAATGGCACTAAACCATATGCAAACTAACAGGCTTCCCTGGTCCTTCAAGAAGAAAAGAAAGTGCTTGCCGAAATATTGGATCTTCCTGCCAGATCTTTTAGGCGACCAGATCGCGGCTGCACTGCGGTACGGGTCCGGTACGGTAGTTGCGGCCAGCCTCTCTTCCGAATTTTTAATCTTTTTTAATCTCCAATTGTTAGCCGGCCTTCGTTAAAATAAACTCACATACTCGGTTAACCTTTCGGGCCTTTTTATTTATTTTATTTTCGACAGTTTCCTTGTAACCCTTTCGGTGCAAATACGGAATTCTTGGACAATTTTTTTACATTTACTATTTTTCCCGGGAATCAAAGAGGTTACCACACCATCCGTACCGCACCGTACCGTCCTCGAAATGCCGGCATGATACCGGGTACGAGCAGCCGACCAGCAAACCCACTGCTTGTAGCCGGCCAGCGGCGGAAGCGCGGAAAGAAAAGAAGGCCAGGGAAAAATCCCGGTTGACCGGGGGGACGGTGAAAACTGGGTAACTAGATGGCTTTTTGGTAACGGGGAATTTGTTTTTCCCGAACGTCACTTTTTTTTTTGTCTCTTGCCTTGCATCTCTCATCCTGACATTCCTTTTGATGGGAACTTTCAATCCGCGAATCATTGGACGGATTTCATCTCCCCTTTTTTTAAACTCGTACCAACTTATGCAACTGTCACGAAGATGTTCCGGTGTGCGGGGCCTTTTTTTCATCTCAATGGGTGGAAAGAAATATGATTTGCTGACCACCCTACTGGGTATTTTGGCAGGAGGGATTTGTGGGGGTGGGAAGGGGGGTTATGATTTTTTTTTGTTCTATGCAAGGCGGTTTATCCCACGGGTGTTCCTGAACGCCCATTGGGAAAAAATAAAATAAAATAAAACCCCAAAAAAGCTTGTTCAAGCGGATGTCAGATTGGTCGGTCGGTCAGGAGGTTTTTGTCACGGGTGGTATTATATAAGCGGATCATGAGATGTCACCCGGCGGTTTGATAGGTTCTGACTGGTGATTTTGGGTGGCCCGGAGATGGGGTCGCATGGGGGAAATCCATTAGATAGATAGGCTCCGCATAATAGGTGTGTTTCTGGCCATTTGGTGGGGGATTTAGTAAGAGCACTGACCCAGCGTCGGGAGAACTGCCTGGCTTGGTCACGACCTCCACCGCTGGCCGGATCCCCGTGAAGGCCTGAACAAACGCGAACCAAATTTATGACTTCCGAATTAGGTTTCAAAAAATGAGCATAATCTTGCTGGTGGGGAAGTATCGAAAAGAGTAGCCATGATAGGCTCGAATCACATAACATATAGGAGAACAGAATGAAAAAAAAAAGGAAAAAAAAAGGGAGAAATTTGGTCAAAAATCGTCATAATATCAATTAATCAATCAGCCGAGCAGGGAAAACATAGAATGGGCGTCTCTCCGGGGCCGTCGGACCCCAAAGTTACTTTGGGAAGAGGGGAATCTTGACTTTTTTTGCTTTTCTTTTTTTTCTGGTATACGGTGGTGATATTGCTAATACGGGGGATGGGCGGATGATCGGGAGAAAGTGCTTTTGCTGTCGAATGGGGAGGAGGAGGGGGAAGAGGAGGAGGGGGTGCAGTTACTGATAGACACGGGGACGGTATCATATTAAGGCGTTGGTCCTTTTTGGGATATGTTTGACGATGGGGGGAAGGTATGGTGGTGCGAGCATAGCGATAGATGCGATATTGTGGAGGTGGTAACAATGAAGGCTAACCTCGTAGAGAAATGAATGAATGACTGAACAATCCTGCTTGCCTGCCCGCGAGGGGCTGTGTAGCTTTGACTTAGCTAGACTAGCTCTCTACCTAACTTATGAGCATCCATCCATCCAGGCAGGCAGGCAGCGACACGACCACCACTACCACCACGAGACAAAAACAGCTCGTATGGCACGCTAATCCCCGAAGCCGTAAACTATCGTTCCCTCACTGAGAGCTCCCCCAAAACCATTAGCACACCACCGCCCCTCCTCCTCCTCCTCCTCCTCCTACCCCCGACCTCCCCAGCCCACCCTCCCCAAATCCCCAGTCAATAAACTCCCCACCCCCCCTCCGAAATTCCACCAAATCAACTCCCACCCA
>Ga0307509_10002494_pt1 | contig 29684 bp, 38 predicted proteins | sample 10_EM_MG_FD_202245 | JGI IMG/M metagenome (GOLD analysis project Ga0307509, IMG submission 202245) | Populus trichocarpa ectomycorrhiza microbial communities from riparian zone in the Pacific Northwest, United States - 10_EM | ecosystem: Host-associated > Plants > Roots > Unclassified | place...
AAGAAAAAAAAGTTGACACACGGGGCAATTCCGGATCCTATTTCCCACCCACAGCTTCAAAGTCCGCGTCCCTCTGCTTCTCGTTGGCGTTATGACCCTTCACCTTCTCCCGAGAAACGCCCCTTAGACCCAGAGGCAAAGAAGCGACGCGAATTGTTTGCAAAGCGACTCTTGGTAGAGAGCAGTACATCTGTCGACACGACTGGAGTGCTGGAAGGAAACCGCCCTCCCAGTGACCATGCGGACGCCGAACCAGACTCTTCTGGGCCCGAGTCGGACAGCAAGTTCAAGCAACTACAAGAGATGTTCGCTCGCAAAACAGAGCAGAAAAAAAGGGGGAAGGCGACTCAGGAACGCTCCTCGAAAAAACAGACAGAGGTTGGCCCCAGCGGCGAACCATATACTGCCCTGGAACTGCAGGTATGGGGCCTCTCATTGATCGGCTCGCAGGCGTTCACAGTGAACAGGTGGTTCGGCTCAAAGCCAAGCACGAAGGCGTACTTCTGATGATAGAAGTTGGTTATAAGTACAGATTCTTTGGGGAGGACGCAAAGGTTGCATGGCCCGTGTTGCGTTGTTTTCATCCACTGATGTCCGTGCCCAGACTGCCGCCAAGGAACTCGGAATTGTTGCATACCCGGACCGCAACTTCATTGTAGCATCCATACCTATCCATCGGCGTGATATTCACCTCAGAAAGTGACGGCTGGCTTTGTTATCCCATGTATTCCTTCCTCTGACACTCTTTTCAAAGGCTGTTATCTCGGAGCCACAAAGTCGGAATAGTGGCTCAGACAGAGACCGCCGCACTGAAGAAGGTCGGTGAAAACCGTAATGCCCCGTTTGAGCGAGAGCTAACGCATCTTTACACCGCCGTGACGTGAGCTCTTCATACTGTTATCATGCTGTGCATTTACAATTGGTTGCCCCTAGATATGTTGATGACATCGATTCCGTTGACGATGTGGATGCCAATAATGCACCATTACTAATGTGTTTGGTCGAACAGCTACGTGGAGGGATGGGGGCCGACGAGAGGGTCAACATTGGGATGGTTACAATCTGTCCTAGCACAGGCGATGTTATATGGGATGAATTTGAAGGCAAGTTTCTTATCAGGCACTCACTTTGTTCTGCCAAGAGTTTATAACCTACCGTCAGATGGCCACATGCGGACCGAGCTCGAGGTGGCTTTGTTTTTGTCTCTCGATTTCTCGTCGTTCAATACCTTTCTCAGACAAGGATGGTGCACTGCAAACCTGCAGAGTTATTGCTGCCCGAGCAGGGGCTGACGAAGCCCACCGAGCGAATGCTCAATTATTTTGCTGGGTGCGTGTTTTGCGCCAGACCAGGGTAGAAATGTTAACACCAATGCCCCCACAGGAGTGCCACAACAGAAAGCAGACTTCGAATAGAACAGTATAAGAATCAGATGTCATACACGGATGCGTTCGACTTCGTGTCCCAGTTTTACACCCAGAAGACCAATTGTGGGAAGACATCGACCAGCTTCACATCAGGTCTGTGATTGACCTCGTTTACGTGCTTGCGATGCTAACATACAGCAGGCAAGTTGATGGCCGAAATTGCTGATTTCCCAAAACAAGTTATCATGGCTCTGGCCCAATCCATTGAATACTTGGCAGCCTTTCGCGTTGCTGACGCGTTACTAGCGACGGACTTCTTTGCCAAGTTTACAACCAAGGCGCACATGCTTCTCAATGGCAACACACTCACAAATTTGTACGTAGTTGGCTCCCTTGCTCAACGAACGAAACCTAAAATATAGCACCAGAGAAATTTATCAGAACGACACGGATTTCACAAGTAAAGGATCTTTAATGTGGATTTTGAATAAGACTGTAACGAAATTTGGATCGAGACTGCTACATAGCTGGGTAGGAAGGCCTCTCATGGACACAGAGTGAGTTTCCTCAGTTATCATGCTCCGGATGTTTATAGTGGCACAGAGTGCTGCAAGAACGAATTGACGCTGTCGAGGAGATTATTTCAACTTCGTCTCAACATTTACATACTCTACGCCCTGTTTTAAGGGGCCTACCTGACTTGGCTAAAGGCCTATGTCGAATCCAATACGGGAAGGTATTGTTCTTCCGTCCGTGCCTGTCGCTGTGCTGAAAGATTTTCCAGTGCACTCCTAAAGAGCTTGCTATTTTGCTCCCGGCATTCCGGAAAATCGCCACCACCTTTACACCCTTTGAGTGTCCAGCAGCAGTAGGGTTCAAGTCAGCTCTCCTCAACGGTATCTTCTTTACGCTACCTCTGCTACGAGAACCAGTTCAACAGCTCATCGATGCGGTCGTGTTGAAGAAGGCCGCAGCTGGGAATAAGGCTGGAATGTGGGCTGACCCTGAGCGATACCCAGAAATTGCGGATGCTGACGGAGTAAGTGGTTAGGCCGTATCCAACATTTATGCCAATACTAACTTGTGTAGGCCATTGTATTGGTAGAGAAGGAATTGGATGACCAGCTCAAGATCAGTACGTATGAAGTCGGGCGTCTGCGGCCAGTAGCTGACCGGTCCAAGTCAGGGGACAACTGAAGAAGCCCGGGCTTCAATGGACCACTGTCTCTGGCGATGAGGTAGGAGAGAGATTGAACATACATTTTGACTTTCTGACTGAATGCGTACGTAGTACCTGGTGGAAGTTAGTCGCTCTGAAGACTTGAGTAAGATTCCACACACATGGTTCATGCATAGCAGGTGAAAGACCACCTTATTCTGATACACCTATCGACTCATCCAAAGCAGCACAAAGAAAGTACGGAGATACTACACCCCTGTGGTAAAAGAAAAGCTTGCTCTGCGAGAACAATTTCGAGAGACGCGTGATGCGGCTTCCACCAAGGGGTTCCTATCCTTCCTCGAAGAAATTGCACACAACCAATACGCAATTTTGCGCCAGGCCGTGAATAAGCTTGCCACGATCGACTGTCTACTCAGCCTCGCCCTCGTCGCCATGCGCAATGACTACGTCAAACCCCATTTCACAGCCGAGGGGGATGTTCTCGAAATCGTTGACGGGCGACACCCAATGGTCGAGGCGCTACGCTCGGATCCATTTGTCCCGAATAGTGTCGCTCTTGGCGACGGCGAACCCCGCTGCAAGGTCATCACAGGCCCGAACATGGGAGGGAAGAGTTCAGCGGTGCGCATGATAGCGGTCATCGCGATTATGGCGCAAATCGGGTCATATGTGCCTGCGACGGCCGTGAGGCTGAGCATGTTAGACAGTGTTCTGACGCGCATGGGCGGTATGTACGCCAGTTGCAGATACGTTGCCTTGAGAATGATCTCAGCTATGCTTGGTAGCCTCGGACGAGCTCGCACGGGGACGCTCGACATTCATGGTCGAGATGTCAGAAACGAGCGACATTCTGGTTAGTGCCACGGACAAGAGTTTGGTTATTCTTGACGAGCTAGGCCGAGGCACATCAACATTCGACGGTGTATGACTTCTTTCCATATCTGGCGAGACCTAACCCGACAAGAGTCTGACATGTATCTTAGATGGCGATCGCCCACGCCGTCCTTCATCGCCTCGTGCATACGAAGCGTTGCAAGACCCTCTTTATTACCCACTATCCCCTTGTTGGCGCGGATCTAGCACGACAGTTTCCTGCGGACGTTCAGAACCTTCATATGGGTTTCACTGAGGACACGCGGATTAATGGGATGCGGGAGATCACGTTTCTGTATCGTCTCACCAAGGGCCTCGCCACAGAGTCCTTTGGGATCGAGTGTGGAAGGCTCGCGGGGATCGCGGAGGATGTGCTGGAGAAAGCTGCTCAACAAGCAGATAGGATGCGTGCCTTGGTTGAGGAGAAGACTAAGAGGAACAGGTAAGCATTTGTATAACCGCCTCCGTGTTTTTTGCGAGTGGATTGATGCTGGGAATAGAATGGGTAAAGTCCTGAAGTTGTTGAGCACTTGCACAAGTGGTTCCACTGCAGATTCTGTCGTTGCCCTGGAACAGCTACGATGCGTAATGCTGCCTTGTTTAGGTGAAGAACAACAGCAATAGTAAGCGAGTACGTAACCAGTTTTGATCTCGCCTTATCGCTGGTGAGAACAGACCTCTTCCATCCAAATAACAGTTCAATACGTTAAATGTCGTCGTCCACCTTATTTTGCATCGGCATCATGACTAGATTCACACTATTTTTTCCTCAGCACTCGCATGTGAGAAAGAGGTCATGCAAAATGCGTTTCGGCATCATACAGTTGACTCTCACAAAAACCTCGGCAAAGTCATAAGACAACCTAACGGTACACCGCAGACTATTACTGCGGTTGACTCACTCATCGTTATACATTTACGGCACAGGCGTACAATATACTACCCTCTACTGTCCTTACTCGCTATGTTACTGGGTGGCATTTGCAAGCTTTGAGCATCAGCTTCTGGAGATGGGCCGGTGGTCAGTTTCAAACGCCACATGTGATGAGAGTAGTTTGACGCCTGAGCCCTGAGCACCAACTGCAAGTGGATTGCTTCTGGCTACTTCAACTTCCGATCAGCAACGTCAGCGTTGATTGATGCTGCGTGCTTGACGCCAAGAACAACTTTGGGTGTATCTACGAATGTTAACCGTTGGCACTGGTATCCAACCTGGACGCTTCTTCCTACATGAACAATATGGGCATGCCTGGTTGTGCAGTCCGTCGTGGCCTGCTCGTGAGAGCTCGAGGGTGAACCTCACCAGCGTTGTTCACTGGCCTGCTGCAAGAGACGGGAGTACGGTGGGCCCGTCAATCTCACTCACTACCAACCAAGCGTCGTATTGATCAAAATGAGCTGATTGGACTTGAACACGCGTAAGGGTGAACTGTTCAAGTCTCCTGGGCTTGAAATCGCATTTAGAACCCACATTTGTGATGCTGCATCTCTTCAAGGATTTCGATGATATCTAGCGATGAACCATCCCAATAGCGATGCTGTCTTAGGTCGATGGTTAGGACCGAGATGTTCCCGATTGAACATTGAACATCAACTCCATTACAGAGACAAGAGGGACCGCAGCTCCACGCGATAGTGACCGTCCCCGATCATTGTAAGGAGCGCATATTCTCGTAACCTGGAGTCCTGCATTATCCTAATCACCCTCCCGCGGCCTCTCGCACCTCAGCTTGGGCCAATTACGGGGCTCTCGTCGAAATACTGTCTACACTACGATTGTAGGGTTATTTCCCTTCTCACTCTTGGTCGGGCCATGGAATCCCATCGCCCTAATGACCAAATATGACATCGCTTCGAAAAGATTCAAGGTCGGAAATGAGTGTCGTAGACATCGCGGCCGCGGCCATAATCCAATCTCTTGCCGGCCCGGTGGACGGATCTGACCTACTAAATCTGTCTAATCAATTGCCAGGCCGCTGGTGCAGGTCGAGTCCAACGGTCATGACGACTAACTACCAGGATCTGATCGTACTTTTCGGCGATTCACTCACACAGATGAGCTGGGGGCCAGAGCTTGATGGCATTGGCGCTCGTCTTGCTAGTGCGTCGATTCTGATCATAGCCTCGAAAGCGCACTTTATATCGTGCAACGCCGTAGATTTGTACGCACGCAAACTCGATGTTCTTAACCGCGGTTTCTCAGGTTACAATACAGATTGGGCGCTGCCAGTCTGGGAACAGGTACGTCAATACGACGTCAATTCATTTACTCAAATTCGTCGTTCAGAACGAGACTTGGACAGATCATGGCAAAGCACGAGGACGTACAGCCTCACACCCCACGCGTGCGGCTCCTTACGATCTGGTTCGGAGCAAATGATGCAGCTTTGCCCGGGTTCAGGCAACATGTCCCCATTCCCCGGTTTTCAGAGAACCTTGCGACAATGGTGCGCGCTATCCGAGCTCCCGAGTCTCCGTGGTACTCGCCGGAAACGAAGATCTTCCTGATTACTCCACCACCCATTCATGTTCCTAGTATGCGGGCGGACATGCAACCGACCAGGGAATTCTATAACACGAAGGCTTACGCCGATGAAGTGAAAAAGGTTGGCGAAGCGGAGGGTGTCCCTGTAGTTGATGCATGGACAGGAATATGGGAAGCAGCAGGAAAAGACAGGGAGGCGGTGAAAGCGTTCTTCACGGATGGATTGCACTTGGGCAAAGCTGGATACGAAGTAAGCCAAACAGTTGAGTGGAATTCAGGTACGGTGACTCTGCCACAGGTCGTGTTTACCTCTCTGGAAAAAGCGATAATTCAACAATACCCCGAGCTTTACCACGAGAAACTCCAGAATGTCTTTCCTTATTCGGACTACTTTCACAAGCACACTCTAGAGGAGTTCAAGGCCGAGAACTGGTTGGATAGGAGAAGTCGATGAAGAAATGAGTTTCAAGGCTTGGGTGTACAGAGCATCGCACCGTATCATTGCATTAGTGGTGTAGAGCGGGGTTAGGGTTTAACAAAGACGCGACTTGTCACAGTGTCACAACATCGTGACATTTCGTGTTTGCCACTTCGACAAGGTCAGAGAGTGTCTGCTCAAAACGCAATCGCACCACGCTCAGTCTTGCCCACCCCATGATGTAGGTACAGTGCTTACTTCATGCCTTTTTTTTTCTCGTCTTCCGACCATGAAACCCAGGAACAAAGTCGCATTTACTCAGGAAGACGATGCCTTGCTCATGAAATACATCGCGACGTATAATCCGCATCCCAAAGGACGGCTGGGCAAGAAGTTGTATGAGAAGCTTGTAGAAAATGTACGCGCTCCGCTTCATGTGGTGCAGTGCGATTGACGTCTACTTCAGGCAGAGCGGAAATGGACTTTCTCTTCCAATCACACCATCCAGTCATGGCGCGAGCGCTACAAGAATAACCAGAGACGATTCGACGCTCAAATAGTCAAATATCAGACGAAGCATGGCATTTCTGCCGACCCCTTTGATAACCATTCTGCCCACGCTTCCGTCCGGAGTAGTGTTAGGAAGACACTGCCAGCTCGTCCTGGTCCACCTACCGACGATAGGAGTAGCTCAACAGCACCTGTTAATGAGAGTGAGACCAAGAAGCGACGGCGAGAGGTGGGACCCGAAGACAGGAGTCTCGGTTCTGTCATCGTGAAGAAGATTCGTCGAGAAGAGGCGTCCGCTCGAGGAAGCCCACCATGTGACCCTCCACTGCATACAACGACCCCGCCTAAAGGACTTCGGACCCGGGGGGAGGACCGTACAGAATTTCCTCCTTCCTTGGGCACTGTGGATAACGACGCAGCGCCAGCCATTGGATCAGATGACTACACAGGTGCATTGTCTGGCTCAGGGGAGAGCGATCGAGAAGGGTGCCTATCCGAAGGGAAGGGCGCCAGCACATCTGCCAGGCTGTCTCGTCCATCCAGCCCTGCTGACAAGGTTGAAATGAAATTATCCGTGGCTCCGAGGAAGTACGCACTTCTCCTCATTTACGTGGCCGATAATTCAATAACCCAAACAGATCTCCGAACCCAAGTTCTGTAGATGCCACTGCGGCGCCCGAGAAGCCATCCCTTTCCCTTCAACACAGGAATCGCCATCCCGGAGCCGTTGTTGCCGAAGTTTCGGGATTCTTGAGCAACTCTGTCGCGCCTCTGCAACCCTCACAGGAGCCTACTCCGCCGCTTACGAGTGCCATTTGCTCCCCGCGTAGTCCTCCCCCTCATCAACTGTCGTCTACGAGTGGTGCTTTAACGCAAAATGGGGTTGGTCCATGGCATGTGCCCTCTGCCTCTCAGAGACGGAGACGCAACGTTTCTTCCCCGCGCAAACGAATCATCGCACCGGGGGAAGAGGATGATATTTTCAGCACCCCACCTCCTCAAACGGCCAAGGAAAATCCACCACCACGAGCCCGTGCTAGGGGACCACCTCGCCTAGTTGAGGGTCCGTTTCGTAGTGCGTACACCAATACGAATGGAGAGCCCCGACTTATGCTACATGGTCGACGTGCAAATGGAATGGAGGAGAGAGTGGCCGATGGCGAGAACGAGGATTGGCCGCCAAGGAGGGAGAGACGAAAATCACCAATATTCTCGGATGGGCCAACAAAACAGAACACGACCCCTTCACAAGAGAATAAACAACCAACCGTGGGGGCTCAGCAACGACATTTATCCAGTACACCCTACGCCCTTGATCCCGTCCCAGCTGACGAGTTGAGGGCAATGGCTCTGGCCACTGATCTTCCCATACATGCACGGGATTCTACTCTCCCAGCGGGTCAAACAAAGACAGTCCCGTTGCAAGCCGCGCAGGTAGTGGGCTCAGCAATCGCTCAAACGTCTATAGGTGCGCATAGGCCTCTACAGCCCAAGGATATACCTTCGCTTTCCCAGGATCAAATGTTGCCAAACTCAGAGCAACGCCCCTCCTCACATGAGTTTGTCCAAGCAAAGCGTCAAGCGCTGGCAACAGATCGTAACCGTCTCTTATTTCCTGCTGTTTCTGCGCACGACCTTCCACCTCCTGTTCCCGGTCCTCCGTCCAAACGTGCCTCTCTTGACCAATATCCAAATCCTGCTGCGTACAGTGGCGCCCCCGTAGATGATCCCTTCACGGTGCCACCGGTCAAGCACAAAGTGCGCAGACAGACGCTTGCGGGTGAAAGGGAGATCCTGCGGGCCGACTCTATCAGGGAGAAACTGATCCGACGGGCATCAGTACAGCACATAGACTTACGCGCATTACACTCGAGTAAGAGTGTGGGGACGTCGGTGACAGGCAGCGCAACGTCGCTCGGCCGCAGCAGTGATGTAGTGAAGAGAAAACGACCCCGTAGGCCACCCAGATCGTCTACCCCACCAAACCTCACCGAATCGAACAAAGAGCTTGTCCTGGCGCTCGGGCTGGAGGAGGTGTACTTGCGCATGGCTGAGAACCATAGGTTCCATATCGAACTCGTCCGCGAGGTCGCTGCGAGGCAGCGAAGTCTTCAAGATGCGGACCGGGTACTGCGCAACATGCGCGAAGCGGCTGGGCAGGAATTTGCGCGCTTGCTGAGACAAGGGGAAGCCACATATTCGGCAGTCCAAAGCGAAGCCGAGGAGAGCGAAGTGCAGGACGAGGAGCCTGCCGAAACATCAGGAGACGAAGAGAATGATGGCCACCCTGTGCGACAGGTTCAGGCTCGCCCCAAACCGGACATTTCCCCTACATCGTTTATTCCGCAGAGGCGTGAAAGGCCACTGGCACTCAAAATTACTACAGAATCTCCAGAGTCTCCCCCCATGCGGCCACCTGACTACTCCCCACCAACGCCGACACGCGCACATGAGTTCCGCCGGCTCGAGCGCCAAGGCCGCGTAGGAGAGGCCAGACTCCGCGAGGCGCGGCGCGTGCGCCGTAGTTTTCGGCTGAATAGCACGGATGCGAGCCCGGAGGTCGACGAGCAGAGGGTTGTTGCGTATTTGTTGCAACTCCAAGAGGATAACAGGGACGGTGATCTGCCAGAGAAGCACCGGGATATTAACGAGTCACAATGCCTAAAGGGATACATTAAGGATGAAATGCAAGACGAGGGAGGCGTTGGGCCGTCAATCTCGCCAGGATCAGAAGAGCATGTGGGTGCAGATACTGCCCAGTTGCAAGGAAACGGATTTGCCGAGGAGCAAGCTGACGCTTGCGGGGTGACCGCTGCAGATGAACGTCCAACTTCTCACGAAGACTTATTTAATGGTTCTCTGGACTGTGAGCATGCGGCACAAGCGCCCTCATCACCAGCTCCCTCGGCCATCGCTGCACCACCTTCACTGGACGCAGAGTGGACGAATAGTGATGACGAGCTCTTACTCGATGGTGATATGATTGTACATGAAGAGCTGGTGAGGCGGAAAGGGCTCAGTTCCGTGAAGTTCCGTACAGCGCATTTGTATGGTTTGCTACTTGGCGATTGATATTCGGACGTTGAATGTGGGGAGATTGTGTTTCATTATCATTATTTCGTATGGCATTGTATTAGTTGACGAGATGAAGACATGGCCCATGGGGTTGATACGACGCAAGTTGATTATGAAAGAGACTAATATTAACGAGTAACGGTGCCACATGTGTCGAATTCAATCCAATTCTCGTGTTTCTGGTGGCCAAATATCTACGGAGGATATGGCTGAGGCTACTCAGAACGTAACTTGGGCAATGATACAGTGCCACAATTATTACGCAGGGTACGGCTAGACTGGTTGGCATTGAATGATAACATGACATCGTTTGTTCGTTCGGTCAAGGTTCAGGACAACATCCTACATAGAATGAAGGAATGGCTGGGATTACAGATTTTGGCGGTAGGTTGAATATATGCCATAGTATATGTACCAGTCTCATGGAATGCGGATTTCGGATGTGAAACCCTAAGCAGGCAGGACAAAAGGGGTGTGAAATACTGACAAATCTCGTCTAGTCTTCTCTCGTTGGAATGATTTAATCTAGTCGAAATGCGCATAATGGCCTGGTACACCTGACCGACACTTGTCGCAATCTGGTCGCGGACCCATCGTAAACCGCGAGCGACGTGCAGGACTTGATAAGGTCTGTTGTAGTGGTTGTGACTCCAGTCGAGCGACTGGTGGGGTGCCAATGCCGGCTGAAATGAAGGGGGAATGCGACGGGAGTGGAGCTGTACACAAAGGTGGGGTGGGCATCGTGGGTGGGCTTGGCGCACGTAGGAATGCGACTGCTGCGGGCAGGGTTACGTGGGAAGATGGAAGATTTAGCGCGGGTACATTGATCTGTGGATTCAAAAGATGCGGGGCCATGTGGTCAACGCCGACCAGTGGTGACTCTTGAGCACCGTGTTGGAGGTGTTGTGCGTGTGAATACAGCAGGGCAGAAGGCTGAGGGTGCTCGTCAAGGTTCTGCATAGCAAATGACCGCACAATGCGATGTCATCAGCCCGAGCTGATGGACTTTGGAGGACATAGGGTCATGTTTAAATACGCACCATCATAACCTCCTCTCTACTGCCATGTGTAACACTCTCATGATCGGCCGGGCCGCGTGACGCGAGGAGTGTCAGGTTGCGCGTAAGTGCCACCCATTCATCCTGGATTCCGACATCTACATCGACCGCGGGGGTGTATGCCGATTGTGGTACAGACGCAGGGACTACCATGAAAGCAGACAACGGTTGCCCTTGTGCGGGGGTCGAAGTACTTGTCGATTGTGGAGGTGTGAAAGACGAAGACAGTTCTCGAGTACCGTCACCAACAGCGAGTGCCAGCGCGGATGAGCGCTTCTGTTTATAGGAGCGGATATGCTCGAGTAGAACAGGGACCAGAAAACGGAGGTACGTACAAGTGGCCGGTCATGCTCGCACGGAGTTGGAGAGCGGGAACGCGATCGTTTGCGCATGGCGCGGAAAGAGGGCAAGTACAGGTCGATTTCCATTGCAGGTGTACGCAAAATTGAGAGTCCGTGCCTGAGTGCGAAGTTTGGATGTTGATAACTTCAGTGTCCTTGGTCACTGCAAGGCCTCTGAGAGCGACCCTCATACACGCATTTGGCCGTCTGTCCGCGATCACGAGACGCGGATCACTCAATCACGTCATGCGCATTTAAGATTGTCTTAATTACGATAATTTACTGTTTGAGCACCCTCATCTTCCACCAAACTCTTTCTCCGGTCCCCACTCGCTCTCTGGTTCCTCATATTCTCTGCTTATTAACCCTGCATCTTCGTCACCTGTCTCTTCTCCCTCTATTGCTCTCCACCCTTCTATCCCTAATGCAGCGAACGGATCATCCGAATCTAGAAGTGTATTAAGTTTGTTCATGTCCATTCGGTCCTTTCCTCCTTTCCTGCCGCCCTTTCCACCAATCTCCACAACCGAACTTGCCCTTGTACTTTCGGCGTCACCTTTTCCCCACATAATCCGTAATGTTTGTGCTCTCCTCTCACGCTCCTCGACTGTCTGCTCGTCTGTACTGATCACAATTCCTTCCAACTCACCGTCACTGAACAGCTCGTCGTCGTGAACTGCTTCCGCATTGCCACGTTCGACCGCGAGGAGCTGCAGCCGCGTCGGTTGCACAGTAGATTCGGTGGCAGCGTCAGAAGACAGTAAGTACGCTGTATGGGCAAGCGTCGTACGCGCCGGTGCGAAGTGTGCCAGGGGGTCAAGGAGAAAGGAAGCCGCTTGGCTTGTGGTCGTGCGAGGCTTCTTGTTCTTGCGCACGAGGCCGGTAGTAGTCCTTGCGGCAGTATGAGTGGCCTTTGGCACGCGTGACACAGAACCCGTGCTGTCGGTCATGTCAAGCTCAACCTTCGCGATCAATGTATCCAGTGCCGCTTCATCTTGGCTTGCCGCTTCTAAGCCACCACCGTCATTTTCTCCCTCGATGTCAACGCTGATTGGCCCGCCGCGTTCGGCTATCTCCACTCGTTGTAGTTCGTCGCGAAATTGTAGCACGTCCAGTACCGCCTTCGCCACCCAAGACCTCTTTGAAATACGTTTGCTCCCAGTGGCACCAGAACCTGTCAGCCACGGCACTCTTGCGGCACCCGCCTCGATGATGTCTACTAGCAGACGGTAGCGAGCCATGACAGCCGCACCGCGAGCGCCGAGGGCGGTGCCGAGTTGTTCAGCCAGGACTAGGGTGTGTGGAGCAGAACGCGGCGGACTCGCATGGGCTTCGAGTGCCAGAAGTAACAAGGCACATGCAGTTGCGCCGGCGCTCAATCCGTTGGAAGTGTAGCTTTCAAGAATGGGAGGGTCATGAAGGGTACGGGCTGTGCGCAACACGTCCTGGAGTACGGCGGAGGACGACACCAACGGCCTTAAGAAGGCGAGCGTGTCTTTGGGAAAGGGTGAGGGCGATGCAGAGGCGAGAATGGTTAGATGCATAGCGAGCGCGGGTAGGTGCGCACTTGGATGTGTGCGCGGAAGGGTGAGATCGAGATGGGGGAGTAAGTGGAGCTGAGTGCGCTTTAGCGCGACGACTGATTCGGAGAGTAAATACTAGGGTGGAAAAGAATATAATAAGTGGGTTGTGACAGCTCGTGATTGGCACCTGAAAAAAAAAGGTGGAGGCAGGGAGCTCAATTGAAGTGAATAGAGTTCACGAAAGGGATGAGAGACCTGGGTCGGCCAATGTCATGGATAGGGAGGGCTGCTAATAGCGTTTGGCGCGAACATAGTCTGGGTGTCCTAAGAAACACGCGCAGAAGCTGACGTGCTATCATAAAGGACCAACGGGAGCTTAACCCTGAAGACATGAAATGGACAGGTAGGGCAAGCCATACCGAAGGGCAACACAAAAGGGGTAGAACAAGTTGTTTGTGTCGAAATGACAGAAGTGAGAGAAAAGGGACTCACGGCAACGTGGTGGGTACGATCTCCTCGGCCTTGTTCTCTCATCGCAAACACCAAGGCGGCGCCTGCAGCAAGTTTGGTTGCCTTGCCCCATTTCATGGAAGTGCGTTGCATAGCAGAGTCAAAGATACCTTGGGCACGGATTGACACGCCGTGATGTCCCAGACGATCCGCAAGTGTTCGAATAAGTTCATGGGTGTTATACTGCAGAACGCGGTGGAGTGTGAGAAAGGGTGAAAGGGACATGAGAAGGAAAGAGACGTGAGACCTTCTTGCGCTCGTTCCTGGAGTCTGCACCTTGCCCTGGGAGGTCCCACGCGGTGTTGCGGCGGATGCTCTTGAGCGTTGTTGGAGCGCAAGTTGACGAAGACGGAGGACCTTGAGGGTAAGCGCTGTTGAAAAAATCGACGGAGGACGTAAGAGCACTCTGTTGGGAAGAATCTGCTAGTGTACCACACTCGGTGCACACGGCCGAGCCTATGTCTTGAGCCCATTCGGTAGGATGTCCGCATTCTTTGCAACTGGACATGTCGTATCTTGTCACGGGTATACGTGTGCCTATCAGCCTAGCCTTGCCTAGCCTTTGCCTTGACTTGTCGATGACGAAATAATAAGAGAATATAATAATAACAATCATTATTATTTACTGATCATCTTCACTTCTCAATCAAATCAATACTCTGCTCGCGGTATAAAGAAAGGTTCCTGCCTAGTCCCACTCCACATCCCCATCCCCATCCCCATCCTCCGCACCCCCACAAAAAATCGCCTGTTTGTCTTCCCTAAAAATGGCACCTCCGCCACCCCAGCAATTCACATCCAAGTCTTCCGACGACGCAAGGCGCAGGTTATCTAGCATTTCCAAGTCCAGACCAAACGTCCCAGCGTTCAGTAGTCTGACCGTTTGTCCACCCTCATATTCGCTCCTTTTCTTAAAATGTCTCTTACATGCGGCATCCCTTTAGCCTATGTGGGCCGGTATCGCTGGTTCTCTCCTTGCCAACAAGGCTGGCTTTGAGCTTGCCATCTCTGTACACGATTCAGTCTACAACACTGATTTCAGCTCGACGATCCTCACATACGATGCCTCCCAATCGGACAAGCAGACTGAGATAATCGAGTCTCATGTCATATCTACTCTTAGAAAGTTCTCATCTGAGCATCTCTGCAAATTCTTGGGTGCGGGTGTTACCCTTAGCCTTCTTCGTGAGGTTTGTTTATCTTCTCGACCCTCCTTCATTGGCCTATTTAACACCACTTTCCCATTTAACACTACTTAGGCCCCAAATCTCTGCACCCGTCTATGGTTGGAGCTCGATATCGTCCCCATCGTCTTTAACATCAAACCATATCACACCGACTCGGCCACTCGCACCAATGTCAAGCATCGCCTTGGGTCCGCTGCAGCCTCTTTTGCCCCCTCAGGTGCTGAGACGCCGACGGTCTACGTGGATCATTCCGTACTTGGGAATACTCCAGGACTACTTGCCTCTGGGGGTGTTCAACAGAAGCTTCCTATTCCTCGCACTATCGATGAACAAGCCGACTCGGCTGCTCGAAAAGCGCTCATGTACTATGGCCCTGGCAATAACCCACGACTGGCCATCGGGGCCCGAAACCAGGTTGCTGTCGACGCTGCTGGAAAGATTCACCTCATAGATGACCTTGATGTTTATCGTAAGACGGTTGGTGAGGGTACCTGGAATGCCGTTATTCAACTCGCCGATGAACTTCGCGAGAAGAAGTACAAAATTGGGTTCTTCTCCTCGACTCCGCAGGGCGGTAAGTTCGCACCCCATTTCCCACAAAATTTGAGATGGAGTCTGACTGACTGTTGTTTTTCCCGCGGTTGCGCACCCGTCTACAGGTGGAGTCGCCCTCGTGAGTGTCACTGCTTCCGTTATCTTTCAACAATCATCGGCTAATACAAATTTGTCGGATCTGATTGCAGATGAGACACGCGCTTATTCGCTTCCTTTCCCTTCTTGATGTCGATTGTGCCTGGTGAGTGCGTCGTGACCATCATGTTGTCACCCCGCAATTTGCTGGATTACGGCTCGCCGTTCAGTTTGGGGTGTGGGTGCCTTGGTTGTGTTCCCTTTCATTTACTCTCCTCCTGTCACATGTCCTTTCTCATGTGAACTGCGTGATTGACCACTTTTACTTTTCCCACCACCCCAGGTACGTCCCAAACCCGTCACCTGCTGTGTTCCGCACGACAAAGAACAACCACAATATCCTGCAAGGCGTTGCTGCGCCCACTCTTCGCCTTACTCAGGAGCAAAAGGATGCCTTTGACGCGTGGATTCTCAAGAACGGTCTGCGCTGGACTGCTGAGGGTGGCCCTCTCGCACCCGGCGGCGTCGATGTGGCATTTATTGGTGCGTGTTCATCCCAGTACTTTCTGGCATCGTCCTGAACAATCATTCCCTATCTAGATGATCCGCAGATGCCTGGTCTGATCCCACTCATACGCAAGGTCCGGCCGGAGGTGCCCATCGTCTACCGTTCGCACATCGAGATTCGCAGCGACCTGGTACATAAGGAAGGCTCTCCCCAAGAGGAAGTGTGGAAGTACCTATGGAATAACATCCAACACACTGATCTCTTTATCAGTGCGTGTGGTTCATTCGTCGGGCCCCCTTTTGAATCAGGTTCTGACCTCTGGCTTGTGTGTAGGTCACCCTGTGAACAAGTTTGTCCCAAGTGACGTACCAGTTGAGAAGCTTTGCTTGCTTGGTGCTGCGACCGACATGTACGTACAACGGATAAGCTGTCGGCCGTCTTCAGCTGATGCGGGATTATAGGCTGGATGGTCTGAACAAGGAACTCGGCACCTGGGATTCACAGTACTATATGGGCGAGTTCCGCTCCTTATGTACCAAGGAAAAGATGCCGGAACTGGCGTGGCCTGCGCGCGATTACGTCATTCAAATTGCTCGTTTCGACCCATCCAAAGGAATTCCTAATGTCATTGATTCTTACGCCAAATTCCGTGAGCTGCTGAAGACGAAAGGAAAGCTCGACGAGGATGAGACACCTCAGCTACTCATTTGTGGACACGGCGCTGTCGATGATCCCGATGCAAGCATCATCTACGACCAGGTCATCAAGCTCGTTAATTCAGATGCCTACAGGCATCTTATCGACGACATTGTTGTAATGCGCTTGCCTCCGAGTGACCAGCGTACGTTTTTCTTCAGTCCCACAAGGTGGCTTACTGACCTCATTCTAAGTTCTCAATGCGCTCTTGGCCAACTCGAAGATCGCGCTGCAGCTGTCGACACGCGAAGGGTTTGAAGTCAAGGTTTCTGAGGCTTTGCACGCGGGCAAGCCAGTCATTGCCTCCCGCACTGGCGGCATTCCGCTGCAGGTTCAACACGGCAAGTCGGGCTATCTCTGCGAGGTTGGGGATAACGACCGAGTCGCGGGCTACCTATACGACCTTTACACGGATGACAAACTCTACGAAGCAGCGTCAAGTTTTGCGCGTACAAACGTCTCGGATGAGGTCGGCACCGTCGGTAATGCCGCAGCGTGGCTGTATTTGGCGGTCATGTATTCCCGTGGCGAGAAGATCAAACCGCATGGGCAATGGATCAATGATCTGTTGCGCAAAGAGACTGGTCAACCGTACAAGGAGGGCGAGCCGAGGCTACCGCGTGGTGGGTTGTCCGTGGTGGGTTGAGTAGAAAGTGGGGATGTACAGACGGCTTGATTACTCCGGCTTGAATTTAGAACCCCGAAGTGTAATTTGTTACTTGTGCCAGGAGACATGTACAGCATAGACCATAAATGGCAATGTTTTCCCGCGCTACTCTCATTCTCACTTAGGTCGAGGCACTGTCAAAAATTTGAGTGCCGAAAAAGCACTTGTAGGTCAATGTCTACGACACTTCCTCTCTTCTGGGATCTCTCCTCCGCGGACAAGAAAAGGCGTCTTAATGCATCTGTTAAGCTCATTAGTACGCTAGAAAAGTTCCAGGCATCATACGAGCACAAGTCAGCCGAATCAGATCCGTCATCGAACGGGGATGACAGTAGTGGGGAAGAAGATGTGCAGGCCACTGGCACTGTGGGAAACATGGAGCATGACAACATGTTAGATTCGCTAAACGTACCTGATGTAGCGTATTCGGTTCGACGCCTTGTCCGTGGGCTTGCAAGCCCAAGAGAGAGCAGCCGCCTTGGATTTGCTGTCGCCCTAACAGAGGTACGTGCAATGTTGCAATGTCACCTATCGCTCATGATTAAATTTTTACAAGTTGCTTTCCCGTATCACAACGGTTTCTTGCGCACAACTTTTGGCACTCCTCCTCGATGCCACTCGCATTTCAGGTAGTCAAACTGGCCAGGAAGAGCGCGACTTGCTCTTTGCGCGCCTTTTCGGTCTCACCGCGATCATACATTCTGGTCTACTTCTCCGAACACGCCCACCCCTTCGTCGCTCCGCCTCCGCTCCGAGTACCTCTGAGAGCTGCGCGGCAGTGCTCGGCGCTCTGTGTGCGCTTGCGCGCGCCAAGTCATGGCTTGCCGAGTCTGCGTACTGGGCCATCGGACGTGCGATGGACCGCCTAGCGGCTGCCGTTGAGGACGACGTACCGTGGCGCGAGGAAGCAGTTCGCAATTTGCTCGAAGGGGTGTTTGGTGAAGATTGCATTACTGAGGGCGGAGCGCGACAGAGTGGGGGTATGTGGACGCCGGAGAAGATTGCGCTTGCCCTCCGTGCTCAGAGGCTGTGGCCTGGGCGCGAGTATGAGTGGCGCAGGTTGTGGGCACCCACTATCAAACATGGGAATGTGTTGCATCCAGCCAACTTGGCGATGCTTGCGAAGATTCTCAAGGTGCGTGGATCCGTTCTTTGGGTCCCACACACTTTCGGAAGCTGATGCGTGTACAGGAAAGCGAGCTTAATGATGAAGAAGGGGCGGCGAAGATCCCCGGTCGTGGATGGAGACCGCAGGTCCATCACGTCTGGGACGAGCTGCTAGATGACCTGTTACCTCCGGACGATAGTGGACGTTCTCCTACGACCTCCTTTCAGGAGTTCTTCCGCATTATAGTCGATGGTGAGTGGGCTTGGCGCGAAAATCTATCTTAATTAATCACTAGCTACACAGAGTCTCTGTTCTCTGGGTCTGCCTCGAATGAGAGAAAGTACTGGGGCTTTGTGATTTTCCAAAGAGCATTACCACGCGTCAAGGCTGCTGATCTGCCCATGCTGTTCACGAAGAACTTTATGCGGACATGGATCAATCACCTATCGCATTTTGACCGTTACTTACACTCATTTGCCAAGCAGATTGCGAGTCCTGGTGCTAATTACTCTCTACTATCCGTGTTTACTGATTGTCTCGCAGGCAAAAGAGATCGTTTTTGTTGTACAAAATGACCCAACCCTCGGATTCGCCTTCATTTTACAACTGACAGGCGTGCATGGAAATCAACAGTTTGACAAGCTGACCAAGACCAAGACCATAGAATCGATATTAACACAAATGAACGCCATCGGTATTAAGAACTATATCTCACACTTACTGGAGCAAGTGGACGGGGGTTCTACTACATCTGAGCAGTATAGCATTCGACTCTTTCAGGGGTTGTAGGTAACTCACCGAGCGCCAGGTCTGATACTCAACTCATCAACGCGCGTCGCTCATGGGTCATTGAACAACTCGCCGCTCTCATTCGTAACGGTGCAATACCTAAGAGTGATGATTGGGTACAAATGATCCTGGACTGGCTCATCATTCATGGGATTTTCGTTGTTAAGAAGAAATCAAAGAAGAGTTCGATCTCTACTGTATGTATACACCTATTTTCCCCATCCAAGTCTAGCTAGTTTAAGTGCGTATGCAGGCCCATAGTATGCCGTCACCACCGTACTCAGACCAGCTGCGAGGACAATGCCGCGAGCGTTTGCTAGGTTATTTAGCCGATCTCACCCAGTTGTCAGCTGTCACCAAGACGGCTGAAAAGACGCAGAAGACCACCGGAACTACCTCGAATGGCCAGCTCTGGGTCTCAAGAGTGGTGCAAATGATCCGGACTCTGGAACAGGGCTCTAAACATGTTGTATTACTGACAAAGCTCGATCACGATGATAAGCGACAACTAGAGCGTGCCTACGAAACAGTATCCTGGTTGCAGAATGTACGTTCGAGATTCGCGTTGTTGGCTTCATCTTGTGAAATTCTCGCATGTTAGATCTCGCGGGGTCAAAGAGAACAGGCAGAAGGCGCCGAGTTACTCTTGCAATCTTGTATCCTTCAAATTTATATCGGGGACAATTCGGGCGAGAGTGTTACAGCATCCCTCGAGGTAAGACACGTACCTAACCACTTGTGTCGTTCGCCGACCTATCTGTGAGCTAGTCTTGCGTCGACAGTGCACTTCGCTTGTTCCCCATATCACCGGGAAGGCCTGATGTACTTGACTCTCAAGGAGATCGCGATGTCCAGCAAGTCCACGAACCAATTGACGTCCTTGTGGATATCATCATAGGCTACCTAGAGAAGGGGACGGCATTCTTGCGTGCTGTGGGCAATCGGAGCTTTACCTTGCTCAGCGGTGTAATCAAGGAAAGCACTGTCAACTTGGTCCTCACTGTGAGTGTTTCTGGAAACGAGTTGTCGAGTATCATTAATATAATTCCCAGCAACTGGAATGTCGGGATCCTTCTGAACTTCTTGCTAACTCGGACGTTGAAGGGGATACCGACGACGACGGATATTCAGAAAACGATCGTGACAATGATAAGCCCTCTACCAGGGTTGAAGACAGTGAAACCGACGCAGACAAAGATGATGAAATGAACAACAGCATGGCAGAAACTTTCCAAACAAGATCCATCGCTGCCATGGCTGAAGCGGCTAACGAGGAGTCTGAGGGGGACCTCGATGATGACCAGATGATGATGATGGATGACCAACTCGCACTGATGTTCAAAGATCGGGCAAGGGAAAAGAAGAGCAAAGGTGCGCTGTCTCGTCCTGTACGAGTTGCTCATGTTGACGTGCATCCCAGAGGGAGCACAGAGAGAAGCCATACATTTCAAAAACCGCACCATGGATCTTTTGGACATTTTCGTTCGAAGGCAACCCACGAGCTCATATATTTTACAATTCTTAGTGCCACTTCTTGCCCTTACATTCTCCGATGAGAGGCAAGTCTCAGAAAAAGCTACTGGTCTACTCATGTCACGTATCGGCAAACTTAAAGAAGTTCCCTCCGGTGTCGATGTTGTAAAGGCTTCGGGTATCTTAAATGATCTCCATAACCGCGCGCGCAAGGTTCATTCCCGTGACGCAGTCGCCATCGTCAGCCGCTGCAGTCTCTACGTATCTAGAGCTCTGCTCCATGTTGGCGCCGATGAGACTGTTCAGATGGCGTACACCACATCGCTAATGGACTTTACACAGCGCAAGGCGTCCGACCTCAATGGTCAATTCTTCTGCGACTTTATTAAGCGATTTCCCCGCGCTGCGTGGGGCATACGTGCAGCGCTACTTGCTGCACCTATGGATGCTGTCAACGATTACCGACAAGGCCAGGCTTACATGCTTTTGGAAACCCTGCTAAAGGATCTTATACCACAACTGGTAAGTGTGGTTCTTCGTTCCGCGATTCTATCCCGCGCTTGAGGTTAACGAGAAGGCCATAGCCTGACGTCGAGCTAAATGATGTGGCGGTCTTCACAAGAGAGCTGCAGCGTGGGCTGTACAGCGCACTATTAGCGGCCTGCAAAACAACCCTCAAGATTACATCGGGAATCAAGGAGGCGTTGAAACTGGCCATTGTCGCAGCACGCATGACGAAGCGACTTGCTGCCCAACATGGATCGTTCGCCGACATATGGGACCCCGTGATCTGGACGGAGCTGCATGACCGCCTAGTCGCGCACGACCGCATCGTGGCTTCTGCGGCACTGGTCGGAATGTGTAGGCATTTCATCCAACTCGTGAAATTGCAGCGAGAACGACCAGGTACTGCAGCCGGAGAGTGCGCCGAGAGCAGGGGCCAGATCGATGAGACTATTGGTAGCAAACGAAAGGCGTCTGCTTATTCTGGTGTTGGGATTACGACAAAAAAGATCAAGCGGGCAACTGCTGTAATTCGAGATGATCAGAAAGGCAAGTAAACTACGCTTTCAAAAGTATATAGTATTAGAACACCCGTAACATGCGTAAAATCTTACATGGAGAACTCAAGTATCTAATGAGTTTCGATGGTAAGGTCGTACACGAGCGTTCAGGTTAGGACACTCTCAGACTCGAAGTGATTGCGCACAGTGTTGATGAATCTGTGAAGTCAAGATTATGGGATGAGAAGCAATGTAGGCCCGCATTGAAATTAGATGCAAGTGCCGGTGTCAAACCGGGGAGAAAAGGGGGATTGAGTGGAGACAAGTAGGAAAAGAGATAGCAAGGGTTGGAAGCATGTAGAGAAACAAACGCGGTGGATGGATAGGATGGCCCGAGAAGAGAAAACACCAGACCAAAACTGGCAGCTGATTGTCTACACCAAGATGTAAGAAGCGTATGAGGATGAGAAGAGTGTGACGTAATCTGTCCGATGTGGAAAAGTGAGAGAAAGGAGATGATGGAAATATGTTTTGAAGACACGAGGTCCAACTTGGGCAAAGATGACCCTGTGGATCTTATATGGAGACAGATAATGAAGTCCGTATGCGTGGATCTGCGCCTATGTGATGGGGTAGTACACGTGGCCGATAGCGATATATATGGTTGGCTGTGTTAAATTGCGTTGACGAGAGATGCATGGGAGCTGTTGAATGTGCGAGGATTGCGTACGGATATAGATATCGTCCATAGAAATCAAGAAAGTCTTTGTGGCCATGGCGAGACCCAAAACGACGACAGAAGGTGGTGGCGGTGGGGGGAATTCAGCGTGATTTTCCAGTATGCCAAGCGAAGTGCAAATAAGACGAGGATAAGAGAAGTGAACGCCAGTGTCAGGGGATCACGAGCGGCCGAGGGTCCATGTCTCTGCGCGCTTGAGAGGACCCCTGGTCCCACCTAGGCCGAGCTTGTTTGCCCTCAAGCCGGTATTCTTCGACGGGGGTGGACACGGACTGTCACCTATGTCCGTCTCTTCGTCCTCGCTTTGTAGGACGTGAGAATCTTCCGGCACCACGCCAAGCGTATGATCGTTAGCTGCAGAGGATCGGGCCGTGCTCGAGGTCGTAAACAGTTGACTCGGTTGTGAAGTCTTATTACTATGTTTTTGCAGTTTTGATACCCTGAGGCCCATGGCGTCGCCGTATGCGTACGACTTGGTTCGCCCAAACTTGGCCTTGCGGAAATGGTCCAGGTCTTCCTTGCGAGAGGCGGCGTGATTGGGATCATCCATACGGATATACCCTGCAGGTTCACAGCGCGCACCGCTTTCCTTGAAGTACTGACAATAACCACCTTCAAGGATGTACACCTCCGGGAAGTGGATACATGGGTAATTATGGTTGTTGATAGCACGATCCTTCGAGCGGAGGTGTTTTGCGCTGAAACAAACGTATATGTGGGTGAGAAGGGGAATTAAGAGATTCAGAAAGGAGCGTACAAAGTGGGCGCGCGTTTGGCACTGAATTCGCAGTGGAAGACGAGGACATGCTTTGGACCACCTTCCCCACTCACGCTTGGAATAGGCTTGTTGGCAGTGATACCAAGGAAGTACTCCTCCAGCTGCGTCGTTGTATTGATGTTGATTGCTCCGGGGACGTGGCCACCATGATATTCATAATCAAATCGGCAATCAATAACTTGGTATGACGCAATTTGCTCCTTAAAAACTCCGTTCAATAGGTCGTTGAGCTACACGCACGTCGTCGATCAGAGTCATTACCATTTCAATAGGAAGACGTCTCACTGTTTTGCAACTAACTCGCATCAATCCGTCCTCACGGACTCTGTGGCACGGAAGGATTTTCCCATGTGCTTCGTTGTCGCCAAAACCACCTAATCCGGTACCCCGCTCGGGAATCATACGTGCACGTGGGCTTTCCTTATCGCGCGCGACCATAGATGTCGCCCCCTTGAGTGAACGGAAGTCGTCTGTGCCATCCCGACGGCGGATAGTCCGAATTTGTTGTCGTTTTGCGTATGCCAGCGCTGGGGAGCTTTCATCACCATGTTCCATCGATGACTCTCCTGAAGGCGTGCCGGGCCCAAGCTGCGGGAGCATCGCAGAGAAGGCACGGCGCGGAGGCGGCAGACCTGTGCTTTGTCCTTGTAAGGTAGGAGGAACTTCGTGTTGCGAGGCGACATGAGGATGCGTGAACTGGGCGGCATCGGATGGTGGCACCATTGCAGAGAGGTTTGGTTTGCGCAGACGCTTAGACGGGTTTTCAGAAGGTTCCCCGAGGCCATTGAGCATGGGCTTTCTTGGGCGGTTAGTCAGGCGTTCCAACTTGAGTACGCTCGGGGAAGAATCAGCAACAGGCGATGAACCATCAAAGACACTGATCGTTCCAGCACGGCGACGGCTTTGTATTGCTTCTTGGGCGGGTTCAGGCGAAGCTGACCGGCGCTTCTTAGTGGGATAGACCGGGGAATCGTCCCGGCTGACGATGGGAGAGGACGGGTCATAGAACATGTTTTCGAAATTTGCGGCTCCTTGAGTTGCATTGATGGGTGCTGGATACAGTTGGTCTGCCTTTGGAGGAAAGGCAAGACTATCGGTGAAGGAACTGTCGATATCCATCGCATCTGGCGACGAGGGCTGATATTGAGACTACATTACAATGAGATTAACAATGTAAACGGTTAAGATTCAATTGAAACGAGACATACACTGTCAGCAATGGCACCCCCGGATTCGCATGACGCGATCGCCGAGGGAATAGGGGCCTCGTTACTGAGATCACGCCCGAATAATCTCACGAAGTTTGTCGTTCCGCGAGTGCGCATCACCTTCTCGACCAAACGTCCTCTAGCCATCCAGGAGTGTTGAGTGAAGCGAGAGGGTTCCGGAGAAATGTCCATGGGAATAACATCTTCTCTACCAACATTGTCGACGAGCTTTGTGGAGTCGCGTAGGGGAGAATTGAGAGACATAGCAGAGGCGAAAGAAAGTTCGAGCTCGGACGATAGTAGGTCTTCTACGTCGTCTTGAGTGCCTTGCACGAACTGAATAGTTCTAGCTGACAATGCAGAGACTGGAGCTGGGGAGTGCGAATGTGGATTGGCAGAAGAGTAGGCTTGCATGTTGTCCACCACGAACAATAATAAAGGTTGGTCTCACCGCGTAACTTCTTTGAACCGGCGCGTTTTGAGCCCCAAGTTGACTTTCCCTCACGTGATCGTGTACGTTCTGAAGTTAATTGTGAACTGAACTGAACGGAAGCACTTCGGAAGCAGCCCGGAAGCTGTCCGGAGGCCATATTAAAATTGGCGAAAAACGTCCTCAATAAAGACGTAAATACCTCCACTTGACACAAGGCCACTCATGTTCCCCGATCACCCGAGCTGTGTCAAGAACTCGGGGCGCTTTTATTCCAATATTTATGTGTGTTCGACCGGGAGGGTTTTTTTCCCCCTCACAGAGAACCATTCTGGGTGCAGCTGCTCTGGAGATTACAGTAGAACGAAATGCCAGTGATATACTGTATAGATGTGGTACTGTTCAGCTGGACAAGGGCGATTCCCCATTTGAAGTTAGAGTGCAGTATTATTAATAACGAAGTGCGTCGTCACGTGCATACTCAAGTCATTCCCGGTTCTGTTTTCGATTGCCACTTACCCTCAGTCACAACTCGTCGATGACCCGAGCAACTCGACGCACAACTCGCAATTCAACGTCGCAATTACTTGGATCAGATGATGCGGCATCCGGGCCCCCTGATGCAGAAACAGACCTTGTAGATTCTCAGGAAGATCTCTGCCCTTCATGTAGCGCGTCACTAACACGCGACGCTAAGGATGAGAATAGCGAGAGTTGGGTAAGATGTGACTTTTGCAAAACTTGGTACCACTGGAGGTGTGTAGGGGAGAATGGGCAACTTGAAGCAATAGACAAATGGTTCGTCCCACTGCTTTCATACTTCTTGTGTTGTCACCTCTTCACTCTTTTTCAGGTTCTGTGGCCCGTGTAGAGCTGCCGATTGTAGACGCGTTATCACCTTGAAGCCTCCAATGCGCAAGTCTGCGCGCAATAGACCAGTCCGCGATTATGTAAATTTGCACTCCGGTGCAGATTCGTCAGACCCACGAAGGTGGTCGCAGCTTTTAGAGAGCAAGACTTTTGCCGCGGACGAATTCAGAAGGATGAGGGGGTCAGACCTCACCAAGGAATGGCTAGAAAATGATTCCACGTCCATGACGGAGCCTGTCGTCATCGAACAACCTGACGGCCTTGGCATGACGATGCCTTCAGCAACCTTGACGGTGCCCGAGATCGCGAATATTCTGGGACACGAGACACCGCTTGAGGTTATCGGTATGCGCTCTCAGTTCATTGACAGCTTCCATTTTGATGCAAGCGTTTGGTGTTGTGCAGACGTAGGAACGCAGTCCAGTCTAGCTGGTTGGACACTGGGAAAGTGGGCCAGCTATTATTCAACTGAGAAATCACTGCGCGAGAAAATTCGAAACGTAATTTCACTGGAGATATCTGGGACGAAACTCGGAGAGCAAGTCATACCGCCAAGACTGGTCAGGGATATCGATTGGGTAGAGAAGTTCTGGCCCGATAATCGAAAGGGCAACAGTCACCCGTACCCAAAAGTCCAGTTGTATTGCTTGATGGGAGTGGCCGGGGCATGGACTGTAAGGTCGCCTGATTCCATGATAATGGCTCTCCTTCCTGACGGGCTTGCCTTAGGACTGGCACATTGATTTCGCTGGTTCATCGGTCTATTACCATATTCTCAGAGGAGCGAAGGTTTATCGGTTTTCACGCCCCATTTTTCTTAGTAATTTATCTTAACAGACCTTCCTCTTCATACGCCCTACCGCCACCAATCTTGCTTCCTACGAACGCTGGTCCGGAAGCGAGATACAGAATCATACATGGCTTGGAGACATGGTCGACGAAGTTACCAGGGTTGACCTGACGGAGGGTAACACAATGATCATTCCCACCGGATGGATTCATGCAGTTGTGCGTGGCAAAATAGCCTCTGTTCTTTTCTCTGCTAATTTCTGTGTAGTATACACCGCAGGATGCATTGGTATTCGGAGGCAATTTTCTCCACTCATACAACGCTGCACTTCGTATGTTTGTTCGCCGCATACCCCACCTGGTACTCATTCATCGCAGAACTCAGGGTGCGTGAGATTGAGAATGCAACTCACGTCCCAAAGAAGTTCCGTTTCCCCCTATTTACAAGGTTCGTCTGTCTCAATGAGTCGTAACGTCGTCTTCGCCACGCTCACGTCGATAGGCTTTGCTGGTACGTTGGTGAGAAGTACCTGCGCGATCTTCGTGCCAAGGAGGATTTCCCCCATCGTGTCCTGGAGTCAATCGAGGTCCTTTCCGATTTTCTGGTATCTGAGGCGCGGGCAATGGAACGTGGCCTGGAATCGGTGAGACGAGACGTTCGGGATCAAGTTCCCAATGACAAAGTGAAAGATGCGCCTGCAGTAGCGAGGGAGTTGCGGTGGCGGGTTCGGTTGGCCCAGGGCTACACCAGCGATGGCGATGGAGATCACCCCAGTCGTGCCGGAGAACCTATGACAAAGGAGGTCGGACACAAGCGGAAGAGAGACCCCGAATTCTTGCCGACGGCTCCAGGGGACCCCAGATTCCGAAACTTCCAACCGAAAATTTGGGAAGCCTTAGCGGAAGAGCAAGAGGAGGGAGTGCGCCATCTCACCTTGCAACCCACACAGGATATTGGGTCATTGGTTGAGGGGTGGACAGGTTGGGAGGAAGAACCCATCAGGTCTCAGATGGTTAACGGGGACAAAGTGGAGGTCGGGAGAAGGCGTCAGGTGATAGTGAAAACAAGGAAGACTTTCCATGGCTTTGAGCGACAGCGCGTAGAGAGGGTCGTCGAGACTTGGAGTTGGGACGATGGAAGTGCGCACAGCCCCATTGGAAGCGGAGAGGCTGAGGCCGAAGCAGCCCAGTAGGATGTCGTATTATGTAACCCTCCTGATCCACAAAGCGACGTACAGAGCGACCTAGCAACAACCTACTTTCTGCATTTGACCGGTTGACCGTTTGATCGAGACTTTGTGTACCCTGCAATGAGTAATCGTGACGCTCCTCTAATCGACGCTGTCTCACGTTCTATGGTGGACTTGCAAACCTCACCGTCAGGGTCACTGGGTGAACTACGTCAGCACGATGATAGGCAGTCGAGTGAAGGTCAGTTAGTCTTTTTACTTGTTCAGATGGCAAACTTCTTGACGCCCTTCTAGGACACTCCTTCACTGTGCTTTCGAACCGTTCCGTCCCTTCACTTCCCTCCGAGAAAGGTCACAACACAGACCAAACGCCCGAACCCATTCCCACTCGCTCGTATGACCCTACCTCCGCTCTTGATACCTTTCACGCCCTTCGTATTAGTGACCCGCTGGGGAAATCTCCTTCCAACAATGTATACGTCGACCCGATTCCCCGTTCCGCCTCGCCTATGTCTCTTTCATCAGGTCACCATGGCTCATCGAGGCGCGGACCCTCTCTACCCTCCAACCCGCGGCCCTACCCTGGGCATCCGGTTGCTGTAAGTCGCAATGCCGGCCATCCCAGCACATATGATTCGGTGTCTCTACCACCATGGCAAGGCTTAAACACGCAATCTGGGCCATTTGATGATCCGGGTTCCACGTCGTCGTTCAATCCTTCTTCATCTCCATCGTTCCCTGGCGATTATAACTATCTGCACACGGCTGCTTCAGACATTTTGGGTATGGCCCCACCACCCCAACCGGGCGCAACAGTCTATCAACGGGTTGACCACCCTGAGCCAGCGGATCACCACTACAATCGAAGCGAATCTACACATATTCCTGGACACTTTCACACTCAACAAGATGTTCCCTCGTCCCCAATTTCCTTTTATCATCGTACTTCTTCACCGTCACCACATCCACCCTCGATATCCACTGAAATATCATCTGATGTCCTCGAGCTGGAGAGAAGACCCACTTCGGATCGTTTGGGACACCTTTCACCCGAAACACTTCCAACACGGGCAACTAAGGCCGTCGACTTGCGAGCGCCCCCCTATACGAAAGAGTACATTGATGATTACCGGCAGCGCATCAAAGCCGATCCGGATCCAGAGGCTCACTTTGCTTATGCCCGCTATCTTATCGATGCAGCCAAGAAGATTGGGGCCGAAATCAAAGACCAACGCGCTGTTCGAAAATATCGGGACGCTCTCGTTCAAGAGTCGTTACGCGTCATTAAGCGGCTTGCGGCCCAAGGACAACCCTATGGCGACGCCCAATTTTTCTTGGCTAATTGCTATGGTACAGGCATGCTGGGCCTCCAGGTCGACCATGAGAAAGCATATCACCTCTACCTCCAAGCCGCAAAACAAAATCACGCTGCAGCTACATATCGGGTCGCCGTATGCAATGAGATTGGAGTAGGGACAAGAAAGGAGCCACCCCGTGCGGCTGCGTTTTATAGAAAGGCAGCATCACTTGGAGATACCGCAGCAATGTACAAGCTAGGGATGATCTTACTCAATGGATCCCTTGGTGAAGCGAAAAACGTCCGAGAAGCCATTGGTTGGCTTCGACGAGCTGCGGAGCAAGCTGACAAGGAAAATCCGCATGCTCTACATGAACTCGCTCTTCTCCATGAAGCACCCACTGGCCAAATTGTGCCACACGACCCACTGCAAGCCAAGGAATACTTTTCAAGAGCGGCATACTTAGGGTACACCCAATCTCAGCACAAACTCGGCCAATGCTACGAGTTTGGCGCTCTTGGTTGCCCTGTCGATCCACGTCGCTCTATTGCGTGGTACACAAAGGCAGCAGAAAAGGGTAACGCTGAGGCCGAGCTCGCCTTGAGCGGGTGGTACCTTACCGGAAACGAGGGCGTACTGAAACAGAGCGATTCAGAAGCTTATCTATGGGCGCGACGAGCCGCAAATAAAGGCCTTGCGAAGGCCGAATACGCAGTCGGGTATTATGCCGAGGTGGGCATAGGTATAAAGCAAGACATCGAGTTCGCGAAGCGCTGGTACATGCGTGCGGCTGGTACGTGATTCACGTATCCCCTGTGAGCCCTAAAGATAGTCGCTTATGGGAACAGCCCAGGGTAATAAGCGTGCTATGAATCGATTGACAGAAATGAAGCGCCAGGGAAACAAGAGGATGAACATTGCACGTCCAACCCGACAGCAAGCGAAGGATGAGTGTGTAATTAGTTAACTAACTAGTT
>Ga0307509_10002495_pt1 | contig 29669 bp, 21 predicted proteins | sample 10_EM_MG_FD_202245 | JGI IMG/M metagenome (GOLD analysis project Ga0307509, IMG submission 202245) | Populus trichocarpa ectomycorrhiza microbial communities from riparian zone in the Pacific Northwest, United States - 10_EM | ecosystem: Host-associated > Plants > Roots > Unclassified | place...
TGCAGAAAGGCAATAACCCTCAACCCTAAGATCATGATCATGACTAGCTATCTATGAAGCAAAAGTTATTCGCAGATAAGCAAGAAACATGTAAGTTAAGAAAACTCATTTTTAACCGCAACAGTACCGGTACGGTAGCCGAGTTGTGCCTCATTCCTCAACATGGAGAGCCGTGACGTGGAAGGGAAACTGGATGGTCAGAAAGGGTATCACACCAACATGGTTTGCCAAACTTGGCATTGTCTCACATAATTAACCGGGATTCTTGGCATGGGCGTTCCCTGGTTCTCGGGTACCCTGTCCGGTACCTGGGGATCCATCAAGTATTATATTCGGATGAATTGGCGCCAAGATGTCCCAGCTTACACCCTTTACCGCAAATCTTGGTGCCAATTCATCCGAATACCGTACTTTATGAGCCGCCAAGTACGAGTAAATGGAGGTTCACCCCTCATGCCTGCTGCGAGGAGTGGGGGCGAGGAGGTGGTTTCAATCCCAACCTTATCCTAACCTCACTCTCTCTCACCTGCCAGAATAAGACCGCGCAGAGCCTCAGCATAAAAATTTCTTTTTTTAGCCGAAGGAAATGCCCTTCCAGACACCGATAATATTATTTGCTCTTTTCCCTTGCCTTTTGGTTATACGGCACTGTATTGTACAAATACAGTATAATACTCTACCTCCTCTTCGCATATCGACTGTTTCTTAAAAAAAATTTCAACAATTCCCCCCAGGCATACACATGAGGGGTATTTTGATAAAAATAATAATTCACTACAGAGTTCAAGTATTTCTAGAAATCCGTGAGAAGTGATATAAAAATTAGATGGTAAATTGCCTATTACAATGTCCCGCCTCCAAAGGATAGTTCAATGGAGATCATACTTGTTTATGGCCCCTGGACAACCCCCACCAAGCGACAGGAAGAACTTTGGCAATGACAACCAGACACTCCGCACCAACCCCACTCTCACAAAAACCAAAAAACAGGAATTAAAAATTAAAAATATCAATACCTAGTAGAATACAGAGTGGAAATTGACCCTGAGAAATTTCTCCAGGCAGTGTTGGAAGTGGGCAGTGATAAGGAGGGTTGCGTTGCCATTGATAAATGGTGCGCGGTTAATTTTGTTCACGGACCATAACACTGTGCTCTAGCCGTATCTTAAAGCCTAATGCTCAAGACTGCCTACCGTACTCGAGTACAGATCCTACCCCCACCTGTCTAGGAGGCCCAATGTGGTCTGGAATTTCTTAATCGCGAAATCAATCCCATTCCATGTGTCTGCTATTATCAATCCGAAGGGAAAAGCTCCTTATGCACCTAAGCCCTTCATGCCTGGTCTTAGATATAAATTTCCCACACCAGGCACAATGAACAATTGTGAGAGGAAGGAGCAAAATTCGCTTCACCATGACTTTTATCTGTAATGCGGGAAGATTTTTGTATTTGGAAACCCAAAAACTCTTTCTTTTATACGATACCATGCTAAATTAACAAACGGCGACGGCAAACGGCGAAAGGGCGAATAGGACAACAAAACTGCGGCGGCAAACGAAACGAAACGGAACGCCAAGAGTAAAACAAAGGCTTCGATCGCCAACACACAACTAAGAGCAGGGAGCTTCTTTTCTATTCAACTACTCACACTCACGCTCACGACCCATAGCTCTCTAACCAACTAACAGTAAAGACAGGAGTGCGGTACATATGAACTGGCAAAGCCTTCTTCTTATCCTTCTATCGATCGCGACACAGGTCTATTCTTTTCCGCCAATACCCCCCCCCACCCCCGCAAACTGCTAACACAAGAAAGACAAACATCACAATGACCTTCTGCTTTCAATAGCTTGGGCACACTTGACTCTATCTTGCATCCGATTCTTTCGGCGTCACATCCCTTCTGGCGCTGTATCAATCCCGGGTGTATATCCGAGGGCCTCGTTTGAACGAGAAAGGGGATAGGCCGCACACCGGCTGAGCATGTCAAGCAGCATCAAAGACTTCCATCACACTCCGCAATATCGCTTCCGCCCCTGGATCTATCCGGAGCGCATTGCCGAGGGATAAAGAAACGAACGGAGCAGGGTATGCGGTATGCGAGATGCCGAACACGCCGAGCAGCATCAAAGAATTTCAACCGAAGCTCTCCCTCCCCCTTCTACCGCGCTCTTGTGTTTCCATGGAGATCTAGAGTTGCTTTTGTTCTTTCCTTCAATCCACTAGAATGGCTGACGGCACGTCGCTGTAATGTATCATAGTAATTCGCATAGTACACAATAAAACTTATCAATTGGAATGTTGGAATTGGACCTTCGGATATGCACTGTTCATATCCACAGTACGACAAAGCCTGTCATTCACTCTTGGTGTCGGTTTACGGTTCTCCGTATTCCATTTGTTGGACTTCACCCTTCGCCCATACCATCTCTTGGTCCGTTGACCAGATATGTAATCTGGCTCTCATTTGTTTCTCTTTTGCCTTCTATATTGTGCGTTTTGTTTCCTTCTCCTCTGCTGATGTATAGTGCTACCTCACTGCATAAATAGTGGGTCTGCCTGACAATCTTAGATAGAATGAAGTTCACGCGCATTTCTTGTTCTCATATGCTTCCGGTATAAGTTACTTCTCAGCCTTTGGACAATTTTTCAACATGGAACACTATATAGGAGCGAGTGATGTGCGATGACTCGCTCATGCTTCCGGACTTGCCACACTATGATGATCTTGTCTCCGTCGTCCAATTTTTCTCTTCCTGCCTCCCCCTCCCCCTCCAATGGCCTTGCACGTTTCTCTTGTATTTGAGTACTTACAAAAGAGAGCAGACGTTACCGTATTGAAAAAGAAGAAAAAAAACATCTGGTACCGCACGATGTATGGCAACCATAAAAAAATTGGCTCCACCTCCGTATGCATGGACAGACTAAAGCAGAGTTAACCCTTCCTTCCCCATTTACTGTGCCTACTATATTAGCTCTGCTTCTGTTTCGGGGTAGAGTTCGCTAAGAGTGCCGACCAAATAGTAATTTCTGTTCACCGGGGATTTACCTCCCCGTCTCGGTCCATCCTTTTCAGAGACAAATTCAATCTTGGACCCTACACTATTAAGCTCGGCCCGAACTGAGGGTGACTCGTGGTAATAAGCCGCGCTTTAAATTCCTGCTTCGGCTCCGGTAGCCGAACGGTTTCCACGGATTTACAGCCTGATCATGAGAAAGATACCGCAGGCCGTCGTGAGAAATGTAGTAACCTGCAGCAGCCCGTGCCTCTTCGCGCTCTGCGAGTACTGTATCTGGCAGTCGTGACAAAAGTCACGAGAGCTGGCCCTTATCTTCACAGGACCCGATACGGGGGCGTTTTCACGCCTCTCTAAAAACTATGCTGTGATGCCCTAAGTTGAGCGTTGGATCACCCAGAAGACTTGGTAAGTTATGGTGGTCCTGGATATATACAGGGCTACGGTAACCGATTCTGCGCAAGACCTCGACTCGAGTACTCGAGTAGGGTGTTCGTGCACCGCATTTTGAGATTGTGGCGATACGACACTTCTGAGCAGCATAGCACTTAAATGAGTGTAGCATTTCTGACTATGCAGTGGTGTCAAATGAAAGCGAGCACGTGGCGTCGATTCCAAGCACTGTATAGTACCGCACCTCAGCTAAAAACCTGTATAGTATTTCGTGCGATTGCAGCATACCACCAAATCGCAAGCGAACTAGAATTGGTACTTCTAGGAGTTACGAGATCTAGACTATATTTTCAATCTAGCAAGTCGTTTGCCCGAGAGGATGAAGGCTGTCTTTGGTGATCAAGCATGGCGTATTGTACGGAATTTGAAGTTTTTATTTCTACTACCGAGGTCGCTAGAATTATTAGCTTTATCGCAGAGGTTCGTTGGGATCTTGCTGATAGTACCGTAGTTGCAACATATTAATACAAAGGTACAGCGTGAAGTTTTGTAAGTTACATAGGGGGGTGAGGGTGGCAGTCCTCCTTTGTGGAACCTACAAAACTTACACGCTGTATGATACCTCTGGAGGGTCTCCGACCTTAGAATACCGTACACCACTTCTCAGGTTGCTGATGTGGCGGCACTTGCCGGATGTAGGGGTTACAAATTTGTGGAAGATTGATTGGACTGTCCTGGGGAATCGGTGAGGCTGCACCGATGACCCCTCTTTTCTTCCTCACTAAAGAATCCCCGTAGCCGACTCGCTCTCTCTCGCCCATTATCTACAACACCCCGGCCTGCGAAAAAGAGAAAATGTCACAATCTCTCAGTCACAATATCAACTCTTTGAACACGAGTTACACTACTAACGTAATCAACGTGTCGAATAAATTTGCTCTAGCCGGTGACCAGTCTAATATCCTAGCCTGGCTATCGCCACTAGATCCCAAGTCACGCCATCAAGACATCCAAGATCGTCGAGTCGAAAGTTTAGGGGAATGGCTAATACAAAGTGAGGAATTTAGGAGCTGGCGCACCGGGAGTGGGGAAGGTGAATCCGGCGACGCAATTTTGTTTTGTTATGGGAATCCGGGGGTCGGTAAAACATATATTAGGTAAGAAAAACGGGCCTCAAGAGCTGGAAGAGAGGGGCAGATGCTAATAAGCCATGATGTTAGCTCATTGGTGATAGATAGTTTGTGTGGCTGGGCTAGAGGGCAAAATGTCACAGTTGCCTGTCTCTATCTTGACTTCGCTGCCCAACGGGAGCAGTCGCCAACGAGTCTGCTGGGAGCCCTGCTCAAACAACTTGTGGTCGGGCTAGGAGAGGTGCCGGGGGAAATGGTGGAAGCATATGAAGAGCAAAGGAATTTCATTGGTGGACGGAGACCACAGCACGCGGATATTGTGAAGATGCTACGGACTACCGCTTCCAAAAAGCGCACGTTCATATGTATCGACGGTCTAGACGAATGTATGCTAGAGCATCGAATCAAGCTTCTTGATTCGCTGAACAAAATTCTCCAAGAGTCACCGGGCACCCGAATATTCGTGACTGGAAGGCCGCACATTCGACCCGAGATCGGAAGGCGTCTTGCCGGAAGGGTTACCAGTCTATCGATCAGTACGAAGAAAGATGATATTATTCGGTATCTTCGGTCCAGGCTGGCAGAGGATCCGACCCCGGATGCGATGGATAGCAGTCTGGAGGCAGAGATCTTGAAGAAAATTCCTGAAGACGTTTCAGAAATGTATGTACAAACGATAGCACCGGTGAAAGCTACGCCAAGCATTCGCTGATAGAAACATATCTAGATTCTTGCTAGTCACGCTCAATATCGATGCCGTCCTACATGAAACCACAATCTATCGTCGGCGGCAAAAACTGAGGGCAATGAACGACGGGTTAGGGTTGGGGGATGTGTACGGCGCAACACTGGATCGTATAAAGGGACAGGGTGGGGAGAGAGCGAGGCTTGGAATGGCCGCTCTAATGTGGATATCTTTCTCGGAACGGCCCTTGAGGGCCAATGAACTGTGTCATGCCCTATCAGTCGAAATCGGGTCGCCAAATCTCAATACCGACAATACTCCTTCAATAAGTACATTATTAGCGTGTTGTCAAGGGCTTGTTGTGGTAGAAAAGGAGGGTTCCACTGTCCGGTTGATCCACATTACGCTTCAAGAATACTTCCGGGCACATCCCGAGCTTTTCGGAGCAGCCCACTCGATAATGGCAGAAACCTGTCTGAGTTACGTGAACTCTCAGCAAGTCAAGGCCTTTTCGACAAAGCCCTCCCCCGACCTCCAAAGCACCCCATTTCTTGAATATTCTTCTCTGTATTGGGGAGTGCACGCTAAAAGGGACCTTACGGACCGTGCGAAGCAGCTTGCGCTAAAGCTATTTAATGACTACAGTAACCACATGCCCGCCAAAATCCTCTTGCGAGCACAAAAGATGTATTGTCATGCTATTGATTTCGATAAAATTTCCCTGTTTAGTGGTCTACATCATGCATCCTTCTTCGGGATTGTTGAGATTGTTGCTGGTTTGGGCGAAGAGGAAGGGTGTGATATTAACCAAATAGATTGTGGGGGTAACACACCTCTTGTGTGGGCTGCCGGGAATGGGCACGACGAAGTGGTGAAAATGCTTCTCAGCTGGGGCGATGACGAACCCAACAAGCCAGGTAGCGTTTGCGCAGCACCCCTCCGTTGTGCTACCCTGAGTGGACATGAGGGAGTGGCGAAAATACTACTTGCACGTGGCAACGCCAACCCCGACAAAGCAAATAAAGACGGCCAAACACCGCTCTGGGGTGCTGCCAAAAATGGGTACGAGGATGTGGTGAGAATATTACTCGGACGAGACGACATCGACCCCGACAAACCAGATAGCAACGGCCAGACACCACTCATGAATGCTGCTTGTAATGGGCATGAAGGAGTAGTCAAAATGCTGCTCGAGCGGGACAACGTCAACCCGGACAAACCAGATAACAAGGGCCAAACACCACTCCGGTGGGCTGCTTATTATGGCCACGAGGGGGTGGTGAAAATACTGCTCAGACGAAACGACGTCAACCCCAACAAACCAGAAAACAACGGCCGAACACCGCTCTCAGGTGCTGCTTATAATGGGCACGAGGGGGTGGTGAAAATACTACTCGCACGGGACGAGGTCGACCCCGATAAACCAGGTAATGACGACCGAACACCACTCTGGTGGGCTGCACATAATGGGCACGAGGGAGCGGTAAAAATGCTGCTCGGACGAGACGTCGACCCAGGCAGGCCAGATAACGACGGCCGAACTCCGCTAATGTTGGCTTCCCATAATGGGCACGAGGGAGTAGTGAAGATGCTGCTCGGACGAGACGACGTCGACCCCGATAAACCAGATAACGACGGCCGAACGCCACTCTCGAATGCTGCTTATAGTGGGCACGAGGGAGTAGTGAAGATACTACTCGGACGAGACGGCGTCGACCCCGACAAGCCAGATAACGACGGCCAAACACCACTCTCGAATGCTGCTTATAATGGGCACGAGGGAGTAGTGAAGATGCTGCTCGGACAAGGCGGCGTCGACCCCGACAAACCAGATAACGATGGCCAAACACCACTCTCGAATGCTGCTTATAATGGCCACGAGGGAGTGGTGAAAATACTACTCGGACGAGGCGGCGTCGACCCAGGCAGGCCAGATAACGACGGCCGAACTCCGCTAATGTTGGCCTCCCATAATGGGCACGAGGGAGTAGTGAAGATGCTGCTCGGACAAGACGGCGTCGACCCCGACAAACCAGCAAACAATGGCCAAACACCACTCTCGAGTGCTGCTTATAATGGGCACGAGAGAGTGGTGAAAATACTACTCGGACGAGACGGCGTCGACCCCGACAAGCCTGATAACGACGGCCAAACACCACTCTCGAATGCTGCTTATAATGGGCACGAGGGAGTGGTGAAAATACTACTTGGACGAGACGGTGTCGACCCCAACAAGCTAGATAACGACGGCCAAACACCACTCTCGAATGCTGCTTGTAATGGGCACGAGAGGGTGGTGAAAATACTACTCGCACGGGACGAGGTCGACCCCGATAAACCAGATAACGACGACCGAACACCACTCTGGTGGGCTGCACATAATGGGCACGAGGGAGCGGTAAAAATGCTGCTCGGACGAGACGGCATCGACCCAAGCAGGCCAGATAACGACGGCCGAACTCCGCTAATGTTGGCTTCCCATAATGGGCACGAGGGAGTAGTGAAGATGCTGCTCGGACGAGATGACGTCGACCCCGATAAACCAGATAACGACGGCCGAACACCGCTCTCGAATGCTGCTTATAATGGGCACGAGGGAGTAGTGAAGATGCTGCTCGGACGAGACGGCTTCGACCCCGACAAACCAGATAACAACGGCCAAACACCACTCTCGAATGCTGCTTATAATGGCCACGAGGGCGTGGTGAAAATACTACTCGGACGAGACGGCGTCGACCCAGACAGACCAGATAACGACGGCCGAACTCCACTAATGTTGGCTTCCCATAATGGGCACGAGGGAGTAGTGAAGATGCTGCTCGGACGAGACGGCGTCGACCCAAGCAAGCCAGATAACAACGGCCAAACACCACTCTCGAATGCTGCTTATAATGGGCACGAGGGAGTGGCGAAAATATTACTTGGACGAGACGGCGTTAGCCCCGATCAACCAGATAACGACGACCGAACACCACTCTGGTGGGCTGCACATAATGGGCACGAGGGAGTGGCGAAAATGCTGCTCGGACGAGACGACGTCGACCCCGATAAACCAAATGACGGCGGCCAAACGCCACTCTCGGCTGCCGCTGAGAATAGGCACGAGGAAGTGGTCACAATCCTACTCGGACGGGACAACGTCAAACCCAACATATTAGATAAGGGTGGCAAATCACCATTCCGTCGGGCAATTAACAAAGCGCACAAGGGAACGGTACGGCTACTCCAGCCTCCGGAATCTGTTGTCCTCCGCTTGTCATTTAGACGACGAGCTGTCGCTCTCCTTACCCGTTTCAAACGTGGATAACCTGTTTGCCATCCCTGCATGGAGCGCAGCAGTTCCACAACACGTGTACTGCCCCTACCGCCCCCCCTTCCCCCTTACCCTCCCTTCAGTCCCAGTTTGGACCCCCACCTTGGCCTAATATCCCCTTTCCCTTGTGCAATATTCTGTAGGGCATGTGGTTATATAGCTACTGTATGTGGATATGCAGTTGTGCAAATATCCGGATATGCGGATATGCGGCTAGGGAGTACAAAGCTTCAGAGCATATGGTTTTGTGGTGTCCCCCGACTAGGCTCCTACAAGTTGTTTTTTGTTTTCTTTCACGTCCTATGTGGCTCGGCGTACTGTATTCGTATTTGGTTTTATTGATACCAATTTCCACTGGGCATTAGGTATCGGGTATTTGGTTCCATGATGTTTCCTTCATATTTTATGAAATACCTTGTTTCATGGGGCATACAGGACTTGACACACTGGCAGGGCATAGGTTTTAGGGATCATGGAGGATGATGAGATACCTGGATGGTTGTAGATTGTTTTAGATCAGGATTTGTCGGCTTAGTACGTCTCTCCAGAGTTGTCTAGGTTTTAGTAGTTTTTTTTGTGTTGTTAGGCGGAGAAGAATATCAGCTAGCTTCTCCTTAGGTAGAGAATAGAGGGAGCAGTCTACCGGTCCACCGTTCTTCTATGTTCTGCCTATTGCGATCGCACTTTGTTCTTTCATCCTTTTGTACTTTCTTTAAGCTCCAACATCCTCCCCACAGATCATGCCCACGTCAGACCCCCATTCCAGGTGTTTTTTCCTTGGCCGAAGTTAATATATGCCCAGGCCTCTACCCTGATTTCCTCCCGCAACCAGGTCAAAATTTATCAATTCTGTTTATCGTCTATGGTTTAGTCTCGGTGGGGCATATTTCTATTGCGTTGAGATGGGCTGGTATGGAATAATATTTCCATGATATTTACTTTTCCCCCTTTGTTTTCTAGCGGTCTCCTCTTTGCGCAACGCTTGTTTCTCTAACTTCTCCGCAATCACATTTTGCCCCTCCCCCTGCCCCATCCGAAGTATAGACGCGAGGGCTACTTAGATATGGGTAGAGAAAAGGGCACAAAGTTCAAGTATTTCTGACGACTTGTTAAAAGCGGGGGAAAATTATCTGTTAATTAAGGTGCTCGAGCGGCGATTTGTTCCTACTAAGGGCAAATTTCAACAGAGATCACGTTTATCACTACCTCACCCACCCCCCCGAGCTTGAGAACCATTCTCCACAGGCCACCCACGCGCTTTATCCCTCTCCATCTAGCAAAGCCAACGCAACAAGAAGTCTTTTCACCTCGAAATCAAACCCCCACTCCATATGTCCCATATCGCAACCTCGAAATAAAGAACCTCACTATGTGGCCAAATCCCCGATGCATGGTCTTATATATTTGCCATTTTCACAGGTGTTCAGAAATCGGGGCGTTTCCCTGACGACAATCTTGCCGAGATTTCCGGATACCATTGGAACTAGCAAGTAGATCATGTTGGGTACTATTTTGGAGAATATCATAGCACTAAGGAGGACTCAAAATCCATCCTCAATATTTTTATCACAATGCTGGGAGCCAACCTTATCTTCAAAAAACTGAAATCGTGTCCCTTCTTTCCCGCCTCTTAATATAGTGCCAGTGTACTATATTGTACTCGTGTCGAAGTTAAGTCCCCGAGGTGCTCCGATCACCGTCGCCCCTTGTACAGTAGACAATTGCCATAAACTATTATCAACGAGTGGAAAGTGGTGTCTTCTCGATAGAGCCTCAAGGAAAAATGGATACAGATGTGGAAAAATGGACCAAATTCAGTGTGGTCATTGTTGTAGTAGTATGCAACAGTGTTGTTGGTGGAGGATGATCATTGGGGGACGATCGCGGTCTGGTCCTCGTTTTCAGACACGTTGGGCTCGGGGAAACACTGCCTGCCCCCCCTCTTATATCTCTCTTGGTATCTAAAGTAGTTTCCTCTTTTGTGCATGAACTGGTTTGGCTCACGGTACGCTACCGTATTGTATCTTACCAAATTGTAAAGTATATGAAACTTACAGGCCGAATAATAAATTGTAACGAGTGATGCTTTATGACTGGCTCCCATGACATACTCTACCGGTACCATAACCCTGCGCCTGCCCTCCGGCTTTTTTTCCTGTTCCTTCTCCGCACCTGATCTAGAAAAAAACACTAAGCGTGAGGCAGCACCCCTGCGCCCACCCCAGATAAGGACTCCAATGGCCTTACACATCTCTCTTACATTTGAGAACTTACTAAACTAGAGGGCCTCATCGTATGACAAGCTATGGATAGGGTACAGTAAATCACAGTCACCAATGGTGTAACTTGGATTCGATGTGCATGGTTGGACTGAGGAGGAGTCAAGTTTTTTGTCCGCAAGCGCCATACCAAGTATATCCGTTGTGTTTATGTTTTAGGGGCATTATTCGCTAATGATGTGGTCCGCCCGGTGAGCCCTCTTAGAGTTGCTGATAGGAGATTTACTCAACTATCTCGATTGGTTGTTTTCTACGGTAAGTTATATCTTGGATCCTATATCACCGGCTTAGGCTCACATAGGCCTTGATTCCTCATAGTCAATAGCTCTTTGGATCCGTGGTTTTCTCGAGTCAGCGGTTGGACGCCCTCGATTAATTTATGTCTAGATCATTAGCTTAGAACCATGGCTAGAATGTAGCCACCTGCTGTGTCACCCTCTGTGCTGCGCGAGCACTGTATTTTGCGGTCTCGACTAGTATCATACCAAATGAGGTGGTTCCTATTTCTCAAAATGCCGTAGGACGGCGGAGAGCTTTCCCTCATATATAGACAGCCCGAAGAGCTATGTTGCGTCGCTTTAAGCTATGTCATATGTAATTTAGAGTTTTGACTAATGCATTCCCAAAGTTTGATATACCCCACCTTTTATGTATGCCAAGCTATCGTAGCTAATTTCACCACAGCCAGACTTGTCTAAGAAGGACTGCAACCCAACTCTTCAGACACATCACCTAATGGTGGACCCTGAAACTTTTTCGCATAGGGGAGGGTCAGCTTTATGAAAGAATAACTCAGGGGGTAGGAAGCAAGTTAGAGAGCTTTCCTAGCTTACAACCAAGCAGAGGAAAAAGTTTCCTATGAGAATGAAGGCTTTTCCGTTTACATTTGGAAGTTTGGGTGCTGGTTGTACTGTACCGATTTTTGTGATTGATGATTTTTCAATTGCGTCGGTTGTTGTTACAAGGGTCCGGCACACAGTCTTCTGACACTCCAAAGTGGCTTACGGGGTCATCCATTATCCCCCTTCCGAGAAAGGCTCCTGCTTTAAAGCTTTGTAAATCTGTCATTAAAGTCTCTAAGATTACGGCTTTTTATATTCCACCCCTCTAATACCACTCCATCTCTCTAATGGCATAACATTTCAAAAGCTCGAATGATGGTTGGGAACAAAAACTACGAAACAATCAGATTGATTTAGTTTTAGTTTTTTTCGTAGTGGTAGACCTAAAAACAGGAAAGCAAGCATAGAGGAAAGTAACTTTGCTTCTGAGAGTAGAGTTGGCAGCATAGCTGAGTTGTGCCGAATTCCTCCGCAAAGGGGGCGGCGGGGAGGAATGGGAACTCGATAGTCGGAAAGGGTACGGTACTGTACCGACTCGGTTTACCGAAACTTGCCATTGTCTCACCTCGCCAACCCGGACGGTGAGCGCAGGCGTTCCCCGGTTCCTGGGTAAAAACCGAGGTTCAAACGAATTGCAGTTGGGGGAGGAAGGGGTAGCTCACGATTGAGTTTGAACCATCGAAGGAAAAAAAAAGGGAAAAAAGATCAAGTTTGTTTTATCAGATTATCGTTCTGTCTTCGAAAATGTCGTGGCATTGGAGACTTTAGCTGACAAATCTAGGGGCTTAAAAGAGAGAAAAGAACAACATGAAGCGATTTCACCACGGTAGAATATTCGTGACTGGAAGGCCACATATCAGATCCGAGGCCACAAGGTGTCTTGCTGGTGGAGTAACGAGCCGCTCTATAAGCCCTAGGCGAGATGATATTTCCAGATATCTTCGCACCGGGTTAGATACAACCCCAGATGTGATGATCAGCAGGCTGAGGTCCAGAAACAAAAATTGGTAAATATATATCTAAAAATTTAATATAAGTATCATAGAAGCGGCGACATTGGGGAAGCTGCCACAAAATCTCACTAACAGGGACATATCAAGATTCCTGCTGGTCTCTCTAAATATCGATGCGATCTTACAGGAAACCACAACCCATTGTATGATGGGCGACAGCTAACGAAAGAAACAAACGAACTCCCACGGCCCCATAGCCTCCGGGCTTCCCAGCTCTTTACTCTAGCTTTACGTCGTTCCCGCTTTCTTCATAGAGTTTTCCGGCGATTACACGGTTCCAAAACCCTCTCGCATTCCTGCATTTTAAATGCTTTCAACAAACACATATGTTCGAAGCCAAAAACACATGCGAGTCCGAAGTGCATTTCCGAAGTCGCAAATACCAACGCTTTCCCAAAGGCTATCCGAACGACAAACGAAGGATCATGAGAGTACCGCTAGGGCAAGCAGCATCATTTCCAACATGTTGCTGACATGAGGGGGGGTGACGGAATACGGCATTCTCTCTTAGTTTGCTGACTAAGCTATCACTAAGACTTATGTCTACGAACTAAATAATGAATACAAGTTAATGATATCCAGCAAGCTCCGCCCGTCTCCAAGCTAAAGATACCTCGCCTAGAAAACACCATGCCTGCACAAGGTGCCTCACCTCGGGTTGCCAACGCTAGGGGCCCGATCACCGGTTGTGGATTTAACGGGTGTCTGTGGTAGTAGACTTCGGACTACCGATACACTATACTGGTAGTGGTACTCAATGTTTTTCCGCTGGGGTAGCGAAGTGAGGTTTCGAGGGCCGGTGTTAGCCGTGACTAGGCCTTACCCGGTATGTATCGACAGGTCCGGACAGTGAGCGATGATGGAGGTAGTTGCACGATTCGTTAGGGATGTGTTGAACGGAGGAGATGTTGGAGTTGTATTGAGTTGCGTTGTCTATGGAGGTTGCTAGCTACGGTTCCCTCTAGTAGGGAAAACTCTGCTCTCTACATGTGATACCCATATGTCTCCGCATATGCCCTAATCATCCGTGCTTGCCCTAGTAGAACGTTCACCCGTCCACACTTCTGTGTTCCTCCATACATGCCCGCGCTGCCTATCAGTCTGCGGTATCTCTGCTCCTATAGCAGTGCTCTACTACTGGGATAATAATACCATCAAGCGAGAGGTCGGTGAAGAGTGGTTAGCGGACGGTAGTGATGGGGGGTGATGCGCTCTACGCGATGGTCATGTCTCTCTCTCTTAGAAGACAAACAAAATCGACTACTTTTTGAAATGGGAGTTGAATAGAATAGATGAGTTAACTGGAGTTTAAAAGATAATTTTTGTGCCTCATTCAAGTGCCAAATTTCGATTTCTAATTTTCCTGGATATTATTCTTCCCACATTACAGCCAGGCGACTCGTTGCCTAACTTCCCCCGACCCAACCTTGCAAATCAAATCCTGACCTTAATATTGCAATGGTGATCTCCGCTACGGTTGGTGGTAATTATGGTGGGCCATTATCGTAGTAATTTTAGAGAGGCTCAATCGGATGGGCGTTTCCTTGGTATGGATAGCGATTGGACAGTAGTTGCCACAGAACCAGCCACATCGCCCCGCTTTTCTTCAACTCTCCGGAAGTTTTGAAAAGTTTCCCCCGTTAATCCTCCATATCTCTCTACCATTTCTACACACGCCAAACAATTTAGACAGGATATTATGACCGAGACTACACATACACAATTGATCAACTTCGGCGATAGCAATTCCACCTGCGGTGAGATAATAAGAGGCTACGATGCTCATAAACCCGACCGAGATTAGCGGATTAAGCGATGGGAGGAGCCGGAAAACAGATATTAAAACGTGCAAAACGACCGATTCGACGATGTCGGGGATTGGCTTTTGGAAACAAGAGAGTTTTGGAGTGGAGGGGAGGTGATGGTGGAGCCGATAAGGCCCTCTTGTTCTCCGGGTATCCTGTATTGGGCACGCCTATCTAAGGTGAGTGAGTAGGTCCATTGAAAGAAGCGAATATCGTTGACGGGAAGAAATTCTGGTTGCCCGGTGATCGAGAGGTTGTACGAGTACTATCGGTGAAGAATGAAGATATCCCCATTACCTGCTTGCACTACTACCATACTCGAGTATAATCTGGCAAAAGTCGGATTGACGATACCGAGGATTTTCTTGAACTTGTCCAACCACCACAACCTATATGTTTAAACTGTGGCGGATTCGCCGCGATCGTGTCCTCCTGTTCGCTCGGTTGCATTAGTTTCGCTTTAGCTGCAGTCCGACTTTTGCCAGATTATACGATAGTATGGTTTACTTACTCGGTGAGGGCAGAGCCTATAGGGAATAATTTTGGGATGCGGTCAAGCAGGGATAACAAACCAGAGGGATGAGTGGTGATTTACGGGCGGATTTGTCGGGATTATTTTCGAAAAAAATGTGGGATGTGGGTGGTGGAATTGGCATTTCCCCTCTCTTAGCAATTAATACCCACCGAAGATTGCGCAGATTCCTCCTACGGGTAGTTTCGCTAGATATCAAGGCTAGGACGGGGGATGTCACAATTTGTTAGGGAGGAAAGATTTTTGAACAAGTGGCGAGAGTCATCACTGAATGAGCCTTCATAGCGACTCTCATCCGGCCGAAAGCCTAGAACTGAAATGGGTTATACTCGTACTCGGATTGAAGGTGTTATCGCGGGTTTTGTATGTACTTAGAACGCGGTGGCAAGAGGAGGAGCTGTCATGTCCGAATTAACTTGATAAAAAATCTGCGCAACCGGAAGCTTAGTATCGGAGGAGGATGTTTTGATCTTAATTCCATCGCCGCACTGAAGAGGGAAACAAGCGTCCTTAAATACACAAGAAAAACTTCTACATTCCAGTGCCCCCCTCTCTCAGCCCCTCTGTCCTCACGATAACATTTACCGCACCCTTTATTTCCCCATCTCGCTTCACCTGATCTCTTCTTCCATTCCCTTCGCTTCCTCCACTTTGCCTCTTCCATTCTTAACCATTCTTCTTCTCCTTACTTCTCCTTACTCTTACTTCTCTACTCCACTCCCACCTCCGACTCATTCTCCAACTTCCACATTATTCTTGTTCGTCCTTTATGCGAGAGATGATGAATTCTAGATATGTAACCGCTGTTCTTGATGCATCAAGTTCATGCTGCCAATAATTTCGCAAAGCGCCGGTGATTCGCAATATTGTCCTAGAGGTGGAAATAGAATCTGCATACCTGGATCCGGAAAACATTAACTCATAGTGACAGTGTTGCTCTCTGCTTCAGTCTTAGGTGCAGGGGCACGGTCGGGTTAAGAAAGAGCCGCCACAATGCGCCAAGGAAAAGGTTGAGGCGAAGTGGTGGCTGCCAGTGATGCGGCTGAAGAATCGCGCCCGCACTCAGCTGTTGTTACCGCCACTATGTCTGGGTGCTCGAGGCGTTGGGATTATCGCAGCAGGCTCTGGTGGAGGAACGGGAAAGTGGCGAGTGAGAAGAGAGTTGAATTTTTTTTTCTACCATGCTGGCGGGATTTTCATTCAATAGTAGGGTCTGGCTTGAAATCTTATCTTCGGGTTTACCCACTCCGGTTGTGAATGATGGAGGAATTAAGCCGCAAGTAGAAGCTATTAATATCTAGACTGCTGGTTCTCTTGATTGCAGATCGAATGACCCTTGTGAATACAGCCGCCAATAGGGAAAAATCCAGGCTTTTTTTTGCCAGGATCCCGGCGTCACCCAATAGTTGTCATGTTCGCAAACATCTTTCGATTGCCGGTGCCCGGACTGTACTCGTACTGTATCGTAAAAACCGAAATAATTGGGCATGGCGTGTCCAGAATTTCCCCTTTGGATTAGGGGGAGAAAGCACACCGCGAAGTTTCTCCTTCAGCCCTCGCTTGAGACAACACACATTACCAGGAGAGGCAACTCCAACGTCTTAGCGTGATGCCCAATTATTTCGGTTTTTACGGTACTCGAGTACTCGAGCACTTTACCCCGTAGAGCGCAGCTCGACAAGTGGAGTCTCTCGGAGGCAACAATAGCGTTATCTCCTAAAAAAGGAGACATGGCTACTAAATGTGCAAAAGAATACCAGATTCACAGTGACGTGGAGTTCACGGATACGAGCATTTGCTAGAATCTCGCCCGTGATATGTCTTATCTACCAATGATAGTTTTATAAATTGGTATGTGTGATGTTTCGCTATGTTTGTTGTTTTATTTTGATTCGCACTTGCTAGCTATCTATGAACTGTAGTATGGGGACGGCATTCATATTGCATACTCGAGTACAGTACTCGACTAAACTTTAGCCGAGTGGTTGTCTCGTGTCTCGAGTACCGGTACCGGTCTCGAGTACTGGTACTCGAGTAGACTGCTCTGCCCATGCATGCATGCACAACATCGCAGGGGAGAGTGTTTGACAACAATCCCTGAGGCGCAGTCTGGTGGCCGTAATTGGTCAATACTCTCGATGTGTTCTTATTTCTTTGGGCTGAAAATAAGTAGGCGGTTGCTCCCACGAAATAAACTAGATAAGTTAACCCGCTTGTCTTCATCTCTGCCGACAGAAAAGTTTTGTAAACTCCCCCATTAACGCTACATATTTCTTGTTTCTACACACAACCGACGTTTTAAACCGAGTATCATGGCCCAAGCCACACATACATATACAGTCACCTTTGGCGACGGCAATACCAATTCCGGCAACATAAAAGATAGTTTCAACACTAACATCTATAACTCCGACGAAGATGCAAAGATCATGCGCTGGCTCTCTCCACTGGAGCCAGAAAATAGACATCATACCGTGCGCACCGACCGATTCGAAGGTGTTGGGAATTGGCTCCTGGAAACAACCGAGTTTCAGGAGTGGAGAGGGGGTGAAGGTGGAGCCGATAAGGCTGGATTGTTTTGCTTCGGGGATCCGGGAGTGGGAAAGACACATCTGAGGTAAGTGGCGGGATTCTTTTAAAGAAGCGACCACTAATGCCACAAATACTAGTTCCCTGGTAATCGACAGCCTAATCGATCAGGCAAGGGAGGAAGATATAGTGGTTGCATGGTTGTACTGCGACTACAATGTCCCGCAGGAACAGACAGTCATCAATATCATGGGAGCGATTTTGAGGCACGTGGCAGGCAGGGATATCCCGGATGATATCCGGAAGGCATTTCGGGAAGGGAGAAGGCCACTACTTGCGGATCTGAAGCGAATGTTGAGGATCGCGATTCATTCGTTACCGCAAGTTTTCATCTGTATCGATGCGCTAGATGAATGCCTGCCGAAGGATCTTCCCGGCCTGCTTGGGTCGCTGAGTGATATTGTTCGGGAGTCCCCTAGCACGAGAGTATTTCTCACCGGGAGGCCGCATGTCAGTGAAGTAGTTCAGAGATATTTCGCCAAGGCGGTTGCGATACCTGTCAGTCCTAACCCGGACGATATCAGGAGTTATGTGGTGATGAGGTTAGACAGGGATGATGTGCCCGAGGCGATGGACAATGGTTTACGGGCGGAGATTGTGAAAATTATTCTGGACAAGATGTCTAATATGTGAGTTGAAATTTCTACTCTATTAACGATGTATACTCACTAACAACTGTGTAGATTCCTCCTTGTTTCGCTAAACATGGAGGTAATTCTCGGAGAGATGACAATCCGCCAGAGAAGAAAGAAGCTAAAAGAGATGGAGCGAGGCACTGGACTGAGCGAGGCCTACACGGCAACCCTAACCAGGCTGAAGGCCCAGAAGGGAAATAGGGCTGCACTTGGGCTGAAGGCACTGATGTGGGTGCTATATTCGGAAAAGCCTTTACGGGCCGAGGAGCTCTGTCATGCCCTGGGAGTGGAGATGGAATCTACGGAACCGGATCCGGAAAACGTTCCTGCCATACGGACACTCCTGGAATCTTGCCTGGGTCTTCTCACAGTCGAGGCGTCCTCGGCCACAGTGCGACTAGTGCACTTTACTCTACAGGAACATCTCTCAAATGATTCCACCTTATTCCATCGTCCCCACTCGACAATTGCCGAGGTTTGCTTGGTATACCTCAATTTTGGATCTGTCCGGAATCTTTCGCGAACTCTCAAGACCCTTCCGTCAAATATGCCCCTTCTAGAATATGCTTCTTTTTACTGGGGGGAACACGCAAGAAGGGGGATGACGGAAAATTCCAAAAGACTAGCATTGAGGCTTCTCGATAAATTTGATGAACATATATCCACCAAACTACTCCTGTCGCGCTATAAGAAGGAAGGCTTATACAAGAATTATGATATATACCTTGACCCTAGGCCTAGGGGATTTACCGGACTCCACGGAGCGTCATCTCTTGGGATCGCGGAGATTGTTGCCGCTCTATTGAAGACGAGGGAATGGGATGTTAATGCAACAGATTCCGATGAGAGGACGGCTCTCGCATGGGCAGCTAGAAGAGGACACGACGAGGTTGTAAATATGCTTTTAGAACGAGAAGGCATCAATGTGGAAACCAAATTTGGTCAAAGCCCACTCTCATGCGCAGCTGAGGGAGGACACCAAAGGGTAGTAAAAATACTTTTGGAACGAAAGGACGTTAATCCCAACAAGCAGGACACCCGGTATGGCCAGACGCCACTCTCTACAGCGGCTAAGGGAGGGAATGAGGGGATAGTAAAGATGCTTTTGGAAAGAGAGGAGATCCATCCCGACCATATGGACACCGAAACTGGCCGGACGCCACTCTGGTGGACGGCTTATCGAGGGCATGAGGGGGTAGTAAAGATGCTTTTGGAACGGGAGGAGGTCAATCCCGACCATGTGGATACCGAAACTGGCAGGACGCCGCTCTCTTGGGCGGCTAAGGGAGGGCATGAGGTGGTAGTGAAAATGCTTTTGGAAAGAGAAGAGGTCAATCCCGACCATGCAGACACCTGGAATGGCTGGACACCACTCTCATGTGCGGCTATGGGAGGGCACGAGGGGGTAGTGAAAATGCTTTTGGAACGAGAGGAGGTCAATCCCGAACACTCAGACACCTCGTTTGGCTAGACGCCACTCTCGTGGGCCGCTGGGGAAGGGCATGGGGGGGTGGTAAAGATGCTTTTGGAACGAGAAAAGGTTAATCCCGACCATGTAGACACCCGGTATGGCCGGACGCCACTCTCGCGGGCGGCTGAGGGAGGATATGAGGGGATAGTAAAGATGCTTTTGGAAAGAGAGGGGGTCAATCCCGACCATGCGGACACCGAATATGGCCGGACGCCACTCTCATGGGCGGCTTATACAGGGCACGAGGGGGTAGTAAAGATGCTTTTGGAAAGAGAGAAGGTCAATCCCGACCATGTAGACACCTGGTCTGGCAGGACGCCGCTCACTTGGGCGGCTATGGGAGGGCATGAGGTGGTAGTAAAGATGCTTTTGGAACGGGAGGAGGTCAACCCCGACCATGTAGACACCCGGGATTGCTGGACGCCACTCTCGTGGGCGGCTGACGCAGGGCACGAGGGGGTAGTGAAAATGCTTTTGGAACGAGAGGAGGTCAATCCCAACCATGTAGACGCTAAGCATGGCCGGACGCCACTCTCTTTGGCGGCTGATGGAGGGTATGAGGGGGTAGTGAAGATACTTCTGGAACGAGAGGTCAACCTCGACCATGTGGACACCAAGAATGGCCAGACGCCACTCTCGCTGGCGGCTATGCGAGGGCATGCTGATGTGGTATGGGCGCTTCTAGAACGAGAGGTCAACCCCGACCACGTGGACACCAAGAATGGCCGGACGCCACTCTCTTGGGCGGCTGAGGGAGGGCATGCGGAGGTGGTAAGGGCGCTTCTGGAACGAGAGGGCATCAATCTCGACCGGGCAGACAAATATGGCAAGACACCACTCGTCTGGGCGGTTCGCAAACGGCATTACAAGGTAGTAGAGATCCTCTCGAGGGCTGCGGAGCACGGAAATGACCGGACAGCAAACATGCTTTTGCAGCCGACCAATATCCACCCCGTCATGCCGGATAACGAAAACCAAATCCCACCATCCCTACCCCCATCTCAAGGCGATAATGGAGTTCCAAGCACCCTACTAGAACAGGACAATGTTAGTTCCGACAGGGCCAACCAAGATGGCCATGAACCCCCCCCGACCTCCCCTTCTCATGGTGGCCAGTTTGTTGAGGAGATACCCTTCACGCCTCAGCCTCGCCTTAATGCCGACATCACACACTTTAATGGCCAACCTGAGCTTCCATCGCCAGACCATAATGAGCCGCCGAGATTATTAGACTTTCAGGTTTCTGTTTCCGAACACACAGATAGCGCCCCCCCAACCCAACCACCCTGGTGGCCTCAGCCTCTTTCCACCTGGCCCCTAAAGCTCTGCTTCTGCCGAAAGAAAACTAAGACCCGCCCTAGCAACACCTAATCTATCCTCTCCTTTGCGGCCGGCCCGTGTTTTATCAACGCCTCTCTAAATTTCCCTTTTTGCTTATCTCCCTTATATCCTGCCTTCCTCGTTCCTAGATATACCCTCATCCCACAGGTGCATCCAAGCTAGGGATCTAATGTGGGCAAGATTTTGATGTATACGGGCATTGAGAACGACATTTTTCCATGTTTCTCCTCGCTGTTACTATTTATATACTTTTTTGATTTTTCATATCCACATCTTTCTTCATTTGGAGTTCTGGTTAGACTTGGTCGTTTTCTCCCTCTTCATTCTTAGTATTCTACTGTTGAGTTTGTATTTATCTTGTGTTTTAGGAGAGTGGTATAGAGTAATGTACGGCCATTTATAGCCAATTGGGTAGGAATAGGTAGTAAACTCACGGGAGCCCGTTCTAAATCGGTGAGCTATCGGTTTATCTCTACATAGGAGTTTCTCTCAGTGCTGCTGAAAAATTACTCGCCGTTCCCTTTACAACTAAATACGGGTGCTTGTTCTGCTGGGTACCGTTGAGGGCATCCCAAATCGTTGAACTGTGACCCTCTCTAATCGAGGGGACCCCATGATCGAATGATCGATCAAATGGGTAGATCCTGATCGAGTGATCGATCATGGCCACTGCTAGAGCATCATCGAGTATAGTCGATTATCGTCTACTATGCTCGAGTATGATCGACTTTGTGTCTATTAGGTAAGTTAGGAAATATTCCCTCAATATGAATTACGAGTATTTACACCCGTGTTATAACAAGAACAGAAGATCCCTACCCTATCGTTCACTTGGGTATCATGCTAATTTGTGGCTGATCTAGAGTCATGGGCGGTATTCTCTCACTACCATAGACCCAAAACGATGGGAGCGGTGGCATTATAACCAAGTCAGTAGTCAGGATGGCAATTTGTTGAAGAACTAATAAAGTAAAGTCTGGCCGGAAGAATTGGTACCTAGTGGGCGGGTAGACTCCTAGTATATAGGTTCATCGCATCACCAATTAATAAGGTAATGTTGGAAAAGTGATTACGTATTGGCCACAAAACTCACCGCACTTGTTCTTGTTCTATTCTACCTTTACCAAGCTTACCCAGTAATCTTTGCTTCTCTTTTCCGTCGCCATAGTTTTCTCTCTTTCTTATCTTTCTTTTGCGGTTCTTTACACTTAATTGCAATACGAATCTCTTCTTTTGTTCGCGATATTTCCAACAGGTTACAAGAGTGATTGGTCATGATTCAAGATGCTCGAGTATACTCGATGATAGTTGAGCATGATCGAGTGGTACCAATGGTCGAGCAAATCGATCAGATCATGGATGCTCTGCTCGATCATGATCTGATCGTGGGGCCCCTATGATCGAGGCTGATCGAGCAGACTATGGTCGAGCAAAACTCGATCATGATCTGATCGTGGCCATCACTAGCTTAGATGCTAGTTGTACCGATTTTTTTTATGATTGATGATTTTGGAATTGTGTAGTTTATTGTTGCCTCTGAAGCATTCGAGTTTCTTGTTCTTGGGTTTGCTGGGTCCTACATACTTTTTTTTAGGGTTCCTCGGAGAGATTTTCCTACATTTAAGCCATGGATAAATCTACTGTTAAGCTCTATAATGCAATAACATTTCAAAATCTCGAACGTTGATTGGAAACAAAAAAAAAAGGCACAATTAGACTAATTTAGTTTTCAGTTGTTTTCAATAGTGACAGATCTAGGATGCAGTAAAGCAAGCATGGAGGAGAGTAACCCCGGTTTCGGGAGTGAGATTCACGGCAGGTAGCTGAGTTGTGCCTCATTCCTCGAAATGGGGAGCAGCAAGGAGAAAGGCGAACTAGATAGTCTAAAAGGGTCCCAACCTAGTTTGCCAAAACTTACCGCTATCTCACCTCGCGAACCCGGGCTCTTGGTGTGGGTGTTCCCTGGTTCCCGGGTAGGCGGAGGTTCCACGAGATTTGCAATTGGGGGAGGAGAGGGTCGCTCGTGATTGAGTTCCAAGTTTGGCGCTCCGAAGGAAAAAAAAAAAAAAGCACAATCGAGTTTATTTAGTTATCAGATGGGGGTACAGAAACCCTATTTGTTCCAAGAACCCCTCCTATTTGGCGATCTGCACTGCACATCATGCTTTAGAGTTTTCGGGATTGCAGCGAGTTTGGTCGAGGTGGGGCTGTGATTTGAACCAAATGGACTGTGGAGGTAGCACGCCCCTGACGTGTGCTGCTAGGAGTGGGGGTGAGGAAGTGGCCAAAACATTGGTCGTACAAGATGGCATTGGCCTTGATAAATCAGATAAATACGGCTAGACACCACTTCATTCTGCTGCTGGGAGAGGGTTTGAGGGAATGGCGAAAGTGCTACCGGGACAGGGCGGCGTCATCCCCGACAATCTATGTAACATCGGGCGAACACCGCATAGCGCTGCTCGGGGTGCACCCGAGGAAGTTTTCAAAAAAGCTACTCGGACAGGAGAAGCTCAACACCGACAAACCCGATGGATACGGGTAAACACCACTCCATATTACTCCCAGGAATGGGCAAGTGGGGGTAGTAAGAATGCTGCTAGGGCGAGCCGACGCCAATCCCGAAAAACTATACAAGAATGGCCGCACCGCACTCCATCTCTGTACCGCACGGGGAGGGGTATAAAGGAGGGATATCGCTGTTCTAGCGTGCAAATCCCCCCCCAGTCCAGCCTACTCTCGTAAGTGCTGGGAGCCATTGCCCTCTTTACACCCTTCTAAAACGGAAAATCTATGTGCCATTTCCGCAAGGACAGCAACGGCTCCGGGAAACCCAATGTGGCCTGAAAATTTCTTAACCTTGAAATCAACCCGACCCCATGTGTCTCATATTATAAACCGGAGGAAGGAAAACTCACTATGCAGCCAAACCTTTGATGCCCGATCTTAGATATATAGATAGCCCGCGCCTCACGTATGATATTGGGCAACAGTGAGGAGGAGGAGCGAAATTCCGTTCACCATGTCTTTTATCTACAATGCGGGGGATAATTTGTATTTGAAAACCTAAATTGCGTTTTCCCTTCCCTTCATTATGCAATGGCAGAGCGAACCCTCCTCCCCCTCCCTACCCCCATGGCGCCCTTGTGTCTCCATGGAGATTTGAAGTGTTTTTTTGATCTACTAGCTCGAATAACGGAATGTTACTAACTTTATAGTGTATCATGGTATTTCTTATAGTACACAATGCAAACTTACAGTTTGAATATCACATAAGAGCGAGTGACCTCTTATGACTCCACCGTGCTTCTGGACTTTATCAGATGATACTGTTATAAAGTAGTTCTAAAGCCACTCTCAGAGGCCGCTCCGTTGACCTCCTTAATCGCTTGAAATGTTCTGCTAGGATCTGTTGCTTCTTATTGTTCCCGGAACACATACGTGTGTGCCCTATTTGCATTCCCACACCCACATTCCGATGCTTTCCTTATGTTCACTTCTCTACATAGTGTCTCCCTTTCTCTTTTTCATCTTTCCTTCTCTTCTTTCTTCTCTTAGCGACTCCCTCCTCTCCCTATGACTCTAATAAAATTCCTTTTGTGTTCACTCGGCTAAAGACACTGCGTGACAGATACGCTATAAGGCCTCTGAGTCCGCTATCCACTTTTTTCTTGCTCTCTCTCCCCCTCCTAGCCCCAGGAGGGCAGCGCTAGCGCTGACATCCCTGCACTCGCCCAAGGTGGGGAGGTCTAATGGCCTTGAACCTTTCTCTTGTATTTGGCTACCGGCCATAGCAGCATACATTACCGTATTGGAAGAAAAGAAGAAAAAACAACTTGTTGGAAACCATGAGATGCTGCTCCGCATTCTCTTTTTAGACGTGGGTCGACGACAACGAAATGAAACGGCGACGGGCAAATTAAACGCCAAGAGTTTACTTATAAGACGATCGCACACTCTGGAGCGGGGAAGTTCACTTCATTCAAAGACAACTCTTCAGTGGTGCTACTCTGACAACTTCAACTAACGGCGAAGGCAGGAGTATATGTCAACCACAAGGACCTCATATCCTTCCATGAGCCTCCACACATGCCCATGCTGTTCCATGTAAGTCCTCCATTCCCCCTTGCTTACTCCCGGGCCCACAAAGGAAAACAAACTCTTATTGCCCCCGGGCTTCCAACTCTCCCACGCCGGCCCCATTGCATTCCCGCTTTCCCGGAATCTTGTCCGGCTGGCTGCACGGTTCCACAAACCCTCGCGTATTCCTTCATTCGAGATGCTTTCTACAAACACGTGCCCGAATCCTAAGCGCATTTTTGAAGCCACAAGCAAACTCGTTCCCAGAAACTATTCGAACAACAAAGGAAGTATAATAAGAGCAGGCCGAGAAGCATGCCATATTTTCCAACAGCTCTCACGATAATAACTTTGTTGTCTGGATAGCTTCTGGGGATGCGCTTGGTTGTGGCTTCGGGCATGAGTTTGGCCTTTCGGGAAAGTATTCCGGCTGCTGAAATGCGCGGTCGATGGACCCACCGTAAAGAAGGCGGGAAAGCTGTAAGGGCCGGATGCGTGGATATTGGATGATTCCCGGAGGCTATGGGCAGTGGGAGTTTGCCTTTTCCCCTGTTAGCATGGGAGTATGCAAAGGGAAAGGGGGATATATACAGTGGAGTGTTGGAATTTTGTCCCCTTATGTTCGATGTTGTTCAACCTAACCATTCCTTCTAAACCTCATTTGGATATACTTTCTGTGTTGGGCAAGTCATGTGGTCAGAGTAGAATCATAGTGATGGGTGGTCATGTAATAGAGTACGTATATAAGAAGTCATGTCAACAGCGCATTTGTTTCTATAAGTAGCGGTGGCCGTTGCCCCATGGTAGAGAAGAAAGGTAGAAATATATTACGCATTTCGACAGGTTATGAGCCCGGTTTGACGCTCACCAAAAAGGTCAAACAGACACGATGTTTCAGAACTCTACCGATAATACCTATACCGACAAAAGGTTTCGTTGTCCTGTCCTGACCGAAAAGAATTATCCAACCTGGGAAGAGAGTATCAAGATGCGACTTATAGCCGAGAATTGCTGGGAGATAGTTATTGGAGTGGAAAAAGCCCCCATTGCACCTGTACTGGCTGAAGGCTCTTCACGTGCTGCTGAGACTGCTCATACAATTGCCTTAAAGGAGTTCAAGGCTGAGTCTATTGACTTTGTGAAGCGAGCTGGAAAGGCAGCTTCAATTATTAATTCTACTCTTTCGACCGGTATTGAATTCTATGTTAAGGATACAATTGAGGCAAGCGAAATGTGGGATATACATAGGAGTAAGCTTACCTTGGTCGACAACTGGAGCCTCCAGTGCACTCTCAAGAGAGACTTGTATAAGATGTACTATGATGGTAAAGAACTGATTACAGAATATATTAACCGCCTGAGAGTCTTTCAACAACAACTGCAAGGAACCAACAATGAGGTTTCAAACAAGGAGCTTGTAAATAGGATCATGACTTCACAGCCATCAAGTTGGGAACAAAGACTAGTGACCCTAGACGATAGATGTGATCTTACCTTGGATGACCTTGAACGAGCACTCCGAAGTGATGAGGCCAAAATGACTGATATACCTACTCAAGCGACGATAGCACTGGCTATCAGGAGAAATAGTGTAACATGTATACATGTTCCGGTAACTGTATACAGGAGCGGAGTGCAGGGTTTCCTATGTTTAGCTTGATTACTTTGCTTAACTTGATTAGTTTGATTGTTTTATTGCCCCGGAGCTATATTAGGGCCTGGTAGCTTGTATTAAGTTTAGTTTTGCATGTTGATTGTTTTATTTAGGATCACAAGTGAAGGAATGGTCATGTAAGCTGACGATAGCATTGAGGCAGTGTTATGACTCTTAGGTTTCATGTGGGATCACAGGACATGCAGGGCAAGGTGCACTACCTGGTAATGATTGTGGTTGCAGGATATCTGATTACTATCACTATGGGAGAACTCTTGTATTTAAACTCATCTCCTGCCTAGCAGGAGAACGGCAGACTGTAGCAGACTTTTGATTTAGGAATGTGCTTGGTTGAACGGCGGTCTCAGAGTTCCACTTGCCCTTTAACTATTATCTCTCTTTATCCTCGAGCTCTCTGAAGACTCCCTTAGACCTAGCACTTGCCGGTCACCCGCTAGCCATCTATTGTATCATTTGTTTGACAGGAGTAAACCTATTACAAATAGCAGTTACCATGGCAGAGGACAAGGAGGCTATGGGCGGAGCAGAGGAAATAGGCCAAATGATCGTTGAGTACGCCTGAATGGTTCCAAATCTTGCTGGTATTGACTCAAAGCGGGACATTCACAAAATAACTGTTTTTTGAAAAGAAAAGCGGATGAAGGAAGGTGGGAGAGAATACAACCACATGGAGCTAAAGGACCAGAATCTCAAGAGCACAGTGCTAGTGTCTCATTGGCTGATTCCCATACTCTTATAATAAAAAGAGAGCAAAATAAATATGCTTGTGGTTACAGGTTCATCGACTCTGGTGCTACAGATCATATGAGTAATAAGCAAGGCGACTTCTTCTTACTAAAAAGATTAGATCCAACAGTTCAAGTTGTTCTTGGTGATAATACAGCAGTGTATGCCTATGGGATAGGCTCGATCTACCTAAATCCCGAGGTTCATGTGACATGTCTCCTATATGTTCCTGATTTAGGTATCAGGCTGCTTTCTGTTAGTGCTGTTACTCGTCTTGGGTACCAGGTAATCTTTGATTACTCAGGCTGCAAAATCTGGAAAGATAATGTCGATATACTCTCTGCTTCCCTGCAAGGAAACCTCTTTAGTATTAATCTACATTATGCGAAGATTAGCCAGGCAGCACTTACCGGCACAACTCCCAAATGATCTCATTAATCTTCAGGAAAGAAGAAGAGCAAAACCGATAACATGGTTCCAGCCAATTCGGCTCCAAAGCAACAAGGACATGATCTACAACTTTGGCACCAATGTTTAGGCCATCTAAATATCTCAGATGTGCGACGGCTAGCTGAGTTAGCCACTGTGTAACCGATCCCTGGGGGCAGCGGTCTTGCAAGGGGTAAAGGTATTGAGTCTAACCAAACCGGTGGTATAAACGAGTTCAAGTACCGGAGACGCCAACAAGTAATTGAATAGGCTCTATTACTTTATCGAAACTTACTAAGAGAAGGCTAAGTGTGTTGGGCCTATGCGAAGCTCAAAGATTCTCGAATCGAACTGAATAGAAGATAACTGTTTAACCAAGTATATTGAAAACTCTGTCTGTCGAAGTCTGATCTCTCTAAGTCCAGAGAGATGCAGGTCTTTAAATACACTTGCAATAATCCATCTCGCATCAATCATAACATAATCCTAAGGCATCTAATGATACCTAACCCATAAACAATCAGATAATAAATAAGGCTTACCAACTTCCGGAGTTCGTATCCTGAAACAATACAAGTATCAAATAACAAGGCTCACGAGTCTCCTGATCTCATATCTTAAAACAAAACATAACACAAACTCACAAGGCATACAAGTCACCTGAACTCGTATCCTGAAACAATACATAAAGCAAATCCATACCTAAACTGATAACCTGTACCAGTTGCGTGCTGAAAGCAAAATGACAAACTATTTGCTCAAAACAAAAATCCATCTTCAATCTGAACTGCTGCTATTGTAATCCGTCTCCAAGTGAGGATCCCAAAACCCTTTGTCAACAGGTCCTTCATCTACCTATTGAGTAAGGCCTGCCTCAGAAGGTGAAAAACAGATAGTAATATGTCCTGAATAAACTGGGAAATCCTTGCCAACCATGTTATCAGTCCACCATGCCTGTACAATATCCTCTGCATGTTCCAAATCTTCGATGGGTTCCCAACTGTTTTCGCCCGCTGGGTAATCTTTCCATTTGACTATGAACTGGCCTCGTCCATACCATTCTCTGTAATGCAGGATGGCCTCAACCTCTCATTCAGGTTCTTCGTGATCAGAATTGGCGCTGGTGTGATCTTGGCTCGTCATGGGAATCATTCATCATCATTCTCCTTGTTTTTTTTTTATTTTTTATTTTTGTTGTTTTTAAATCATATGCATTTGTTTAAGGTACAAAGACAGCCATCCTCCGTCTCCTCTACACACCCGGCGATTGAAATCTCAACACCATGAGATTATCACCACTTTTCCAAACTCCACCCCCCGGTATGGGTTCGCTCTAGGGGGTGGAGTCATACCTCCTCTACACTCCCCTTCCCTTAGGTTCATCCCTTTGGGCTTTCTTCACTCTGGCTTGATGGATTTCGTCTTCTTTTGATGATGTTTCCTCTCCCTACCCCGCTTTTGCTCTGCCTCGCTTAGAGCATTTGCAAGGTCGGCAACACTCTTCTCAACGCCCATGTTACAGACGGCCGGGTACACGGTTTGCAGTAAGAGAAAACACTTCAACAGGCCACGGTCGATTTCTCTACACTCTTTCTCTTTAAGAGGCTGCCTAGTCAAGACACGAACGCGTTTTCCGATAGTTTCTACGGCACAGAGTTGGGTCTACCCCTCTTTCTCCTCCTCCTCACACGGTCGGATCGGCTGGCACCCTAC
>Ga0307509_10002496_pt1 | contig 29664 bp, 31 predicted proteins | sample 10_EM_MG_FD_202245 | JGI IMG/M metagenome (GOLD analysis project Ga0307509, IMG submission 202245) | Populus trichocarpa ectomycorrhiza microbial communities from riparian zone in the Pacific Northwest, United States - 10_EM | ecosystem: Host-associated > Plants > Roots > Unclassified | place...
TAATGATTTGGCATCTTTAACCTATAGTGCCAAGACAAATCCCAAGCATTACGGTTGCCGTTACCCCCAAAATTGTCACGGATTTTATGTGAAAACTCAGTCTACTTCTAGTCTTCCGGAACCATACTTTTTACTTGGGCTGTTTCGCGTCACCGTGTGTTTCGGCTCACCGGCTTTCGTTATATACTTTCATAGGCTAGAATCAGATTTAAGGGCAATATCGAGCTACCCTCCTTGATCTGGAGGACGCAAGGCTCACCAAAGCAGAGTAGCTTTTTGAAGAATACCAGGCTCATTTACCAATGGCCCATATAAAATTCCGAGCTATATCTCTCCCTTGCCCCTCCGCCTCTTCTCTATTTTAACTTTTTCCACATTCGCTAACCACCTACGATATAAACATAATTTCCCCCATATTCCCAACAATGTCGAGTGAGGTAAGTTATTGGACTTTCAGCGATCGCAAAAAGGGCCTCTACTAACCATTACCATCACCCCTAGTAGAACACACCCAACCAAGATTGGCGAAGCGTACCCGAAGGAGCAAACCTAGAGTTACCATCCGAGTACGGCACTATCCCTGAGGCAGTTCTTCTAGACTTTCTATCCGAGAACGACATTGGTCCTGTGGAACTCCCCGCACCTGAGCACGAGCCTGGACTAGGATATAATGAAAAAGAGCCCGATCCCTATATTGGGCATGAAGGGAAAATATGGGGAATGAAGAGGAAGGCCTTCATGATTCTGTTAGGGACCCTCATCCTTCTTATCATCGCTGTGGCAGCAGGAGTGGGGGGAGGAGTGGCAAGGGCCGCTGCTAAAGGTAATGCTCATCATGGGGCATCAGAATCAACAAAGTCAAACCCGCAAGGTTTATCTACACCAAATGACTCTTCGTATGCTCCCCCAAAATTGCAAAATCCGTAGTCCACTAGTAAGAGGCGCTAACATGGAGACAAAACAGCCCATCGCCAACACCCAGCAGTGACCGCCCCACGATAAAAACCGTTCCTCCCTCTATCTCTTCACCCCCTCCTTCTACATCCAGCGGTGGCCGCCTCCCGACAGCAACAATCGATCTCCCGACAGCAATAACCGACCCCCCGACATCAACAACCGAACCCCCCCCTAGCCCTTCGCCATCCAGCGGTGTCCACTTCCCGAAAACAACAATTGGCCTTCTTCCACCCTGTTTTGATTTTCTATGTAACTAGCTGGGACCTAGGGTTCGGGAGAGGATAGGTGTTAGGGCTGGTGTAGTGCTGAGCACTCCGGGCCGATAGCTTAGAAGGGAACACGGAGAGTGGGAGGAACTCAACCAATTACCATCATCCTTCAATTCCAATTTCCCCGTTCATTCCTATCACACCCACCCTGCCGAAATTCTGAGATTCTGCTCGGCATGCTCAGCCTACCGGACACGCATACATCCTATCTAGTTATCGTTCAGACAAAGAAGTTCTGATATGCGCTCGGTATTGGTGCAATGCCGAAAGGAAGAGTCGGATGCGCAGAGGCTCTGGAGCATGAAGAGGCTTCCTTTCTGACGTTTGTTGTTTCCCTTATTGGAATGATAGTTCCGCGGAAGGGAAAGGGAAACATGCGTAGAAGAGCCAGGGCATGCATGGAAGAGAATGGAGCTATGTCGCGATCGATGGAAAGGTAGGAAGAATGGCCTGGAAGGCTTCATAATTGTGATTGATATATACTCCTGTCATCGTCGCTGGTTAGTTAGAGTATCGAGCATCGCGGAGTCGTGAGCGTGAGTGAGTAGTTGAATGAGAAGAAGTTTTTCCCCTCTCTAAGTTCTGTGTATTGGCGATCGAACTCTTTGGTGTTTCGATCTAGGCGTTTTGTTTCACCGCTAGTCACTCGCCGTGTATAGTTTCGCCGTTGTCGAAAATATCACCTCAGTGTGATGGCAGATACGGAAGTGTTCGGCCAGTTTGGCCGCTTAGGACTTAAGGATCTAGGAAATTACCGTGGTCATATTGATGTACATTCATGTTGCGCATAACTACAAGTACGGCTGTCTCAGGCGGGTCTATAGATGAACAAATAAGACAAAAAGTATTCTTCTCCTTCTTTCTTTAATCAGTCCCATTACTTTGTGCTTCGATTCCGGCCTCTATTGTGCGTCCTCCAACAGCCGTCGAAGTCTAAAACATCTGTAAGAATACACCGCTCGCAGCTGTGAACAAGGATACCTATAATCAATTATTCTACAAGCACACAGATGGTAGCACCAGATTCCTAGGAAGCTATGGGGGGGGTGGGGGGAAGAGTCCCTGCAAATAACTTGAAACTCAATGACGATTCCGGACTTGCAGCTGCATTCTGGTCCTTTAATAACGTGTGACAGGTATGTACAGCCTCCATAACTCCACTACCTTTCATTCTAATACTTTGTTTTAGGTACGAGTGTATACCGTGAGTGTAAGCAACGCTCTGTGGGAATCCGTTTGGAATGGTAGTGTCAGATCATGGTATAGCCAGGATATACCCAAAGAGCTAGATCCAGTTGAGTCTGGAAGTTACTTGACGGCCTACAGCTGGATTGAAAACGACGCGCTACGGACCCGAGTTTACTACCAAAAACAAGACGAATACATCCAGGAGGCAGCTTCTGACAATGGTAAGGGCTGGGGAAAGGCCGTAGAACCGAAACAAGGCTTCCCGCAGGCAAGGAGTGGTACTGGGCTGGCCATTGTCCCGTTCCCGAACACGAACGATCGGGAAGCAAAATTATTCTACCTGAATATCAGAGGGAAATTGATGTCTTTTGATCACAAACGAAACGCTACCTCCGGCGGCAGTTGGCAGAATCAAGATCGTTGGTTCTCCCCCTCTATCTCTGGGAATAGACATAGCATCTCTAACTTCCCTCAAACAGCAACCGTAAACCACGGATCTATACCAGGTGGAACACATCTTACTGCCATACTCAACACATCTGGTGACATGACTCTACGAATATACTTCATCCGAGATGGAAATTTAGTAGAAATCCGGTGGAATGAGAAAGGAGGATGGCAATCATGGTACATGCACGATGCCGCAGCGCTAGGCGTTGCCGCAGTATCTAACTCTAATGATGTCAATATCTTCTTCCAGACCAAGACGGAATGCCTCTCGGCGATGGGCCTGAATCGGTTAGCTAACAAGTAGCAATTCATTGAGATAATAATATTATGGAGCCCGCGGGCGAAGTTGCCCTAACATGCCACAAGTACTTGAATAACTGAACCCTGCACTAAGACCTCCAAAATTCCTCCCTTCGCTGTGGGATGAAAAAGCACTACGAAAGCCGACCGCCTTTACCCGAACTTAAAGACGAAAAACAGAAAAGTGCCAAACCCTACCAGAAAAGGCAACACCAGCACCCTCGCGTAAGGTTCAATTATTCAAGTTCCTATGATATGTACCAGTACAGTTTTCATCTATCTAGGAGAATTTCCTGGTAACTTTATGGAGAGAGATTCCTTTCTTTTATCCAATGTTTGCAACCTCATTTCAAAGTAATGTGATTTCTTAGTCTTTCATTCGTTAGGGGTGGGTGACATTTCTCATCTAGTTTATGAAACCAGGGCGAGATTCTTTAATAGTTCTTTAATAAAATTGTGCCCACCAATTCCGAAAACATTTGAGAAACTGAACAAGCTTGAAGGGGTTTGTGTCTTAGGTATTTCCTAAGACACATCCCAAGAACCTCACGATGATATTTTGTTAGTTATATCAGCAAAATGGATCTAGGTGTCTAATCTTCAGTAGATTATAAAGAAGTCTCTTGATAGCCCTATCCCCTCCCTCTGATGACTCGAGCTACCTGGGACACCGGTACTCAAAAAAAAAATCGAGTTCGTTTGGTTTCCTAGGTGTTTTTGAAATGGTAAAAATTACGTTAACAGCTAGGCTTTTTAGTACAGTTAAACTAGATTACAACGCTAATAAAAACACATTTCGGGCTGAGCGGGCTCTCATAAAGAGGGTAAGGCGGGGGGGCGGGGGGGCGTAGGCACGATAAGGTGCATTCGCTAACTCATTGGCCCATTCGGGATAGACCAGATACCAATATCTAATCGTCATTGTGGCTCAGAAAAGAAAAGAAAACAGCAGTAAATTTTGATATAAGAAAATAAGGACGTAAAGATAGTTTCACAAAATATTTTTAAACTGAGCTTCTATATTTAATCTAACTGCATCCGACTTGGTATGTGGTCACGTTCTGTTTGGACGAGGATTCTGGTGCCTAGCCTAACCCCACGTTCGTTTTAACTACCAGTACTAGAACGGGGTTAGACAAACTCTCTTCATGCAGGAATTATGCCACAAAACATTCCACCTTACCAGGCTTAACCTCGTTGGCCCACCAGCCTTTGCGCTATGTCTAGGATAGTAGAGTAGGTTGGGAACGGGATTCGGGTGTCTGAAGAGAACTGTCAAGCACAGGCAACCACACTGCTCCAGCACTGATCGGAACCGCAACGGCCGGTCTGGTATCCCCCGCACTCTGCTATAACAATTCGGCCATATTATATATGCTTTTATAGGCCAGAATTAAGGGGAATATCTGGCTACCTTCCTTGATCTGGAGGGCATAAGGCTCCGGTGACCCTCCAAGGCAGAATGGCTTTTTGAAGAATACCAGGCTCGTTTACCAATGGCCCATATAAAATTCCGAACTATATCTCTTCCTTGCCCTTCCGCCTCTTCTCTATTTTGAATTTTTCTAAATTTGCTAATCACCCACGATATAAACATAATTTCCCCCATATTCCCGACAATGCCGAGTGAGGTAAGTCATTGGTCCCCCAGCGATCGCAATAAGGGCCTCTACTAACCATTACCATTACCCCTAGCAGAACACACCCGACCAAGATTGGCGAAGCGTACCCGAAGGAGTAAACCTAGAGTTCCCATCCGAGTACAACACTAGCCCTGAGGCACTTCGTCTAGATTTACCATCCGAGAACGACACTGCCGTGGAACTTCCCACACCTGAGCCCGAGCCCGGACTAGGGTATAATCAAAAAGAGCCCGATCCCTATATTGGGCATAAAGGAAAAATATGGGGAATGAAAAGGAAGACCTTCATGATTGTGTTAGGGACTCTCATCCTCATTATCATCGCTGTGGCAGCAGGAGTGGGGGGAGGAGCGGCAAGGGCCACTGCAAAAAAAAATGCCCATAAAGAGGCATCAGAATCAAAGCCAAAAAAAAAACCCCAAGGTTCATCTACACCGACTAGCTCTCCGTATGCTCCCCAAAATTACAAAACCTGTAGTTCATTGATAGAGGTGCTAACATGGAGACAAAACAGCCCATCGCCAACATCCGGCGATGCCCACCCCCCGGTAGTAACGGTTACTTCCTCTATTTCTTCGTCTCCTACTCCTACTCCTATCCGTAAGAATACACCGCTTGCAGCTGTCAATTTGGATAGCGGCAGTGTTCAATTATTCTACAAGCACACAGATGCCAGCATCAGATTTCGAGAAAACGATGGGTCAAAGTGGGAGGAAGAGTCCTTACAAATAACCGGCTTGAAACCCAGGGACGATTCCGGGTTTGCTGCAGTAAGCTGGTTCTATAATAACATACAACAGGCATGATGCACGGTCTCCATAACTCCACCACTTCTCATTCTAATGCTTTGTTTTAGGTACGAGTGTATACCGTGAATGGAAGCAACTCTCTATGGGAATCCTTTTGGGATAGTAGCACCAAATCATGGCATAACCAGGATATATCCAAAGGGCTAGATCCGGTTGCCCCAGGAAGTTACTTGACGGCCTACTGCTGGATTGAAAACAATACACTACGGATCCGAGTTTATTACCAAGGACAAGATGGATACATCCGGGAGGCAGCATTTGATACTGATAAGGGCTGGGGAAAGGGCGTAGAACCGAAACAAGGCTTCCCGCAGGCAAGGAGTAGTACTGGGCTGGCCATTGTCCCGTTCCCCCTCACGAACGATCGGGAAGCAAAATTATTCTACCAGAGTATCGGAGGGAAATTGATGTCTTTTGATCACAAACGAGACGCTACCTCCGATGGCAGTTGGCAGAATCAAGATCGTTGGTTCTCCCCGTCTATCCCCCAGAATCGACATAACATCTCTACTAACAAACTTCCCTCAAACAGCAACCGTAAACCACGGATCTATACCAGACGGAACACATCTTACTGCCATACTCAACACATCTGGAGACAAGACGCTGCGAATATACTTCATCCGAGATGGAAATTTAGTAGAAATCTGGTGGAGTGAGAAAGGAGGATGGCAATCATGGGACATGCACGATGCCGCAGCGCTAGGCGTTGCCGCAGTATCTTACTCTGATGATGTCCATGTCTTCTTCCAGACCAAGACGGAATACCTCTCAACGATGGGCCTGAATCGGTTAGCTAACAAGTGGCAATTCATCGAGATAATATAGAGCCCGCGGACGAGGTTTCCCTAGCATTCCACAAGTATGATACTTGAATAATTGAACCTTCCACTAAGACCTCCAAAATTCCTCCCTTCGCCATGGGATGAAAACACTACGAAAGCCGACCGCCTCAACCCCAGCTTAAGATAACAACAAAAGTACCAATCCCTACCAGCAAATGCAGCTCTAGCGCCCTAGTGCAAGGTTCAACTATTTAAGTTCCCGTGGTATGTCACCCAGGGAAGGGCTATAGAATGTACAATTTTCATTTGTCTAGGGAAATTTCCTGACCGTTTTATGGAGTGAGATTCCTTTCATTTTTCTAATGTTTACAACTTCATTCTAAAGCACTGTACTTTCTTAGTCTTTCGTTCGTTGGGGGTGGGTGACGTTTCTCATCAAGTTTATGAATCCAGGGCAAGATTCTTTAATAGTCCCTCAAAACTGTAAACCGCAATTTCGAAACTACTTGAGAAACAGAACGAGCTTGAAGAAAGGGTTTTGTGGTTCCTGGGACACATTCCAAGAACCTCACGACGATATTTTGTTAGCTATTTTAGGAAAATAGATCTAGGTGTGCCCAACCTTTAATAGATTATTCAAAGAAGTCTCTTGATACCTCTATACCCTTCCTATGATGACTCGAGCTACCTGGTACATGGGCACTCGAAAAATTTCGAGTTCGGAGGTTTCTTAGGTGTTTTGGAAATGGTAATAATTACTTTACCAACTAGGCTTGTTAGTACAGTTAAATTAGATTACAATGCTAATAACAACATATTTCGGGCTGAGCGGGCCCCCATAAAGATTGTAAGACGCGGGGGCCACAGGCACGACAAGATGCATCTACTATCTCATTGGCCCACTCGGGATAGACCACATACCTGTAGTCCATGGTCATTGTGGCTCGGAAAGAAAAGAAAAGAAAAAGAGCAGCAAATTTTGATATAATAAAAGAAAGGCGTAAAGATAGTTTCACAAAAGATTTTTAGATTCTGAGCTTCTATATTTAATCTAACTGCGTCCGACTTAGTATGTCATCTTGTCCTGTTTGAAGGACAAGCATGGTAAGGTGGGGTGTCTTGTGGCACAATTTCTGCATGCAGAGGGTTTGTCTAACCGTTCTAGTGCGTGTAGTTAAAATTAACGTGGGGTTAGACTAGACACCAGAATCCTATCTCATTAGTCCACCAGCCTTTACGCTGTGTCTAGGATAGTATAGATTGAGAACGGAATTCGGGTGTCTGAAGAGAACTGTCAAGCACTGGTGACCACACTGCCCCAGCACTGATCAGAGCCGCAACGGCCGGGCGGGTATCCCCCGCACTCTTCTATCACAATTCAGCCATATTATATATGCTTTCGTGAGCTGGAATTAAGGTCAATATTGGGCTACCTTTCTTAATCCGAAGGGCGTAAGGCTCCCGGTGACCCTCCAAGGCAGGATGGCTTTTTGAAGAATATGGGGCTTGTTTTCCAACGGCTTATATAAGTTTATGGGCTATATCTCTCTCTTGCCTTTTCACCTCTTCTCTATTTTGACTTTCTCTGCATTTGCTAATCGCCTACGATATAATAAGCATAATTTCCCCACATCCCCAATTATGTCGAGTGAGGTAAGTCATTGGACTCTCTGCGATTACAATAGCCTTTACTAACCATGACCATCATTTCTAGCATATCATAGCCGACCAAGTCCCGCGAAGCCTACCCCAAGGCGCAAACCCAGACTTCCCATACGAGTACGACAGTGGCCCCGAGGTACTTCATCTGCCATCCGAGAACACTAGCCCCGTAGAACTTCCCCCATCTGAGTCCGAGCCTGGGCTAGGAGAGAATGAAAAAGAGTCCGACCCTTATATTGGGCGTAAAGGAAAAATATGGGGAATGAAAAGGAAGACCTTCATTCTGTTAGGGGTCCTCATCCTCCTTATCATCGCTATAGCAGCAGGAGTAGGGGGGGGGGTGGGAGCGACCGCTGCGAAACGTAATGCCCATAAAGAGGCATCAGAATCAACAAAGTCAAACCCCCAAGGTTCATCCGCATCAATTAGTTCTTCGTACGCTCCCCAAAATTGCAAAATATGTAGCCATTGGTTAAAGGCGCTAACATGGCGACAAAACAGCCCATCGCCAACTTCCAGCCGTGACCACCCCCCGGTAGTAACCGTTACTTCCTCTATCTCTTCGTCCCCTACTCCTACACCTATTCGTAAGAATACACCGCTTGCAGCTATCAATTGGAATACCAGTAATATTCAATTACTCTACAAGCACGAGGATGGTAGCATCAGATTCCGAGAAACCGATGGGTTGAAGTGGGGGGAAGAGTCCTTACAAATAACCGGCTTGAAACCCAAGGACGATTCTGGGTTTTCTGCAGTAAGCTGGGTCTTTGGTAACGTGCGACAGGTATGTACATCCTCCATAACTCCACCACTTCTCATTCTAATGCTTTGTTTCAGGTACGAGTGTATACCGTGAGTGGAAGCAACTCTCTGTGGGAATCCGTTTGGAATAGTAGCGCCCAATCATGGTATAGCCAGGATATATCCACAGCGCTAGATCCAGTTGCCCCAGGAAGTTACTTGACGGCCTACAGCTGGATTGATGGCAATGATTTACGGATCCGAGTTTATTACCAAAGAAAAGATGGATACATCCGGGAGGCAGCTTTTGACAATGGTAAGGGCTGGGGAAAGGGCGTAGAACCGAAACAAGGCTTCCCACAGGCAAGGAGTGGTACTGGATTGGCCATTGTCTCCTTCCCAGACACGAACGATCGGGAAGCAAAATTATTTTACCAGAGCATGGGAGGGGTGTTGACGTCTTTTGATTACAAACGAAACGCTACCGCCGATGGCAGTTGGCAGAATCAAGATCGTGGGTTCCCCGCCCTATCTCCGAGAATGGATATAAGATCTCTACTAACAAATTTCCATCAAACAGCAGCCGTAAACCACGGATCTATACCAGACGGAACACATCTTACTGCCATACTCAACACATCTGGAGACAAGACGCTGCGAATATACTTCATCCGAGATGGAAGATTGACAGAGCTCTGGTGGATTAAAAAGTCGGGATGGCACGAATGGGTCATGCACGACGCCGCAGCGCTAGGCGTTGCCGCAGTATCTGACTCTGATGATGTCCATGTCTTCTTCCAGACCAAGAGGGAATACCTCTCAGAAATGGGCCTGAACCGGTTAGCTAACAAGTGGCAATTCATCGAGATAATATAGAGCCCGTGGGCGAAGTTGCCCTAGCATGCCACAAGTTACTTGAATAATCGAACCTTGCACTAAGACCTCCAAAATTCCTCTCTTCGATATGAGATGAAGGTACTGCGAAAGCCGACCGCCTTAGCCCCAGCTTAAGATAAAAACAAAAGTGTCAACCCCTACCAGCAAGGGCAGCTCTGGCGCCCTAGTGCAAGGTTCAATCATTCAAGTTCCTACGGTAGGTTACCTAGGGAAGGGCTATGGAATCTACGATTTTCATTCGTCTAGGGGAAGTTCCTGACCGTTTTATGGGGAGATTCATTTTCTTATGGGGAGATTCATTTTCTTATGGGGAGATTCATTTTCTTATGGGGAGATTCATTTTCTTTTATCTAACATTTACAACCCCATTTCAAAGTGCCGTTTTTTTTCGGTCTTTTATTCGTTGGGGGTGGGTGACATTTTTTTCGTCTAGTTTCCAGTATATGGCGATTTCCAAAACATTTGAGAAACCAAACGAACTTGAAAAAAAGAATGAAAAAAGATTATGCCTTAGATAGCTCCAGACACACCTTCCAAGCTCTACGATGATATTTTGTTGGCTACATGGGCAAAACAAATCTAGGCGGGTCCGATCTCCAATACACCACTCAAAGAATGCTTCCCGTTAGCCCGTCTTCTTTTTATGGCGGCCAAAGTCACCTTGGGCACCCGAGTTTTTTTTTAAGTCCGCTCAGTTCCTCAAGTGCTTTTGAGACCGCAATAATTGCTTTATCAGCCAAGTTCGTTCGCATAAAGTGATGCCGAAAGGTCTGTGGGCGCAACGATCTGCACTTTACTATCGCTTATTGTCCCGCTGGCGATAAACCAACACCAGAGGTCATTGTGGGTGGTGAGAAGAAAAAAGCAAATCTGAAACTAATTTTAACACTATTGACCCCTCACCTAAGCAATTATCTATTCTTTTTCTCCAGGAAGATCTCACCGGGCCATATGAGCGAGATGCGGCACTAGAAATGCTCCTAACTTTGGATAAAACTGCCCTTGCACTCAACAACCCCCTCTCTACCTATTACGACCATCGCCTACTCTTGTTTTAAGTTTCCCAAAACGGTTATATTATCCCTACTTCATGGGTGGAAGCCCACTCCTATTGGCTGGGATATATCGTCCCGAGTTATGATCAATGAGTAAAAGAACTTTTTTGTGAGCCTTATTGCTTCAACCCTAACCTTGATGTTTGACCACAAGCGGAACCGCATAAGCCTCATTTCACCTAATTCGACCACCAGCGCCACAACCCGTAAGTTGTCACCACTTACTAATAAAGCTATATTTCAAATAGGCTCAAAACCCCACCCACACACACATCCCCTAGCGCCCAAGATATCTCCATTGCATCTCAATTTCCATGCATCCCCAACCTATGTGTAACTCGAACCCTATTGACTAGCTTACCCACTCCCGCTGAAACGCTCCGTCACGATGTAGAACCTTCTTCTCGTTGCCTCATTCTTCTCACTAGCTCGTCGAGACCAAAGTGTTACAATCTGTACTGTACACCCCCGCCTCACTCTTCTCACAATGTCATAACGTTGACCGCTGCTGCAAGCCATCAAAATTCTGAGGATCCGGTAAAAAAAATTGTCCGTGTGCAATGCCAGTCCATTTTACAACCTAAGGGCGTTATCGGCAGAGCACGTGTCGCTAGCAGTCAACCTCTTCCACGCGGTTAAAGTTGCCAGAACGGCACGTAATAATATGACGGAAGGGAGTGAAGTTTGTTTCTTGGCTACTATTGAGTGGCATAGAGCATACTTCACTACCTGAGCACAGGACGGTACCCGGCTTTCCCTTCTTACCTTTTTCCTCCTCACAGCGCAGACGATTATCAGTGTCGTGCAAAGCTTACTAGAACCGATACTGGGGGCGCTTGGGGTCATCGACGAACAAATAGCGTCCATCGGTGTTTTCGATCATGGAATCCATTCAAACTACCAGCCAAGGTATGCCTTCCAGAAGATGAAAAAACCCCACCCCAAAAAGAAATGTAGACCAAAAACTCTTTTCTTGTGAAGAAGGCGTACCGTGTACTAATTATACCGTCCGAGAACTCCGAACCTCCGTGTTGCCCCTCATACAGTGTGGTTTCTTGCACCATCTTATAAGAGCTATCACCGCCACAACTGCTTCACCACCCGTTGAGACATTAACAGGCCCTTCCCCGACCCAGCGCCGATCTCCTAACCATATTTAAATCATTGGATAAGGTTTCTCCCGTAGGCAAATTGGGTATCGTGTATCGTATGACTAGCTCCCGGAGGTGTATTGTACGATATGCACGTTGCCACCACCAAAGAGCGAAGTGCAGAGAGTTCTATTGGCAGATGTAGGGTTTGGTAGCCTGGTGGTTTATCTTTCAGTTGTGCCTCTAGGCTCGGACGGGGCGTAGGTAATAGACTGGACATGTAGTATTCGCCGCCATTACCCACAGAAGAGAGCATGGCAACTCTTGGCTGGCGCCTGAGAGCATCGTCTGGGCTTCCAAGCATGACATCCCGTAATAGCATATCGGCATAATACGAGACCTGAATATCAGTATAACATTGTATCACCCACTCACATAGTTACTATACCCAGCCCCCATGAACAATTGGTCCAGCAACTACTTGATACCATAGCAAAGGGGGCATCGACCCCATACTGTAACACCGCAAGATGGCCTGCAGATCTATACCAGCGGCGCCCCCACCGACACGTAGCAGCATGACGTTTCCCTCCTACAAAGCACTTCACTCTTCCATTGACCTAGAAAAAGAGCCATGCGGAGGCCGCCGATATCGGAAAAGTGCCGGGGCAGCGAGTGTATGACTTAGTCAATACGTGGACCCTGATAAGGTCCCTCTTGACCGATATAACGGGGTCAACCTCAAGGTATTGGGCACAAATTCAGAGAACAGCTGAGGGTGATGGCCTTACGAGTGATCTTGGGTGACGCAAAAACTGACAGGAATCCGTCAGGAAAATATCCCATTGGTGTCTGAAACAAGAAAATTCATTGCCGTTGCCATCACGCTAAGCCTCCTTTAGAAAAAAAATTAGAATACGAGTATCTAAACCAATCCCAAGTGCTTGCACATTTGCGCACTAAAAAGACTGAAAAATCATATTTGCTGATCCAATATGATCAGCTCGTGGCTGCCCAATCTGGCCTTAGCGCGCCTGCAACCAATTTCATTGTTTCAAACCCCCAAATGGTATGGCCGAGGCTCAGCCCACCGAAGCCTCAACATTGACAGCTCCCCAGTTACACCAGCAACAGCCTAGTTTGCCCCCCATACTTGGGTTCCACTACTCTCACTATTCTTGCTTCCAGTGCCTGACAATTCCTGTCACTGCGGCAGCGCAAGAGGGAACACGACTGGCCCCCAAGCCCTCGAGGTCCCATATCCGTAGCCTTGGTTTCTGTTTCCGCATTTTTGACTCTGGAGTCCTTAGTTGAACTAGCTGCTATTCTGTCCTACTCACCATTAGGTGCCTTTGCAGAAAGAAAATCAGGAGATGAAGAAACAAGCGTAGAAACATCCTTACTCTTGCATCTAAAAAGTACTAAATAATTCCTCCAGGCTGTCCAAGTCTATAAGGCTTAGAGCTTCTCAGCATCTAAACCCTTCCTAGACTTTGCATTGTAGACCAGAGATTCGAGACACCTTTTGCGCTAACTAAATTCAATGTCCAGGCCAGCCAGCAGGTGCTGTTGCAGAACAGAACAATGTAGGATTTAGCTCTCGGCCAGGTGGTGAAGAGGAGTTCTGTATGCCCATTCAGAGCATCTATAAAGCCATAAACTGTAAAGGGAACTGAGCAACTCCCCTGTGCTCAAATATCGAATTCATCATGATTCCAAACTTCAAACTAGTCCAGCCGACTGCCCTCCACTAATCAAGAAAATCAAAGCAAGTGGGCTATCCGCTCCCAAGACAGTACATTACACTGTATCCACCGAGTGATTGCTTATGAATATGACCGAAGGGGGCCACCTACAAGCTAGACTTCAAGCGAAAATTGGTCGAGCAGCATACAGTACTTCCAGCTCCCAATCCTCAACGCCCAGAAACAAGTTATACAACCCTGACAGGCACACTTCCTATCGCATTTGTGAGGACACCATCACGAACTCTCCTCCAACCAACCCACCCTTTCACCCAACCTCACTTAACCTCAAACTCCCACCTCTACACTTCCAAGGCCCCCAGAATCAATCGAGCCAGTGATCTCACAGCAACGCACCGGGTATGAAAGTGTAATTAATGAGACCTTAAACTTCGGCCACACCATCACTCGTCCCACAACCCCAACCTAGATCATAATATTATATTATTATAAAATAATATACACAACACTATAATATTATACCAAGGGAAAGGAGGAGAGAAAAAGTTGCCTTCCAACGTTCTACATTGCTGAGCCCAGGACAAAACAAATATCGGCCGAGGGGCTTAGATTAAATGGCAAGTTAGGGCTGTCCACCTCTAGAACAGCAAGCAATAAAATTTAATGACAGTATAATTGCCGGCGGATTTAGCAGTCAAACCCGCCATCCCCCTCTGCGATTGCTTCGCCCCAAGGCTTTCCTTTGTTTGGACTTTCACAGGGGCCACCCACCAAGGTAGGCGTAAGTATAATGTAAGGCATATCCCACATTTATATCCTCACGCGCCTCCTAATGTCCCCACTCAGTATGAATCGCACGGGGCCTTTATCGTTCTCGTATTCGTATTCCAAAGTTTGATGCCTTGAGTCTGCCCCCAAGTGTGAATAATATATGCAACCGATAACCTACTGGATCGGGGGGGGAGTGGACCAGGTACGGATGCGAGCTGACCTGCGAATTTCTGAGCAAATCTCCACTACAAGAAATTTCGGCAGGAGGGAGGGAGCCTCTGCATTCAGCTCAAAACGGGCAACTCTAACAAGATGCGTTATCAGAGAAATCTCCTGCCCTCCTAAATCTCCTCTTCTCAGTATTGGATGTTAACTGGGACTTCCGGGTTTTCTACGTTTTTGGTGCACTCTGACAGATTCGCTTCCCCGTCCGAGCCACTCCCCGGTCCAAAACGCTGTGTAAGAGGGCCGAGTCAAAAAGTTTCGTCCTATGCTCGTTCTGCATCAAAAGTATCTATTTTCACTACCCTCTCTAAGAGCACAATGCTTATGAGAATCCGCCAAAACTTGGCAGTGAATTAGTGAGCCTATAGACAACATGGGGGATATCACAGAATCCTTAAATATTATTAAGCCAAGAAAATTTCATCTAGGCGCAAGGTATCGGTTGACATACACTTTTTTGTATGGGCCCCATACAAAAATTTAGGCACTTTCACACCAGTTAACTCAATCAGAAACACTGAACACAGCTTTGACCCCTGCACTTCTACTTCTAGACAGAAATTATAGCTGATGGAAAAATTTAAAGTGCTTTCAAGAGGGTGGTATTGGGAATTGCTCATTTGGGAATGGCCATTCTTCGCTAGACGCAGAGTAAAAACCAGTGTCAGGGGGAACATTTTGACCCAGTGCTATATCATAACGCGATGTTCTGAAGCGGTCATACTTCCCCCGCCTCCTTTTACATACAAATAATTCTCCCCCGCATAAAAGCAGGCAATCAAGGTACCTCGACCGAATACAACCCACAAAGACCACGCTCTACGAGTGATCCCTCATGACTATCAGACCAATCAATAAATCGTAGCACATATCCCATCCCCATGAACACGAACAGAACACAATCCTATAACCCTCACGCCAGCCAGCCATGAAGAGAAAAAACAAAAGCCCAAATCAACGCTTTAAAACAACCCATTGGAAAGCAGGAAAAAATAAGCCAAAGCGCAAGATATACATGATAAGAAAAAATAGAGATTATAACATAAATAAACCACTACCTATCACATAATCCCAGAAAGTATCTCTTTTCCCAAAACTCCTATCTCCCGCTTTACCGCCCCACGGCAGGCCTCTTCGAATTCCCGAGTGACACCCGCGACAACAACACGGCGCACTTTTCCATCCGCCTTAAGGAATGCCTCGCCAACGCCTTGGGCGCACGCAGCAGGAGTACTGACGAGGCTCAATACACGGGAGTACGCGTCTATGAGCACATCACAGAGAGTGGCAAAGGTCTCGTAGTAATCTGGTTCGAAAGGGAGAGGAGGAGTAGAGAGGTAGAGGTATTCCGACTCGGGTGTCAAACTAGGGATGGGGGGGGGCATGAAAGGTGGGGGGGGAGTATTCGTTGTAGTTGGCATGAGCGGGGAAAGTGTATCAAGATCCATGGAAGCTGAAGGTGTAGTGGAAAGATTGTTTGATGAACCTGAGGCAGGCATGGCACCCAAGCTCATAGTTGAAAGATTACTGCTGCTGTGGGGTAGGCTTGGCATGCTGGGTATGCTAGGAATACTAGGTACCGCGGGTACCGCCGGAAGGGCTGTTGATGATCCGGAGGCAGAGCGGACACGCTCCGCAGCAACATCCGAGTTTGAAGTAGACGGCGGAGTGATTGTGGACATTGCCGGAACAGACGTGGCCGCAGAAGATCCACGACGAGGCTTTGTTGAGGAGCGAGAGAAAAGTTTGGGTAGGCGAACGGATGAGAAAGTCGAGGTTGTGTGATGAGAGTGGTGGTTGGAGGATATTGATGAACTATGGGAACGGGTTGTTGGTTGGCGGGAGGGCGGAAGCGCTATGTGAGTCTCGTACTCCTGGAGAAGATGGTTGAATGCTTTGAGGTAATCGAGAGGGGAAGATGTTCCCATGTCTAGAATGGAAGGAAGCGAGTTGCCGAGGATGAAATAGTTGTTCGCTCTAGGAACTCGTTAGCCGATGGCAATATAAGCGCAATCACAGAATTTAAAGACCTTCGAGCCAATTTCTTGCCGTCATGATACACCATCCTCTGTAAATCTGCCTTTGTGAACAGAACAGTGTTGAACCAATAGACCCTCCCTTCATGCCTAACAAACAATGAGCCTAACAATTCCCCGAGTGTTTCACATCTTAGTAACTCACGCTCTCCTCAGGTAATCCAACGTCGCAATCCGTTTCGTTGCAACCTCGTGAACAGTTTCATAGAGAGCATTGGGGCTCTGTGGGCCATTCCCCACACCTCCTCCAACAGCGCCAATAGCCATACCACCACCCAATCCACCGGGCCCCGTAGTAACAAACTCTGGAACTCTAGTGGTATTAGATCGACCAAACATCCCCTTAGCAGTTGACGACACAATTCCCCCAGAATTCTGATGCTGTGTAGGTGTCCTAGGATGTCCGGATCTATTCTGTGAACTAGCAGCTTCAGCCTCGGAAGGTCTCCGCTTCCTATTACCGGTAGACGTTGAACGGGATAAAGAAAAGTAGCCACCAAAGGACGAAGTGGTTGTTGAAGCGTTTTCCTCTGGAGTTGACGCGGACGTTGTGTGGGAAAGGAGGCCCTTGGTGATATAAGCGGGCGTGGAAGAGAGGGACGGCTTACGTCCGTGGTGCATCCTATGTAACAATAACGGGGCAAGATGCACCGCGTTCGGAGTGGTGGTGGGTAAAGGGTTTGAGTTATGTGGGTGGGTGTGTGCGCGCAAGACAATATGCACAGCAGATGTGGATCTGCAGGCGTTCCCTTCCTTTTTGCTTCTTTTCTTGCCCTTTCTTCCTTCCTTTTCCCCCTTACAGGTGCGTCTTTACACCTAAACAGACCTTGCCTTGTGTAAATGAGGGCAAGAAATGGCAATAAGGAGATCCGGAAAGGATAGCAGCGGATCACAAAGCTGACAGGGACCAATGCAAGGGGAAGAGAAGCACGGGAAGGGTGCAGGACCTGTGAGTATGATACTAACAGAAAAAGCGGCGATATAGGGTAATAACCACAAAACCAGTTGAATACAACGAAAAGAAGAAAAAAAGTGATAGCTGGAAGCAACTGCAGGACAGCGGAGAAGATGGAAAAGAAAAGGAAAGGGGAACTGATGGATTAACGCCTGAACCCTCAGGGTTAGGGGATTTAAATCAGCCTGTTGGAGGTTTCGAAGAAATCTCCGGGCGAACCAATAGACGCCTCTTTATTCGCCTTTCTTTTTCTAAGGCTGTTATAACCTCTCGAGTAATCTTTCGTTCTCCCGATCCTCCCTCTTCCCCAGTCCTACAAGTACTAGTACAAACCTCTTCTCAAGGAAACCCCCCCTTTCTCCCCGTACTGTGGGCAGGAGTGAAAGGAACTTGATGAATTCAAGTATTCGCTCTTCCCCTCACTTAACCCTCTTTCCCCTGAGATCCAGAGCTTTCCCCTTTAAGGGTGTTCCCCTGTCATTCGGTTTTGGCCCTTCTTAGCCTCAAGGCTTGACTTTTATGATTTATCCCTGTTTACTGGATTCAGGGTCCATCGAGCTAAACCTATTATGGAGCAAGACATACTTTTTTTGCTTGGAATGTTGGGTGTGGTGGGGGGCGCCAGCTCCCAACAACCTTTTCCTCTCGCCCGTTAGTTCTACCCATAAAGGTTACGATCCTACTCTACATTACTTCTTCGCCGGTCCTTTAACTCAATTCCGTCAAAAATGGCGGACTCACTACCAGAGCATCCTCCTAAGGTTCCAATTCCTATGAGTGATGATAGGATATGGATAGATGGCTGTTTTGACTTTGCACACCATGGTGATTTCTCCCGTCAGCCTCAACTTTGTAAGCTAACATTTTTCAGGTCACGCCGGTGCAATGCTACAAGCGAAACAGCTCGGCAAGTACCTTGTAGTCGGTGTCCACAGCGATGAAGAAATTCTTGAGAATAAAGGCCCTACTGTAATGAATCTTAAAGAACGGTTAGAAATTTCTACTACCTGTATTTACGACTAAATTGTACTGATAAATTGTAGAATGGCTGCCGTAACAGCATGCAAATGGACCGACCTCCCGGTCCCTGGGGCCCCCTATGTCACATCACCGGAGTGGATGGATCTCTACGGCACCCGTTATGTGGTCCATGGTGACGACATCACAACCGACAGCTCAGGAGAGGATTGCTACCGAATTGTTAAAGCTGCCGGTCGTTTCAAAGTTGTTAAGAGAACTCCGGGTATTTCTACTACTGACCTTGTCGGACGGATGTTGCTATGCACAAAGACGCACCACATCCGAGATCTCGGGAACCTACTTATAGACCAGACAAGCGAGGAGGGCAGGGAACTTTTGGAGAGGACAAAGATGTACGCCTCCGACTCATTTGGTGTTGTCGGCAAGGGTTCCACAGTGTACAACTTCATCGCGGAACAGCCAGGAGGCAAGTGTGTTCCAGTAGTGTCAGGCGTCGGCCCGAAGCCCGGACAGAGGGCTGTGTACGTCGATGGCGGTTTCGACCTCTTCTCTAGCGGGCACATCGAGTTCCTGAGGAGAGTCATGGAGAGGGAGAAGGAAGAGGGGCACGAGGACATTTATGTTGTAGCAGGGGTGCACGATGACCGAACAATCAACCAATGGAAAGGATTGAATTATCCTATTATGAATATGTTTGAACGGGGGCTTTGTGTGCTACAGTGTAGGGTTTGTATCACCCTCTCCTTGTTCATTGTAGGTTTAGAAACGCTGACATGTGGATAGTACATTAACTCGGTCGTTCTTACGGCACCCTTTTCCCCAACTCAAGGGTTTTTGGAAACATTACCTACAGGAGTGCCATCAGTAGTGTACCACGGGCCCACCACTTTCATGCCCGGAGATGAAGACCCGTACGTTACCTCCCGCAATTCCTAGCCCAAATCTAACTACCAAATAGGTACGAGGAGGCAAAGAAAATGGGCATATTTCAGGAAATCGGGAATCATGAGTTTTCTGGCGTTAACGCTGGTGAGATTATGGGAAGAATATTAAAGCAGCGTCAATTGTACGAGGAGCGCCAGCGGCGGAAAGGTGTCAAGGCAGAGATCGAGACACAAATCATCAATTAGCCGCACTCATGTGCCAAGTTCAGAAGTTTTATTTTTCATTTTTTTCCATGTAGCACTACTGTAGTTATCAAGTAGAATAAAAGCGCGATTCCACCATGGGGGAGAAAGGGAGGAAACCCCTGGTGTAGGAAGCAATACTCGAGTAAAGAGGGTGTGTGGGACCCCTTACCTAAGAACGACTAGCGTGCGAATACCAGCATTAAAACCTATCATGGCCCTAAACTTCAAAATGGTCTGTTTGATTGCCTTCTACCTATCGAAAATAAACAGATATCACAGATGTTTGGCTACCACACTCGTAGTGCACTATATGTAGCAGTATGATACTACTACTCCGTATACACAGTTCATGCTAACCCGGCATCCGGGAGCAGAGCCCAACTCGGTCCCTGTCACGCCAAGAGCTCACATCAACCACCCCACCACCCCACCACCCCACCGCCACCACTGATAATACCACTGTCATCACCACACACAACAAAACCCCCACCACAAGCAGACCCAAAATGGCCATCCCATCGGTAACTCCAGAAACCCCATTCCTCGCCTCCAACCACCAAGACTCCAAAAAGCACCTCCTCCTCGCAACAACCGGCTCCGTAGCAACCATAAAACTCCCACAGCTACTAACCCACCTCTCCCAAACATTCTCCCCAAAAGCCCTAACAATCCATCTCCTCCTCTCCCCCTCAAGCAAGAACTTCCTCTCGCCCACGGACCTCGACCAAGTCAGCAGGAACCCGCTCGTCTCGCGCCTCTGGAGCGACGCCGACGAGTGGGCCTTCCCGTCGGGCGTGTACACACGCGAGTGTCCGGTGCTGCACATCGAGCTGCGGAAGTGGGCGGATATGCTCGTCGTGGCCCCGCTCAGCGCGAATACGCTTAGTTCCATTGTTGTTGGGCGGTGTGATGGCTTGTTGTTGAGCGTTCTGCGCGCTTGGGATTGGGGAGAGCGGGGAAGGGGAGGGGGAGGGGGAGGGGTTGTGGTTGCGCCGGCTATGAACACGCTTATGTGGACGCATCCGGTTACGGGTGGGCAGGTGGAGACGCTGAGGGGGTGGGGAGTGGAGGTTTTGATGCCGGTGAAGAAAGTGCTGGCCTGTGGGGATGAGGGGGTTGGAGGGATGGTTGGGGTTGAGGTAGTTGTTGAAGCCATTGGGAGGAGGTTAGCGATTTTGTCGGTGGAAGGGGAGGGTGAGAAGGAGGGTGAGATTGAGGCGGTTGAGGGATAGGCTGTCTCTTTGGGTGGCTCTTATGTGGCTTGATTGGGATTTGTGGAGTTTGTTCTCATTAAACTTTTGGGGGTGGGTTCCGGTATTAGATATCTTTGCTGTACTAACAGGTAATTAGGATGTTTTCTAACACTTTTAATTGTGACAAAGCGTTAGGTATCCGCTAATATGAAATATCTGCTTAAGAAGTAATGCACCCATCCCTGTTTTCAACCCTTCGTAACGCCCTTTGCCGACGTCCTCCAAGACCCCATAGCCCTTCCTCTCCATATAATCCGCTCCTAACAGCCATATACTCTCCAAAAAGCCCTCCCCCGACAGCGAGAAACCCCACAGCCCAAGCACACCACTTGAAGTAATACCAGCACTCTTTGACATCCTTAAGGTTCATCTTCCAGATCATGTGAGCCAAACTCCCCGCCGCCCCCCCACAAGAAACCAAATAAAACACCGGGCCACATCCACTCACTACCCCCGCACCCGCCAGTAAACCAACCTGCGCAACCCCAACCGCAGACATAAGGTACTTCGCATGTGCTTCATGCTTGACAACAATAGACTTTACCCCTGCCTTAACATCATCCTTAACATCTTGATGTGCATAGATAGTATCATACAATACCGTCCACGCAACATTACTCCCATATAAACACGCAGCGGTGGCCATAACCAGCCCATCCAATCCCAGCCCCACAGCAGGAAAACCCAGAAACGCACCCCAAGAAAACGCCAACCCAAGCACAAACTGCGGATAATGCGTGGCCCGCTTCATGAGCGGATACACCGCCACCACCGCCAATGATGGGATCCCCCAAATTATCGTCTCGACGGGGAACTGCACGAGCACAGCCAATCCCGCGAGTAGCTGTACGGATGTGAATGCCAAAGCATTAAACGGGGTAATCGCACCACGGGCGATCGGTCGGAACCTAGTTCTCGTGACTTTTGGGTCTATGTTGCGGTCCCAGAGGTCGTTGATTGTGCAGCCGGCTCCACGCATAATCAGCGCGCCGGTGGCGAAGAGGAGAGTCGTGCCGAGCACTGTTGGGAGGGGAGTTATTGGATCTGTAAGGGTTCCAGCGAGGAGTGTTGACCAGAGGCATGGGAGGAAGAGGTAGATTGTTCCCGTTGGCTTATCGAGGCGGACAAGCTCTGCATAGGGGATTGCTTTCCGGGGAAAATAGGAGAGTAGGCCAGACTTTGGGGGTTCGTAAATCTCAAGCGGGGGTCGGGAGGTTTGTGGGGTGCTGGTGGTGCTGATTCGGGATATGGCAATTGGGATGGGTTTGCAATGTGGTATTGAGGGAGGGCGAGTGATTGCTGTTAAATTTCGTGGGGAGAATCGAGACGGCGTTCGACCGATTGGGTACGCGGCCTGGCCCACGACGCCCGACCATAGTCGTGGGAGCCTAGCAGCCATCATACGGCTGTGGGCGGAGGGCGATAAGGAAAACTGGATTGGATTTGGAGGATGTTACTAGTCGTCAAGGAATTGGTACGCCCGGACATTCCTTTAGAGGAGAGCCAGGTGTATTGCTCACTCCCTCAGCTCCCTAGAGTGTCTTCCTCTTAAGAAGTGAAAGAGTATTGAATATGTCCCGACAAGTTCGTGCGAAGTTCACAATGTTTGAGGCGGGCGAGGTGTGGTTAGAAGGAACAAGCTTTGAGGCTCAAAAGCTTAACTCTCATCTGGATCAAAGATTAGGGCCAGGGGTGCGGATAGCACTCTAAGCCTTGTGATCCTTGGTGCGGTATAGTGCCGGACACTGCCAATCGACACCTGTGTTAATTCGCCGTCGCTTACTAAGCGCCAACCACCTTCCTAATTGGGTTAGGTTCTCTCACCCAGTGAAATGATCGGCAATATCTATTGCCGTATTAGGCATGTTACTGCCAAGACATTACCTGATACAGTAATTTTAGGGTGTGTTAATTTGGCACCTCTCCCACAAAAAAAATGGAAATCTTTGAACTGCTCTAGCACAGCAGGAAGTTCATATTTCCTTAAACCCCTCTGTAATTCTTTAGACAACCATCAAATAAAGACTTTTACAGAAGCTTTTGAGCTTTTGAGTTGTTGTTGTTGACTTAGAAGAGTTTGAAGTTGGTCGTATTTGGGGTTCGCTAAGGTGTTGATTGGCATTGTCCGGCACCATAGCGGGTTTTTTTTTCACCATTATCATATTCTGGACCGGCATTCCGAGGCTTACCGTACTACCGATCTAGTCCGGCCCTCAAATGCGGGTAACGTCCGGTTCGCGACGGACGAGCGTTCCGAAAGTGAGGTTATGCCTGACGGCAAACTTGAGCCTTGGGCGACTCAGGACCCGCCCTAAGGTAGGCTAGCGCGTTGTATGAATAAATAAGAGCCTACTTCCCCTTTATTCGACGCCTATCCCTCCTTCTCACTAGAATTACAGTTATTTAGAGGTGAAATTTCCCTAAGCATCCTACTCCCTTATTGACAACACATTGATACTGGCAGGGAGAGCTCTGCGGATGAAAGCCGAACAATGATCTTCACCGAGGATTTTCCGATACACGGTACTGTATCATATCTAACGGTAAGGTCCTAAGTGTGCTCGATGATGTATTCCAAGTTTCTAACACTTGTCTAGTCAGGTGGTGTGTGGCGCCGATGACCTTGTGACGAACCTAATTCCTTCGCCTAAACAATACGAGGGGTGGTGTTTTGGAACAAATACTAAGGAAGTTTGCCTTACTATGCCTGGTATGAAAAGCAGGCCTGTTGGGCTTCCTCCGCTTAGTCTTAGGGCTTTCTCGACACCAGATAGATACTCAAGTAGCCAGGATACCGGTGATTTATTGAATTGACGATCTCTCGGACAATGCGTCTGCGCTATTCGCTACGGAAAGAGTTCGACATACTTTTTCCTTCACAAATTTACGTATCAGTGTGGCCGTTTGGCTGCATAATTCGCGTTGGCACACAGCTTCAACCAACCAAGCCAGAGTTCGACAGACGGATGATAAACCCTAGGCGCAGTGCGCCCTATCGAGTGTCGTGCTGTAGAAAGTTTGGACATACCACTTTCACTTACCTTTCGTCATGTGTGACTTTAGGGCGAACTGACAACATGGAAGATCCCTCCCAGAACACCAAGAACTTGAATACCGGGAGGAGAAAAATCTGCTAGGACTTTGGAATTTCCTTTCTCGGCTACGCGATAGGAAGCCCCCCCAAACTCCGCTCCTAGTTGAATCGAGGCGAAAGGGATAGGCACAGCACCTGACCAAGAGAGACAACTACAACGTCCTGGCACATTTTCCTTCCATTTGAGTTTTTGTTGACTTCCCATCGGTACTCGCACAAGTGCTAGGGGAGGCGTTCTAGTACAATACAAAGGCAGTTAACCAGAAAACACTCCCCGTCTAGTGCGAAAATATCTCCCGGATACTCGTACTGTGCTCGGGGGGTCGTTGAGGGCCGGAAAACTATTTCTACAATAGTAATCCCATGCAATTCTATATAAAGACAAGGGTTCTATTTTCCGGTCTTTAATAACCCCCCAGTACGCAAACACACCCGAACTTAGCAACCCGGCAAGGTCTTTTTGTGGGTTTGCACAGCCCAATTCCACGGTCTGAACAGTACGAATGCAGGCGCATCATGCAGTACTCAGTTGTAGTCCGGGTGCAGATTGTGCTGTTTTCTATGACAACTACTTGTACTATTCCATGGCTGGTGCCTAGTGTAACATGATGTGTCAATCTGTCGCTGGAAGCTCATAGCTAATCACTCGTCGGACGATCACACACCCCGGCCAGCTCCAACCGGGCACTTTGCTATCAGCTACAGTATTAACTAAGAAACTAAGTTATCTATAAACAAAAATATTCGCCTTATCCTCCTACATCAGAGCCGCAAGTGCGGGGTACTGTCTGCCTAGTGGCCCTCATCTCATTGTCTCAGCCTTCTTCCCATATTCCTAATGTGGAAGGCGTTCCGTATGAACTTTTTGAGTGTCAGCAGAGATATCCCCGCGTGGACCCTTCGATTTCATAGCTATGGCCCCCTCAGACGCTCCCTTCCCAGGAGCTGCCGGGATCTGCTAATGCGATACGATCAGAAGCGTCCTCACTCGCACATTTGGGCCGGTGAAACCTGTGGGAAGGGCTGGTATAATTATCGAGAGATGAAGCATTCGAAAGGAATGGTCAATTGAATTGGATTGCAGGTCTATCGGAGCCGCCCCTCACAGATCGCTCTTTAAACAAAAACTGGAGATATTCTCGGGATAAAGACTACTCGAGTACAGTCTGCTACTCGAGTATAGTGAAACCCCGGCACAAAGAGTACCGGAAGAACGTATGAGCCCTTAAGGAAATGGGATCCGGTCAATTTTTCCTTCGTTCAAATTATCGATTGACAGAAAAGTCAAGTCCCTTACAATCGCGCGCTGGCCATTGCTCCCGGATCACTCAATCACGACCCAGCATTATAGGTAGGTACCGTTGCTACAAATTGGAGATTTAGTTGTTCCCAGGTATTGTAGCTGCTGTCACCAAGCGCCGCATCTCCCTGAGCAGATCGCTATCTATTCCCAAACTCGATTGACAACTATATCGCCCTCTCCATTGGCGTATCTGAGCAATTGTTCGATCCGTTGCTTAGAGGCATCCTTGGTGAGGTGACACTGCGAAGGGACCCCATGAGAAGTCCTAGGCCCCGATGCCAGCCCTCCGATGCTGATGCCCCGATGCCAGTGAACTTGGAGATGCTGGAGTTTTGTTGCACTGCACGTGAAAACGCTGAAAACGGCGCACAGCATCAGTCTTCCCCCCTTCACGCATGAAGGTAAAAATACCGGTAGAGCTCGACCCCAAGACTTGCCGGTTGCTCTGGCTTTCGGCAACTCCTGAGAAAATTTGAGAATGATATATGTTTATTTGTTCGTAAAACGAGAAGGATCAGAGGCCAAAAAAATTTCAACCAAACATCGACCTTCAATTCAACCTTCCTGCTTTAGAAAGCGGCACGATATTAAATGCATGTGCAGGTCTTTCTACTCAGGAACTTCCAATTCGCTTCCTTAAGGATAATCGGGGTAATATTTGAAACCGACGACTCCCGATATCCCACACTCGTTATTTCTTATTTGTTTAAAAATCTGGAAGAATGCTGTCCACGGTACGAGGAATGCTTGCGCCTCGAGATGCATGTTGGCACTAGCGCGCTAGACCAGCAGAAGTGACGCTGCCAGGCGATTGGCCAATTCCGCACATGATACACTTTTTTATACGATCTCATTTTTTTTGTCGGTGAATTGCTCTCGTTGAGCCGAGAGCAGGTTTTGCGCCAGTAAGGCGCGCACGCCCTACTCGAGTACTCGTACTAAGGTGGAGATTTTATTAGCCAGTAATTGAATTTCTTTCAGTAAAAAGTAAGGTTCGTGTGGCAGGGGTGACAACGACCTTGCTTTGTCGTGGGCAACCCGTTGGTGAGAAAAAGAAATATATCTTCTGGGGAGGGGATTTGGACTCCAGAATCCCCCCACCAGCGAAATATTCAGGCCACACCAGACAGTGATCAGCCTGGAGGGAAATATATGATCTTCGGCTAACCTTCCGATGCATTTTTCCATGCAAGTTGAAGTCGCCTCGTACCTCCACGTTCTACAGCGTCAGTTTCAGGTTGCTCTTGCGTTTTGCAACCCCCTGACATCTTTACCAGAATTTATCACCAGTCAAGGCATGATAGGACATGACGGACACTATGTTTAGCCAGTAAGCCTACACCGGGCAGCTGTAGACAAATAGGGTAAGTGATTTCAAAAAGGACTCGGAAGTGGTCGCATGCACCGATAAGAGAATGGACATGGACATACTAGTAATCATTTCTCTCTGATACCGCCTTTCTATAGACCAATCTCCGTGAGCTTGTCTGAATCAAACTTTCAATATAAAATAACAGGAGAGCCACTGGGGTCTTCAATCCTTTCTGACAAGAACCAGCCAGCCTACTATTGCTCTTCCTCAAACACATACCGTCCCTTATCCCGAATCTTCCATTCAAGATCCAAAATGAGCACCTCTCCGTTTAGTTCGACATCCGTCATCGTTTCTCCCGCCCATAGAGCCGGCTCCGGGAGGCCTGTTACAACCTCATACATGAGAGAAAGAGATCTCCATCGAGCAACGAGATACACCAACGAAATTGGTTACAACTCGAGAGGGTATGACTATCCCTACGACCCCTACGACCCCTACGATTTGGCTCTGGCAGAGCAAAGAGAGCTAGAGGAAATTCGATTGGCGGAATACCGGCGAAACGAATACCCCCGAGCCGGAGCCGCGACCATTCTCACAACCGGAGCTGGGAACATGCGAGGCGGTAAGACGGTATACCTTTCGTCTGGGCGGCCCGTCATGGACAGATATCCACAACTGGGACACGCTTCTGGTATCCGAACAGTCAGCGTTGAGAGACCAGGCCCCATCATCCACCGAGCTCCAACAAGATACACCAACCAACCAGGTGATTACGCATTCGGCGATTATCCCACCGACTATGATGGGTTCTCCCACGAGGGCTATCGTGTCCCTGCCGGCGGTCGAGTTCGTCGCTATCCCACTAGATACGGCAATGGACGAGTATTTGGCGCTCCCGGGGGCTATGCGAGTGGCTATCGAGAACAAGTGGTAGTGGCCCCTTCTTACAGGACTACGCGCTACCATTGATTGCTTTTTGGGGAGACGGCTCCTTTCTCTCTCTCTCTGTTCCTTGAGTTGGCTCTACTTCTGGACTAAGACGAGAAACCTTTGCTCGGTTCCTTTCTTTTGTGTTTCATATTGTGGTTATAGGGTGGATAAGGGATTGGTGTTTGGGAAGTTTTTTTTCTTTTTTTTCTTTCCCACTTTTCCTCATTTCGTATAGCGAGTGGTATGATACAAAATTTACTTTGAAACCATTTTAGAAGGTAGCATGCTTGGGATTTCTAGTTGGTCTGAGATACTGTGTTTGAGTCCTTTACCCATGGGCGTTCGAGCGACCAAATACGAACACAGTACAAGCAGTAGAAAAAGAAACCTTTGTTTTGGAGGGGCTATAGTAATTTAGTACTGCGGGGTGCTGTGCCGGTACTGTTCTCTACTCAAGGGAAACACATATCTGGACAACAATCTACTCCCTCCCACCTGTGCCATAGTTATACCGTACAATCCATGAGTTATCGCACCAATAGCACTTTACCCCTCACTAACGACCAATCGTAGTCCCGCAGTGGCCTAGTGTGCCAAAAAGAACCACAGCAATTGAGAGCAATACAATTACTACTCGAATCACGCGAGGCGAACCAGCCTTGCAACCAGCCCTGTGATGTCATACGGTACTTGCGCCCTATGGTACAAGAGTTTCTATGTACCGTACACAACACTTGAACTGTACTAGTACAGCACATACAAGTACGATTACTTGTGCCTGTAAGAACAGGAATGAGCGAGAATCGCGCTGGGAGGTCGGAAACCTCCCCCCCGTCGAGTACAGGGAAAGGGGGGGCATGGCTCTAGTAGGAGAGGGGATTTTAGTATCTGGGCGAGATTGTGGATCACTCTTGTGTTTACAGGAGAGTACCGGTATCTGTAGAGTCGAGCCTAGGATTTGAGAATAGCAGTCGCACGTCAGTCGCCAAACAATTATCGTAAAGAACTGCCATGTATCGCCCCTCCGACCTGAGCTGTTCATTGATGAATTCTTCGCGGTATAAATCGTGCCGTGGCTCAGAAGAGTGGTAGCGGTGAGCGCTGTAGACTGAAGGTGGGGGGGGTCTTCTCACTACTTGCAATGTTGAAACGTTTTTTTAAAAAAGCTGCCATTGCATCCCACCAAAATTTGGTTTCTTTTCGCTTGGATTTAGGCTGTATGCAATAGTAGCCTTTTTTTCCAAGACGCCTGAGCATAGGGAGTGTCAAACTGTCAAGGTGGCCCGAAATTAAGGTTTCGGTTCTCTCCGGCTTGGCAGGGAAGGGTGGAGGACCGAGTATTAGAGTAGGGGTTTCTGGTGGCCTGTAGGTTTAGTATGATAATAAGATATCATATCATGGTAGACAAGGACATTGAATGAGGAGTACAGGATGGATATGTATTTACAAACAATATTCAAAGTCTAGATCATCAAACTATATAACCAGTCCTTGCCCTGGTGGCTCACTATTAGCGCTATATTATTTCCCAATATATTAGAAATACAAGTAAATCATATACAAAACAAACTCAAAACAAAGCTAAAATAATTATAAAACCAAACAATAGAAGGGAACTAATAGAAGTCACTAATCACGCTACTATTGAAATTTCACAATCCAATTCTTTCAAGTATTAGAAAGGCATAATCTGATACTTGCAAGCTTCAATTGAGTCACCAAGTTCAATATCCTAAATCCTATCATACTAGATTATGATATGCACAAATTTAGATATAACAATATTGATAAAATAAGTTCAAAATACAAATTAAATGAATATTATAAAGTAAAGTAAAATAACTAAAAGCAATTATAATTAAATAACAAAATATAATAATCTAATTCAGTGAGAAAAGAAGATATTAAACTTCTTATTATTATGTAATAATATATATAGGGTGTTAGGATATTAACACTATTGTTTTAATGAATAAATACTTCCGAGTCTAGTAGTATTGTCGGGGGACAAAAATAACGGCGGTTCAACGATCGATGGCAACGCACCCCTCCTCATCACCCCGCACTTCCTACACCACCCAAACAAATCCCTCTAAATCAACCAAAACTAAACCAT
>Ga0307509_10002497_pt1 | contig 29658 bp, 25 predicted proteins | sample 10_EM_MG_FD_202245 | JGI IMG/M metagenome (GOLD analysis project Ga0307509, IMG submission 202245) | Populus trichocarpa ectomycorrhiza microbial communities from riparian zone in the Pacific Northwest, United States - 10_EM | ecosystem: Host-associated > Plants > Roots > Unclassified | place...
CACCCGACCGGGGTTACTTTTTGCGTCCTCTGACTGTCCGGTTCTCCCCGACATGCTGCCTTCTCGGACACGACAGGACAAGCAACCAATCAAGGGCTCGAAAAACTAACCCCGGTCTGGTGCCCCCCGACGAGCACCGCCAACCGATGGTCAGGCGAACATCGCCGAGGTCGCTTCAACGACCTCGGGCGAGCCGCTCTCGCCCCCGATAGCTACACGGGGACCACCCGACCGGGGTTACTTTTTGGGACCACCCGACCGGGGTTACTTTTTGGGGGACCACCCGACCGTGGGACCACCCGACCGGGGTTACTTTTGGGGGACCACCCGGGGGACCACCCGACCGGGGTTACTTTTTGCGTCCTCTGACTGTCCGGTTCTCCCCGACATGCTGCCTTCTCGGACACGACAGGACAAGCAACCAATCAAGGGCTCGAAAAACTAACCCCGGTCTGGTGCCCCCGGTCTGGTGCCCCCCGACGAGCACCGCCAACCGATGGTCAGGCGAACATCGCCGAGGTCGCTTCAACGACCTCGGGCGAGAGCGCGAGCAGCGTTGCCGGGAGCTTCGGTGGCATCCCCGACGGGATCACGACCCTCTGACAAGATGTGTAGGATCATGAGAGCGTGGGCTACCGCTAGCATCGACCGCGCAGATGCGGCGCTTCGCCGACCTCCGCTGGGCCCGCAGATCCTTCGCGATCGTAGCGCTGCTGCGCTTGCTCGACCTCCGCTGCGTGGACGACGGCCCAGGAGTACAGCGCCGCGAACGGTGTCTGCAGGGTTCGCCCGAGCGGCGTGATGGAGTATTCTACCGCGATCGGCGACGTGTTCACTACATGTCGCGCGATGAGGCCGTTGCGCTGCAGCCGCCGCAGCGCCTCGGTCAGGGCCTTGTGCGTGATGCCCGGCAGGTAGCGCTTGATCGCGTTGAACCGCGAGTGCCGCGTGCAGACGACACACAGGATCATGACGGACCACTTGGCCGACAGCTGATCGAGCACCGACCGGGCCGTGCACGCGTCGGCAAATAGCTTGTCGAACTCAGCAGGATACTCGGGCATACCTAGGCTCTTTCAGGTGCGTCATTGTCACCAGATATAACCTGTATATCTTGAGCGTCCAGATGAAGGAAGCTTCCATCATGAAACGTCTTCAGGATAAGGTCGCGCTGGTCTCGGGCGGCAACAGCGGCATCGGGCTCGCGATCGCGCGGCGGTTCGCGGCCGAGGGTGCGCGCGTCGTGATCACGGGCCGCCGCGCGGCGCAGCTCGACGAGGCCGCCGCCGCGATCGGCCCGGCGGCCAGCGCGGTAGCCGGCGACATGGCGATCACGGCCGATCAGGAAACCCTGTTCAACAAGATCGAGGCGCGCCACGGCCGGCTCGATGTTCTGGTGGTGAATGCGGGACTCTCCGAGTTCGGCCCGCTCGCGGAGGTCAGCGAAGCACAGTTTGACCGCGCGTTCGACCTCAACGTCCGCGCGGCGTTGTTCTGTGCGCAGCGGGCCGCCAAGCTGATGCGCCACGGTGGCTCGATCGTCCTGATCGGCTCGATCGCGGGGTTCACCGGCACGCCTGGCTACGGCGTCTACGGCGCGAGCAAGGCGGCGCTGCGGTCGTTCGCGCGCACCTGGACGAACGAGCTGGCCGGACGAGGCGTCCGGGTCAACACGCTCAGCCCGGGACCGATCGAGACCCCGATGTGGGACGCGGCCACGGACGAGATGCGAGCGCAGTTGGTCGGCCGCATCCCGCTCGGCCGGATGGGGCGCACCGACGAGGTGGCCGACGCCGCGCTGTTCCTCGCCTCCGACGAGAGCAGCTTCATCGCAGGCGCCGAGCTCTGCATCGACGGCGGGATGGCGCAGGTCTGAGCTCGAGCGGCCGCAGGACTTGCCGCGAGACGTCGCGGCGCCGACGGCGCATACGTGTCCATCCGGTGGGCGCACGGGCACGGTGACGGCATGACCGTGCGACCGCGATATTCTCCGCGGCTTTTGGCGGCCGCTCGGCGGCCGGCTTGAAGAGCAAGTCGTAGACGCTCTTGGCGTCGGCCTGGACGAAACCGCTGGGGCCCCCCCGCCGACCCCGCCCGCGTCTCGCTCAGCGCCCCTGTCCCAGAGCAACCCCGGTCGGGTTCGTCCGCGGTCGGGTTCGTCCGCATCCCCGGTCGGGGATCTCCGGGGATCTCCGATCGGGCGCCCCCCGCACGGCGCGACCTACAGGGTCAGGCGCAGTCCGCCGTCGACGATAACGTTCTCTCCCGACACGAAGCCGCACTCGACAAGGAACCAGATCGCCTGCGCCACGTCGTCCGCGGTGCCGACGCGACCGACCGGTGTCTTGCCGGCGAGGTCGCGGAACATCGTCGCCTTTTGATCCGCCGGCACCGCGTCCCACCACGGCGTGTCGATCACGCCAGGCGAGACCGCATTGACGCGCACCGGCTTGAGCTCCGCGGCGAGGATCGGCACCAGCGCGGCCACCGCGGCGTTCGCCGCTCCGATCCCAGCGGTGCCCGGCATCGCCGCCTGCGCGGACACCGCCGACACGAACGTGACGCTCCCCGACTTGCTGAGGTGCGGTAACGCTGCCTGCGCCGTCGCGATATGCGCGAACACCTTCTCCTCGAAGCCGGCGCGGATGTCGGCGAGCTTCACATCCGCCAGCATGCCCATGCCTTTGCCGCTGCCAAGCGCGAGAACCAGGTTGTCGTGCGCGCCGATCGTCGAGAAGTCTGGCGCGGTCGCATCCATCACGACGGGAGCTACCCCGGGCACCGCACGCGCGGCTTCCGCGAGCCGCGCCGTGCTGCGGCCGGTGATGGTGACGCGGTGGCCGACCGCGAGGAGGTGACGCGCCGCCGAGAGGCCGATGCCCGACGAACCGCCGACGATAACCGTGTGCTTCATGCCTGCACGATGCGCGCGCCGCGCGGGCCCAGCCAGGCCCCTTACGATCCTGGTATCGAACCGTGCTATGCATCCGTGGTGAGTGACGTCGTCCGCCGCCGCCGCGCAGCCGGCGAGTTTCTTCGCTCGCGGCGCGAGCGCCTCGCGCCGACGGATGTTGGCCTATCGCCGGGCGTACGCCGCCGCACTCCAGGCCTGCGCCGAGAGGAGGTCGCGCTGCTCGCGGGCGTCGGCACAACTTGGTACACCTGGCTCGAACAGGGCCGCGACGTCAGTCCGTCGAGTGCCGCGCTTGGCTCGCTCGCAACGGCGCTGCGCCTCGACGCCGCCGAACGTCGCCACCTGTTCGAGCTCCACGACCGGTCGTTGCCCGAGTCGCCGGCCGGCGTCGAGCACGTCGACGAGGCGACGCGCCGCATGCTCGACAACCTGAGCTCGCAGCCGGCGTTCGTCATTGGCCGGCGCTGGGATATCCTCGCGTGGAATCGCGCGGCCGATGTCGTCTACGGTACGTACGATCGGCTCGCCGGCGACGAGCGCAATACGCTGTACCTGCTGTTCGCGGACGCGGCCCATCGCCGGTTGCTCGTCGACTGGGAGGCGGTCGCACGCAATTCGCTCGCGATGTTCCGCGCCGATTCCGCGCGCCACGTCGGCGATCCGAACTTCGAGCGCCTGATTTCGCGGCTCGAGCGGCTCAGCCCCGAGTTCGCGGCGTGGTGGTCGCAGCGCGAGGTCGCACGCCCGCTCGCCGGCCACAAACGCATCGATCACGCGATCGCCGGCCGCATGTTGTTCGAGTACGCGAGCCTCGGCATCGGCGATCCGCCGGAGCTGAAGCTGATCGTCTTCACACCGCTCGCCGAGGATGGTACGGCCGAAAAGCTCGCGCGCCTCCTCGCGTAGAACATGCAAGCAAGGGCTCAAGCGGCGATTCCGCTCGTTCGCCGACGTTCATATCGATTCCTCGACGCCATCATCCCCCACCGGGGTTGACGGCCGACTCGACAGTTGTCCGGGAAACGGCCGGATCTCGGACGTGTCCGGCCGGATTTCGGACGCGAGCGTTCGAACATCGCGAAATCCTGTGGCCAATTACTGGCAAGGTTCTTGTTACTGCAGCAGTGATGTCGCGGCCCCGGCAAGTGCTTCCTGGTCAGTTCTACCTCGTCACGAGGCGCTGCACGCAGCGTCAGTTCTTGCTCCGGCCCGATGCCGCGACCAACAACGCATTCACGTACTGTCTGATCGAGGCCGCACAGCGAACCCAGATCGAAGTGCTACTCCCGTGCGCCATGAGCAATCATCATCACACCGTCATCTATGACCGCTTCGCCCGCTACCCCGAGTTTGTCGAGCATTTCCACAAGATGTTCGCGCGCAGCCAGAACGCGCTGCGAGGCCGCTGGGAGAACTTCTGGTCCTCCGAGCAGGTCTGTGTCGTACGACTGGTCGGTCGTGACGACGTCATGGACAAACTCGTGTACACCGCCACCAACCCGGTTAAAGACGGATTGGTAGATCGGGTCGACCACTGGCCCGGCGTCAACGGTCTGCGCGCCCTCCTCACGGGCCGAGCCATCGCCGCTACGCGACCGTGGCACTTCTTCCGGCGCGAAGGCGCGATGCCCGACGCGGTCGAGTTGCGGCTCAGCATCCCCCCGGAGCTCGGACCCGAAGCCGAGGTGCTCGAAGATCTGCGCCAGCGCGTGGCCGCGGTGGAAGCATCGCTCGCGGGCGAGCGCCAGCGGACCGGCCGGCGTGTCTACGGCCGGCGTGCCGTGCTGCGACAACCCTGGTGGGAGCGGCCCACCAGCCACGAGCCACGGCGCAACCTGCGACCACGCGTGGCCGCTCGCAGCAAGTGGGCACGGATCGAGGCACTGCAGCGCAACCGGGCGTTCCTGGTCGACTACGCCGTAGCGCGCGACGCCTGGCGCTGCGGGGCACCTGTCACGTTTCCCTATGGGACCTACTGGCTACAACGCTTCGCAGGCGTCGCCGTCGCCACGTTGTAGCCACGCCACCAGGGAGGTTCGGTCTCCTGTCCGACACCGTCTGGTCCCCCGGGCCGAGTGGCTCGTGTGGCTCGGCTCAGGCGGTGGTGTGGCCGATCGCGTTCAGATCGAGCGGCGATGGCGGATGCACGCGACTCCCGATGCGTAATCTGCCCGTTCCTTCGCCCAGCTTCGTGCACTTCGCACGCGCCGCGGCGCTCGCCAGCGCCGCCCGCGTCTCGCTCTGCGCCCTTCCCAAAGGAACCCCGGCCGGGGTTCTCCACCCGTGCACTTCGCACGCGCCGCGGCGCTCGCCAGCGCCGCCAGCGTCTCGCTCTGCGCCCTTCCCAAAGGAACCCCGGCCGGGGTTCTCCCTGCGCCACCTTCCCAAAGGAACCCCGGCCGGGGTTCTCCAAAGGAACCCCGGCCGGGGTTCTCGCCCGCGGCCGGGGTTCTCCGTGATAGCAATGAAACCGGCAGCTTCCAGAGGAGGATCGAATGGGTGGCGAATTTGACAGCAAAACGCGTGTGCAGCCTCGCCGTCCAACGCGCAGGGCGACGCTGAGCGCCTACCTCGAACAGGGGCGGTCAGCTCCAGCGATCGCTCCGGGCAACGGTGCGCGCACCGACGCCGCACCGCAGGTGATGCCCGACGCGGGGAAGGCCCCGCTCATTGGGGGCGCGACGTCGCGCACGACCGCTGAGTTCGGACCGGTGCCGGTGCAGATGTCCGCGAGCGCCCCCGTGCAGCTCGACAGCGGCGCCGTTCGGGAGACCGCCGCCAAGGGGGTCTCCGGCAGCGGCGGCCCCCTGCCGCACCGGGCGACCATCGAGGATCTGTTCGGCCGCCACGACGTCAGCGGTATCAAGGCCCACGTCGGGGGCGAGCCAGCGACCGCGAGCCGCGCGATCGGCGCCGAGGCGTACGCCATGGGCGATAACGTTGCGTTCGCGTCGGCGCCGAGCCTGCACACGGCTGCGCACGAGGCCGCGCACGTCGTTCAGCAGCGCGGCGGGGTGCGGCTCAAGGGCGGCGTGGGCGAGAGCCGCGATCGGTACGAGCAGCACGCGGATGCGGTGGCCGATGCAGTCGTGCAGGGCAAGAGCCCCGAGGGGTTGCTTGATGGGTACCCGGGCGGATCAGGCGGCGACGCAACGGGCGTGCAGCGGCAGGAAGCGACAGACCCCGCCGCACCCGCACCGGCCGATCCCGAGGCGGCCTCAGCGGTCGATGCGCCTGCGCCCGAGCCGGCCACCAAGCTCACGCCCGACGACGTCGCTGAGTGGATAATTCGCCGGCCTGACATTCGCGACGACATCCTCGAGTGGGCGGAGCGAGTCGGGGGCGCTGCGTATGTCCGCAATGTACTCGCCGCGGTCCAGCGAAATGGGCGCGATCGGTCGACCACACAGCCCTCAACAGCAATGGCAGCGGCGTCAACAGGAGCGCCCACAGCGCCGCCGGCGTCTGGCGCGAACCAGCAGGCCATGGCGCGGACGAGCCACGCACCGACATCGGACCGCGAGACCTTCCCGACGCCGATCAAGCCCACGCCGCCGCCCGAACATGCGGTTGCACCACCTCCCGTGAGCAAACCGGCCCCAGCGATAGCGGCAAACCCGAACGACGAGAGCCTCGCCGTGATGGCGGCGCAGCTACACAACCCGCAGGCAGCGAAGATTGTGACGGATCTGGCGGCGCTCACGGCGCAGGCAAAGGCAGTTCCGGTTGACCGTGCGAGAAAGGAGCTCAAGGGAGAGGCCCGCGAGAACTTCGTCGCCGCGATCGGCGTGATGCGAGCCCAGGTCAATGCGCTCGCGGCAACGGATCCGCAAACCGTGGCATTCAGGACCGCAGTCAACCACAAGCTCGAGGAACTCTCGCCGTATCACGCGCAGGTCAACATCCGCACGATCGAGACTGGCGCCTACACGACTTGCAACGTGACCTCGCTCGCAATGTCGCTAGAGACCATCGGGAAGAACGCCGACTCCTACAAGGTGTCCAAGCGACCGCAGATCGTGGCGGTCGCGCGCCAGTATCGATCGGACATCGCGAAAGCGACCCTGGCCAGCCACGGCACCGAGCCGGTCTGGGAATCGCTGCGCGGGCTGCGGCTCCCGGACTTCATGGAACTTGCGGCGATCGCGAACACGCTCCACAGCGCAGAGCCGACCGAGGCAGAAATCAAGCAGGCAGGAGTCTATGCCGCGGTGACCAAAACGCGCCTTGATTTCCTCGCCGCCATCGCCGCAGACTTCGGCGCCCATGCGTCACCGCATACGACGCAGTTCGGTGGCCACGCGAATGACCTTGAGTGTTGCCGAGCGGGCCTGATGATGGCCATCAAGGCAGGCTGATTGATGGCCATTGTGATCAGCGCGAGAGGCCAGCCGCTGGACGATGGCCATCGCCGAGTTGCCCGATGAGATCCGAAACGGCGATGGCCACCGCGACGGAGCCGACCGTCCGGCACGGTGACGATGGCATATGTTGAGGATGTCTCAGCGCTCGCGGGTATCGGACTCCACGACGCGAGCGACGACATCGCGTTCAACCAGCTTGCGCTTCTTCTTGGCGGTCTCCCGGAGGGCCGCGGCGGCCAGGCGGTCCAGATCTCGCATCGCGCCGGCGGTGGCTTCGTGGAGGAGGCCGACCGCGTCGGTGGCAAAGAGCTCGCGATCGCAGCCAGCCTGCCGCAGGCGAAGCCGGAGATATTCGGCGGTGTCCTCTGGAGCGAGCGGCTCGATTTCGAGGCGGTGATGGAGCCGCGAGTAGAGCGAGCGATTGCGGCGCAGGGCGAGCCGGTCACGCAATTCGGGGAGGCCGACGAGCACGATCGAGAGCAGTGCGCGGCTGTCCCACTGATAATTGAGCAAGATATGCAGATGGTCGAGGGTGTCCTGGTGGAGGAGGTGCGCTTCGTCGATAAAAAACACGGGATGGATGCGCTCGCGGGCGAGTTCCTCGACGTGGGACGACACCGCATAGAAGAAGTTGCCGGCAGTGGCCGCGGGTGCGAGCCCGAGGGAGAGGCAGAGCTGGCGGTAGAAATCGCGACGGCCGAGCGTGGCATTGTGGGAGTAGGTCAATCGGTAGCCGGCGGCGGAGACGCGGTGGCGCAGTGCGCGCAGGACGCAGGTCTTGCCGACGCCGGGTTCGCCGACGAGCAGCGCCGAGCCGCGCTCGGTGAGCGCGTCGAGCAGGCTGTCTGCGACGAGCTGCTTGGAGCTGGGCAGCCAGAGATCAGCGTCGGCGATCTCCTTGGAGAATGGGGGCTCTGTGAGGCCGAGTGCCTCGAGATAGGTCATGGCTGGTCCTTGCGGTGACGGGGACGACGACCGGCGGCCTTGTCGAGCAGCGCGCCAGCGGGGTCGAAGGGGATGGTGGGCGTCGGGGCCTCGCCACGACGTTTGCGCCGGGTGCGCGACGCGGCGACCGGATCGGCGGGCCGCAGGGGGTAGCGGTGGCCGTCGTGGAGCGCGACCGGCTCACCGGCGAGGCCGGCGTGGGCGGCGACCACGGTGATGACGCGACCGGCGAGGAAGCCCTGGTCGAGCTGCCAGACGTGGCCGTCGACATCGACGGTGCCGTCCTTGCGGACGCGGCGGCGGCGGTGGATGGTGAGCGCCGCGGCGAGCGCAGGTTCGTCGACCGCGCGGCAGGTCGCCCCGGCCCACGCCTCGGCGGGCGTCTTGCCGTAGAGGCCGCCGTGCGGCGCGCGGTGGTAGTGCTCGTCGAGAAAGGCGGCGAGGCGTACCTGGACATCGTGCAGCGACATCGCCGCGCCGAGGTGGTCGAGGCAGCCGGCGCGGAGCGTTCTCCAGAATCGTTCCATCTTCCCGCGTGCGGGCGCGTCGTACGGCCGGGCGTGGATCAGCGTGATGCCGAGCCGCTCGCAGCACAGGCGCAGCGCCTCGCCGCGGTAGGTGCTGCCGTTGTCGAGGTAGATCGCATCGGGGGCGCCATGCCGCCGCAGCGCGGCCAGCAGCACATCGAGCATGTCAGTCTCGCGCTCGGAGTGGAGCGCCTCGAGCGCGATCACGTAGCGCGACGCATCGTCGAGCATCCCGTGGATCCGGAGCGGCCGGGTGGTCGTGCCGATCTTCAGCGTCGGGCCATGGCACACGTCGCCGTGCCACAGGGCGCCTGCATGATCAGCCTGCCACCGCAGGCGGGTGTGGCCGTCGACTACGACGCCGCGCTCGAGGCCGGCGTCGCGGTACAGCCGCGCGACGGTGGTATCCGACACCACACCCGCCGCGAGCCGGCCGTCGGCGATCAGCGTGCGGAGGATCACCGGCACCGAGGCGGTCGGATGCTCGCGCCGGATTTCGAGCAGGAGCTCGCGCTGCGCGGGGAGCAGATCGCGGGCGCGGCCCCGGTCGGAGCGCGGTGCGGGGCGCAGCCCGACGAGTCCGTGAGCACGGTATGCGTACAGCCAGCGCTCGAACGTCGATACGCCGAAGTAGCGCAGCGTCTTGCTGCCCGGGGGCAAGTAGCGCTCGGCGGCCAGCGCGCGCAGCGCCGCCGCCAGCTCGCCGCGACTGAGCTCGCGGCGGGACACAGCGCCGATCAGCTCGGCGCGAAACAGGGCGACCCGCTCGGCTTGGTCGCGCGGGGACAGAGACTCGGATTCGGACATGACAGGACCTCCAGCGCCGCCGCTGAATCGGGGCTTGGCGCTGCATCTTCCTCGCATATCGTCCGGCAGCCGGACAGAACCCAACCTGGTGGGCCGCGTTTGTCGACGAGGCAGGGCCTGGTGGCCATCGCTTCAGATCAGCTCGGCCCCGCCTGCGTAGGCCTGCTCCCAGATCGGCACGGCGGTCATGGTCGGCGCCGACCCCGCAGCGATCTGCGCCGCGCGGCTCGCTGCAGCGCGCGCGTTGGGTCCCGCCGCGGCGCGGCACCACGGCCAGCTACCCGAGGCGACCGCGGCCCCCCACCGAGCCAGCGTGCGCCAGCTCGTCGTTGCGCGGCCCGGCCACGCGCAGACTCGGGTCCGCACCACGGTCGTTGGCTGCCCGGCCAAGGCCCACAGCGCCAGCGCCAGACAGATCGCCGCCCGCCCGTAGTGGCGCCGTGGCTCGATCCCCCGTGGCACCACCATGACCACCGCCCGGCAGGACGTGCACCGGTAGCGCTGGCACGCGACGATCGTCATCGTGGACGCCGCATTGACGGTGGGCGGCCCGAGAATCTGGCGGTCGCGCTGGCCATGGCCGTGCACGCCCAGCAGTCCCCCTACCGGCCGACTCGCACAGTGGCACCGCGGGCATCGCCCGGGCCGCGCCTCCTTCGCCGTTGGCGGTCGCAGCAGCCAATTCTTGACGTTGAGCGTCCGGTGAACGATGAGTAAGGTGTTCTTGGTTGCCATCTTTGCGGGGGCGACCAAGGGCACGACGCCGACAGTGTTCGAGCACCGTCGGCGTCACCTACTTTCGGCGGGAAACGTGCCCGTCCCTATGAATCGCGGCTGCATCCTCCTCGCCCAGCTGGACAGGGGCCAACTTCCTGCCCGATGGCGTCGCCAGCCGCGACCATCACGCAGCCCGCTCGATCCGGAGGTTGTTCCCGTCGTCGGGGCCGCTCGCTAACACCTTGAGAAGTTCGCCGAGAGACATCACGAGGCCACAGATGCACTGGCCGACATGCGCAACAAGGTCGAGGCGAACCCGCATGACGAAACACTGAAGGCGATGTACGAGAAGTTCCGCGCGAAGCCGGGCAACCAGATCAACGGCGGAGCGATCGAGAAGCAGCTTCCGCTTGACGCCTACAAAGCGACCGTTATGAAGGAGGTCGCACCACATCTCGCCGCCGGCGCCGGTGTTATCTCCGGGACGTGGAACCACTTCACGCACGCCTTCCAGATCACGGCTGATCACATCATGGTGCAAGATCCCGGGCAGTACGCACGTTCGCTGCGCAAGCTGCATTGGGACGAAGCCCGCGCGTTGCGATACTTCTGGAATTATTTGGTGATCACATGAAGACCTTAACCGTGTGCCTGCTCCTCATGATTGGTTGCCACAAGTCCGGCAAGCCTGAGCAGAGCTTAGCCGGAGCGCAGGGGACCAGCTCGGATGCCACTCCACCGAAGCCGGTGGTCACCGGCGCGCCACCGAGCCCTGCTGCAGCAACGGGGTCGGCGGGGTCGGCGACGGTGACGCCAGCGCCGACGTTCGGGCTGCCGAACGCCGTAGATGAGTTCAACAAGCGCTTTGCGTCCATCTGGGCTCTGCCCGAGAAACAGCGATTCAACGCGCTGTGCCCGGTCGCCAAGGAACTCGCGGCAAGAGCAGAAGCGATGGCGAAGATGCAGAGCGCGCCCCCCAACTGGGAAGCGGCGATCGGTGACCTTTGGATGGCGTTGTCGGATACCCAGAGCGCCTGCGCGGATCAAGCCAAAGAGACCGGTCACTTGAACCCCGATCAGCAGGAGCTCGTGGACTACGGCAAGGCCGAGCACGTGCGGGCCGTCCACGATAACTTCGTCGCTGCCGCGAAGCTCGTTCCAGGCACGCAGGCGGTGAACTGACCCGCGATGACCGTGGCACCGACTACCTGTCGGCCAGCCGGCGGTGCTCCAGACCAGCGTCTCGGGCCCTCGCAACAGCGAGCACTTCGCGTCGGTCGATGTGATCTGGACGACTGGGGATCGTGTCCAAACGCTGTTCGACGTCCACAGCAAGATCCAGGGCCGCGCGCTCGGCGACGCCGCGGAGATGCTTCCGCAGAGCGTGGCCACGGATGGCGCGGTGCTGTTACGTCGCGCCGCCGATCGGCAGCAAAGGCGTGGGCGCCGAGGCGGACGACGTGCGCGGCAAGCAGACCACGCCGCCAGCGTGGCACCAGAGCGATCGGCCGCGCGTGATCGCCCGCCAGAAGTGGCTCGAGGAGCGGGCGCGGAAGTAGCGATGCGAAGCTCGGCGTCGGTCGCCCTGATGTGTGCCCTCCTCGCGGGCTGCCACGTGAAATCACCGACGGGTTCCTGGGGCTCCAGTGGGGCGACGATGCTGCGGCGTATCATCCCCGACCATCATCCCCGACCGGGGTTGACGGCCAACTCGACAGTTGTCCGGGAAACGGCCGGATCTCGGACGTGTCCGGCCGGATTTCGGACGCGAGCGTTCGAACATCGCGAAATCCTGTGGCCAATTACTGGCAAGGTTCTTGTTACTGCAGCGTTGATGTCGCGGCCCCGGCAAGTGCTTCCTGGTCAGTTCTACCTCGTCACGAGGCGCTGCACGCAGCGTCAGTTCTTGCTCCGGCGCGATGCCGCGACCAACAACGCATTCACGTACTGTCTGATCGAGGCCGCACAGCGAACCCAGATCGAAGTGCTACTCCCGTGTGCCATGAGCAATCATCATCACACCGTCATCTACGACCACTTCGCCCGCTACCCCGAGTTTGTCGAGCACTTCCACAAGATATTCGCGCGCAGCCACTCGTGACGAAGCTCGGTTGTCGTGACAGTTGCTCGCGCAACACGCCACCGGATGCTCGACAGGCCCATCTCCGCCTCGTCAACAGTTTACGTTAAACCAGTAGTGCAATGTATTGGCGTCAAGCAGCTTCACACAAGCAGTACATTCCATTCACAGCAGGCTGCAAAGTGGTTTTGAATGCCAGATTACTCCAATCCGCAGGATGGATCACCGCCGGCCTCCCTTGCGACGAAAACACGAATGCAAAGTCACGTGTCGCTCGTGACCTGTGGTCCAACATACGTCATGGCCAGCGAGCGTGAGCACGGCGCGCCGATGTCATGCCGCCGCGGCGGGGCGCACCAGTACGGACCGACATGGTTCGTCGATCGCGAAGCCCGTCTCGGACGGCGACCATCGCCAGCGTCTGACGGGTCTGACTGAAGAGGAGACGTGAACCAGCGAACCAGGAGTGACCCGACGAAGCGAGTCGAGAACAGCTTTCCGTGCCGCGATTTGCGGCGGTCAAAAATACCGTCGTTCTACGTAGCTCATGCTTGCTCTCGCGCAGCAGGCACAGATAGGGCCTGCGACCTTGGTCCTCGCCAAGGGGCTTGGGCAGGAACTTCAAGCTCGATGCTCGGCCAGGAAGCAATTGATGCGACTCCGCTCGCCCGAGATCGGCCCAGCCAACATATTCGGCGAACCGCTGACGATCTTCGAGCATTGGTGACGATCCGCCCATCAACCCTGGTCAGGTGGACGTTACGTGGACGTCACCAATCAACCCTGGTCAGGTCGCATCGTTGCGCGAACAGGCGCGATGCCAATCATCTGTTTGGTCGTATGGACGTCTCCAATTTTTGTTGGCGTTATCGGTATGCCGATATCGGAATCAGCACGAATTGTCGTCGCCGCTACGACGACGTTGGAGGACTCAGGCACGCGCCGAGGGCCACATCGCGCCGCCGGCAACCAGCCGTACGTTTCGTGCTGCTCGATGTCGCAGCGAGGAGCTGCGATTGCCATCATTTGCCATTTTTGCCCGCACCCGCCTACATCAGCGATACTACACGGCACGGCCGCAGCGTCTGGATGAACGCTCGAGGGCAAGGACGGCTCATCCGCCCCGATCCCGCCGACGAGTGGGAAGTCATCGCGATGCCGAGCTCGGTGAAGTGACGAAACGTCGCCCAACTTCGTTCTTCGCACGCGGACGGTGCTCGCCGACGCCCGGGGTTCGCCCCGCCGACGCAGCGCCCCGGCGCTCGCCGACGCTGTCCGCGTCTCGCTCAGCGCCACCTTCCCAAAGCACCCCGGTCGCCCCGGTCGGGGTGTTGATCGCGGCGTAGCTGGTCGCTGGTCATCACTTCCCGCGGCTCGCTCAGCGCCACCTTCCCAAAGGAATCCCGGTCGAGGTTCGTCTCCCGGCCCTTCGCCCAGCTTCGTGCACTTCGCACGCGCCCCGGCGCTCGCCGACGCTGCCCGCGTCTCGCTCAGCGCCACCTTCCCAAAGGAACCCCGGTCGGGGTGCGTCCCTCCGGACACGACCGGACAAGCAACCAATCAAGGGCTCGGAAAACTAACCCGGTCGGGTGCCCCCCGAAAACTAACCCGGTCGGGTGCCCCCCCGGGTGCCCCCCCGGGTGCCCCCCACGTCGTCCGAGCCGGACCACCCGGAGGACCGCGCCTGGGACCGCTACCCCAATCTCGACTCCTGTCGGACTTTCGGGGTCGATCGCCCAGCGCTACAGTTCCGCTCACCGTGCCACCGGACTCCGAGGCGACCGAACTCGAAGCGTTGCGGCGAGAGCTCGCCGCGCTGCGGAGCGAGAAGGCGCAGCTCGCGGCCGAGAACGCCAAGCTCACCGCGCTGCTCGATGCGCTGTCGGAGGTCGTCGTCCTGGTCTCGATCGACGACCGCCTCCTGCACGTCAACGCCGCCGCGCGCCAAGAGTTCGTCGCGATGATGGGGGACAAGACCGCGGATCCGATCGGCAAGACCAGCCGCGAGCTGGGCATCCCGGCCGTGGTGAGCGAGTACGGCGAAGCGATCTTCAGCGAGTTGCAGCGGACCGGGACGACCGTCGCACGCGAGTTCCTGTTCCCGACGAGCACGGGTAGCCGCTGGCGGGAGGACCGAGCCAACCCGGTCCGCGGTAAAGACGGCGAGATCTGGGGCACCGCGATCGTCAGCCGCGATGTCCATGAGCGCAAGCTGGCCGAGGAGTTCCGGATCCAGATGATCGGCGTGCTCGGCCACGATCTGCGCAATCCGCTGTCGGCGATCAGCGCGCTGGCGGCGCTGTGCTTGCGCGGCACCGCCCAACCCGATCGCCTGGCGCCTCGGCTCGAGCAGATCGAGCACGCGGCGACCCGCGCGCTGGAGATGATCAAGAGCTTGTTGCTGTTCAGCGAGGGGCGGTTCCACGGCTTCGCGGTCGCGCCGGTGCCGTCCGATTTGCGCGCGCTCAGCCGCGCCGCGATCAACGAGGTCACCGCCGCCAACGGTGGACGCGCGATCGAGCTATTCGCCGAGGGCGACTGTACGTGCGACTGCGATCCGGCGCGGATCGGCCAGGTGCTCGCCAACCTGTTGTCGAACGCGCTGGCCCACGGCGCCGCGGATAGCCCGGTGCAGCTGGCGGTCGCGGCCACGCCCGCGACGCTCGAGATCCGCGTGACCAACCAGGGCCCCGCGATCTCGCCGGAGCTGATGGGGCACCTGTTCGAGCCGTTCCACCGCGGACCCGACTCGGCATCGCGCGCTCTCCCTCCGGGCTCCGAGGGCCGTGCGCGCGGGCTCGGGCTCGGGCTGTACATCGTCCGCGAGATCGTGCAGGCCCACCGCGGCTCGGTGACCGTGACCTCGACCGAGCGCGACGGCACCTGCTTCACGGTCGTGCTACCCCGCGCATCGCCATGACCGACCTCACCGCAGTGCGCGTTCAGATCAGTGCCTCATCGGGGTTCCGACCCGCGTGGGGATGAAACTTTTCGCAGGATTGGACGTCAGTTTCGTCCTAGAAGCCCCGGCAGAGTTCGATCGCCCGATTCGACGGCGGATCGCCGAACACGGTCGTCATCGCACGGTCAGCACTGGCCGCTCGTGCACTGCGACCACCTACCCCAGCTGGCGCCGGGGACGTTGGTGGGGAAGTCGATATGCCAGTGGGAAGCGGGCGGACCCGCCACGAATACCACCATGCGACGGGTGGAACCAATCAACTGTGCGGGTAGGGTATTATCGGCCAGCCCGCCGCTGGGCATTACCTCCCACGTGTGACCCGGCCAGGCATGCCAGATCGTCCGGTTGGGAGCGACGCCATAACATTCGTCCGGCAGGCCGACGTTGTCCCAGTTCGCGTGTTGAACGTGGGTCCCGACAATGAACGTGCCCACAAACCCGAAGCACGTAACCTTCCCCGAGGGACCTACGGTGACCTGGGTCGCGACGACGCCCGGATCCTCGGATATCTCCGCGCTGCTCGCGGTGGCCTGTGAGTCCTCGTCCGAAGCGTCGGGCGCAACGCAAGCGACCACGCACACCGAAACCACGAGTGAAAGAACATTACGCATACCAGTGACTCCCTTTTTTTTCATACCCAAAGCCAACACCGAACGTGCACCGCTCGGAATGAGCGGCGCACTCGGCGTCACAGCGTGTCGCTCGAGCTGCCAGACGATTCGAACCCACAGTCGTCAGCTGCGTGCGAAGCGCGGTCGCGAATCGCACCGGAACAGTGTCGTCATGGCGTCTCGCCGTGTTAGTGGCACGACGCCCGCCCGGGCGAACTGGTGGCGGTCACCACATCGATCAGCAGTACGCCGGAGCGTCGGCGTCAGCGGTATCGGGTCGGCGACCGCTTGCGCGACGAGCCGGCGCGTTCACAAGGCACGCAAGTCCAGGAGGCATCCCCCGACCGGGATTGATGACTAACTCGAAAGGGAACCGCGCTCGGGGTTCGCCCCAAGCCGACCATCGCGAAAGCGACGCCGCTGCCCACCAAGCCGAGCGCGCACCAGCCTACGGGATCGTCACACACACTGTCGTCGGTGTCGGGCCGGCACACGTATATCCGTTGGAGTGGACTCTAATGTAGCATCCGATATTGGACGGCGCAACGACGTGGAACAGGACGCCATTTGCTCCGCCCTGGTCAGGATCCACGCGATTGATGAACTGGCCGCCGCTGTTGGCTACCGTAGCCGGCGTGGGGCCCCAGTGATGCAGCACCGCGCCTGTGGTGGAAAGGATATCGATGCCGATTTGGCCAAGGTGCCCATCGGAATTGATAACAACATAATTAAGGAATCCCGACAAGGTGTCATTGGTGCGGTTGTCCCATTGGGCGGAGACAGCTACTTTCCAGTTTGCCGAAAGCTGGCAGGAGGTGCCGTTGTTGAACGGGCCCAATAACGCCGCGCTGCTCTCGGTGGTCTGGTAGTCCTCGTCCGAAGCGTCGGGCGCGACGCAAGCAACCACGCACACCAAAAGCACGAGTGAAAGAAGATTACGCATACCAGTGATTCCTTCTTTGATACCCAAAGGCAACACCGAACGCGCGCCGCTCGGCATGAGCGGCACACTCGGCGTCACAGCCTGTCATCGAGCTCGATCTGCCAGACGATTCGGCCCCCACGGTCATCAGCTGCGTGCAGCTCGTGTGGCGAACGGACGACCCTTATCCCGGATCTTGGGCGATACGACGTTCCACTTCACGCTCTCCAGCCAGGTGTGGCCTGTCCCATCGGTGGTGTAATGGAACTCACTCTTCCAGCTTGGATTAGAGCGCTCAGCATCGCGTCTGCAAGTATGACGGACGACGCAGCCGCAGAGTCGCACACCAATCGTGCAATTCATTGTAATCGCGAGAGATGGTCCCCCAGCCGCATCGGCGAGCGTCCCGAAATCTCAATGGGATATTCAGGTGCGACGCGCTACTGGGCCAGTAGCTGCGCGACGCTGATTTGCAGCCTGCTGCGAACCAGCCGGATCAAGCTCATAAACTCGGCGGTCGAGACCGCGAGCCGGTCGCGAAGCCGGCGGTGGATCTCATCGAGGATCGTGCGTCGTGCGACCGCGAGGTGACGCGCCACCGTCGCCCGGTGCACCTTCCGGAGTCGCGCCAGCTCGTCGAGCGTCACGGCATCCACGAAATGCATACGCAGGAGCGTGCGCTGCTCGCCGTCCAGCGCGGCGAGGGCATGGCGGAACGCCTCCTCCACCTCGCCACGGTACCGTTCCGCAAGATAGCCGAGCTCCGGGTCGATCGCCGACGGCGTCTCGGACTGCAGGTCCGCGAGGCGCTCTCCGCGACCGCGGCGGAGATCGATGGCGGTGCGCACGGCGAGCACGCGCACCCAGCCGCTGAGCTGTCCGCGTCCGGAGTATTCCGTGATCTTACGCCCCTCGGAAACAAACAGCTTCTCGCGCAACGACTGGCGCACATCGTCCAGGAATGAGCCGTCGGGCCTCGTACGCGCCAGGTACTCTCCCACCCGGCTCAAATGCACAGTGTCGAATGCCGCCATGGCAGGCCGGATCATGCAGGCGCAGGCACAGGCGAGATAGAGGTCGCTCACATATGCGTTCGCCAGCCAGTCGTCCAGCGACGAGCTCTCGGGCTGGCGAGCCGAAAGATACGCAAGATACATACCGCGGTCGAGCTCGATACTGGGCCAGGCAGTGATCACTTGTTGCCAAAGCGTACCGATCCGGTCATCCAGATCGGAACGCTCCGGAGTAGTTCGCCGGGCGAGCTCGGCGGAGAAGGCGATCGTCAGCATCTTGCTGATGGTGGCAAGTTTCTCGTTAAACTCAAGGCCATGGAATGTCCAACGGAGGACACGGTACAGGCGGTCGCCGAAGGGCGGTTCGCGAACCACGCGGCGGTGATCTACGGCCACATCGAGGCCTGCGCCGCATGCCGTCTCCTGTTCAACGAGCTGGCGCGGTCCTACGGCTCCAACGATGACGAAGTCGGGATCGGAACGTGCGTGGGCCGCTATCAGCTGTGTTCGCTGATTGGCAGTGGAGGTATGGGGGTCGTGTATCGAGCCTACGATCCAGAGCTGCGCCGCGACGTTGCCATCAAGCTGTTACGTCCGGAGCTGTCGACACACCCCCACACTCGCGCCGGCTTGTTTCGAGAGGCCCAAGCCATGGCACAGCTCTCGCATCCGAACGTGGTCGCCGTATACGATATCGGGGTACATCGAGATCGGGTGTTCATTGCGATGGAGCTCGTCCACGGTGTGACGCTGCGCCGGAAGCTCGAAGGTGAGAGATCTTGGCGGTTGGTGATGCCCCCGTATCTTCAGGCGGCGCGCGGACTGGCTGCCGCCCATGCCGCAGGGCTCGTGCATCGTGATTTCAAGCCGGACAATGTCCTGGTCGGCGACGATGACCGGATCCGAGTGGGCGACTTCGGTCTTGTGTCCGAGGATCTGCTCTACGCGACGCTGCCAGCACGCGACCCGTCGAAATCACTCAAAGGCGCTCGAGAGACGATCGAGAGAATCGTGTGCGGCACACTCGCCTACATGCCACTCGAAACGATTCGTGGTGGGCCGGTGGATACGCGAGCCGATCAGTTCGCGTTCTGCGTTGCCATATTCCAGCAGGTCTACGGCGTGTTTCCCTACGCCGGCGACACACTGGCCAAGCGCGAGGCTCAGATTTTGCGACGGCAGATCGAGCAACCGGACAGCTCGTCGGTCCCCGAGGCGCTGTACGCGGTGCTGCGGCGAGGCCTGTCGGCGTATCCCAATGCGCGTTATCCGTCCATGGACGCGCTGACGAACGCGATCGAGAAGGCGAGCGGATGCCATGGCGGCCCGGGCGGGCACCCGTCCATCGCGGCGGTGTTCGAGCACGCCAGCGCGGCCGTTCACCTGGACGGGAGCCGCGATGCCGATGGGTTCGGTGGCGCCTGGCTGCGCGGCGCCGCGACGCCGCCTTCGGCTGTCGTGGATGTGCCGTGTCCGTATCCCGGGATGCGGCCATTCGCCGCCGATGACGTCGATCACTTCCACGGTCGCGACGCGGAGATCGCCGAGCTGGTTGGCCGGCTGCGGGCGGGCGAGCGCGAGATCTTCGTGATCGGTCCGTCCGGATCCGGCAAGTCCTCGCTGGTGACCGCCGGCCTGCTGCCGCGGCTCGCCCGCGGGGTCGCGGGACTGGGATCATTCGTCGTGCGCGAGCTGCGGCCCGGCGAGCAGCCGACCGTGCGGCTCGGTCAGGCGCTCGGGGCGGCGGTGGGGGAGGCGATGGCCGCCGCGGACCGCGTGGCCGGCCTGCTCGCGGCTCGTGGCCCAGGTGCGTCGCTCCTGATCGTGATCGACCAGCTCGAGGAGCTGTTCACCCTGACGAGCGCCGGCGAGCGCACGCAGTTCCTCGATGCGCTAGGGGCCCTGCGGGCGGACCCCCGCTGCGCGGTGGTGTGCACGCTGCGCGCCGACTTCTTCGGCGCCCTCATGGAGAGTGCGTTGTGGACCGAGCGTCGCGGTCAGCTGTCGCGCGTCGAGGTGAGTCCGCTGCGCTCCGAGGCGCTGCGCAAGGCGATCGCGGCGCCCGCGCATGCCGCGGGTGTGGCCGTCGAGCCGGAGCTGGTCGAGCGGCTGGTTGCGGACGCGGCCTCCGAGCCAGGGATCCTCCCGCTGCTCCAGGAAACCCTCGTGCAGCTCTGGGACAAGCGGGTGAACCAGACGGTCACACTCGCCGACTATCGCGCCCTCGGTGATGGAGAGCGCAGTGGCCTCGCCGTCGCGCTGGCCCGCCGCGCCGACGCCACGTTGCGCCGGTTCACCGCGCCACAGACCGACATCGCCCGACGGATCTTGCTCCGGCTGGTCCACTTTGGCGAGGGTCGCTCGGACACGCGGCGCCAGCAACCGCGCGCGCAGCTGCGTGCCGCCGGCGAGGACGCGGCGGACTTCGGGTTCGTGCTGCAGACGATGATCGACGGTCGCTTGCTCACGGCCGACGATGAGGTCGATGGCGAGCCGCGCGTCGACCTCGCGCACGAGGTCATGATCTCGGCGTGGCCGGCGCTCGCCGGCTGGATCGGACGCCATCGGTTGGACGAGCAGAAGCGCCGGCAACTCGAGGCCGCCGCGGCCCAGTGGGTCGAGCACGGCCGCGGCGTGCGTGGCCTGCTCGATCCGATCGAGCTGGCGGACGCGGCGCTGTGGGAGGAGACGGAATCAGCCGTCCAGCTCGGGCACAGCGCAGCGGTGGTGGCGATCATCGCTGCGAGCAGGGCCGCGCATACCGCGCAGCGCAGACGGCGGCGCGTCGTCGCGGGCGCGGTGGCAGTGCTGGGGCTGGTTGCCGTTGCGGTCGCCGGGGCGGCGCTTGCCGCGCGCGACCAGGCGAGCGAGGCGCGTCGCCTGGCGGACTACGCGCATGACCAGACGCTCAGGGCGGAGGCCAGTGACCGCAGAAATCGCGAGCTCGTCGCAAAGTCCTATGCGGACGCGGGCCGACAGCTGTTCGTGGATCATCATTTCCAGGAAGCGATTCCGTATCTCCTGGCGGCGCGTCAGCTCGGCGAAGACAGCGCATCGCTGCGCACGATGTTCGGGGAGGCCACGCGGTACTTGCCGGTCATCCCCGCGCTCCAGCATCAAGGCGAGGTGTGGGGGGCTGCGTTCAGCCCCGACGGCACACGCGTGGTCACCGCGAGCCACGACAAGACGGCACGGGTGTGGGACGTAGCGACCGGCACGCCGGTGACCGAGCCCCTGGTGCATCAGGCCGAAGTGGAGACCGCCGCGTTCAGCCCCGATGGTACGCGCGTGGTCACCGCGAGTGCGGACCACACCGCGCGGATATGGAATGCGGCGACCGGCAAGCCGCTCGTCCGCCTCGAGCATCACGGACCGGTGTCGCGCGCCGCATTCAGCTCCGACGGCACGCGCGTGGTCACCACGAGCTCGGACGAGACCGCACGGGTGTGGGACGCAGCGACCGGCACGCCGGTGACCGAGCCCCTGGTGCACCAGGGACGTGTGTGGAGCGCTGCGTTCAGCCCCGACGGTACCCGCGTGGTCACCGCGAGCTGGGACAAAACCGCGCGGGTGTGGGACGCGGCGACCGGCGAGCCGCTCACCAGACCCCTGGCGCACCAGGCACGTGTGTGGGGTGCCGCGTTCAGCCCCGATGGCACCCGCGTGGTCACCGCGAGCGATGACAAGACTGCACGGGTGTGGGACGCGGTGACGGGCAATCCACTCACCAGGCCCCTCACGCATCAGGCCGAGGTGCACAGCGCCGCGTTCAGCCCCGATGGCACGCGCGTGGTCACCGCGAGCTACGACAAGACCGCGCGGGTGTGGGATGTGGCGACCGGCAACCCGCTCACCAGCCTCGCGCATCAGGCCGAGGTGACGAGCGCCGCGTTCAGCCCCGACGGCACGCGCGTGGTCACCGCGGGCCCCGATGGCACCGTGCGGGTGTGGGACGCGGCGACCGGCAAGCTGCTGATCGGCCCCCTCGAGCATCAGCGAGGCGTGAAGAGCGCCGCGTTCAGCCCCGACGGCACGCGCGTGGTCACCGCGAGCCACGATGGGACCGCGCGCGTGTGGGACGCGGTAAGCCGGTTGTCCCCTCCGCTGCAGCATCACGGATGGGTGGTGACTGCCGCGTTCAGCCCCGACGGCACGCGCGTGGTCACCGCGAGCTACGATGGGACTGCGCGGGTGTGGGACGCGGCGACCGGCAAGCCGCTGACCAACCCCCTCGAGCATCACGGTGCGGTCGAGAGCGCGGTGTTCAGCCCCGACGGCGCACGCGTGGTCACCGCGAGCGAGGACAAGACCGCGCGGGTGTGGGATGCGGCGACCGGCAAGCCGCTCACCGGCCCCCTCACGCATCACGACGGCGTGAACAACGCCGTGTTCGACCCCGATGGCATGCGCATCGTCACTGCGAGTGATGACAAGACCGCGCGGGTGTGGGACGCGACGACCGGCAAGCCACTGTTCAGCCTCGAGCATCACGGCGCGGTAGGGCGCGCCGTGTTCAGCCCTGATGGTACGCGCATCGTCACCGCGAGCGAGGACAAGACCGCGCGGGTGTGGGACGCGGCGACCGGCAAGCTGCTCGTCAGCCTCGAGCATCGCGAGGACGTCGGGCGCGCCGCGTTCAGCCCCGATGGCGCCCGCATCGTGACCGCGAGCTCGGACCACACCGCGCGGTTGTGGGATGCGGCGACCGGCAAACCGCTCACGGGCCCGCTCGAGCATCAGGCCTCGGTGTGGAGCGCCACGTTCAGCCCCGATGGCAGACGCGTGGTCACCACGAGCGATGACAGGACCGCGCGGGTATGGGATGCGGCGACCGGCGAGCCGCTCACGGGCCCCCTCGAGCATCAGCGAACCGTGATAGCCGCCGCGTTCAGCTCCGACGGCACGCGCGTGGTCACCGCGAGCATCGACAAGACCGCGCGCGTCTGGGACGCGGCCACCGGCAAGCCGCTCACCAGCGCCCTCGAGCATCAGCGAGCGGTGCGGAGCGCCGCGTTCAGCCCCGATGGCACGCGCGTGGTCACCGCGAGCGACGATGGGACCGCGCGACTATGGGATGCTGCCACCGGCGAGCCGCTCCGTCTCCCCCTTCCACATGACGATATGGCGACCGCCAAGCGCGGCCCAGACGGCGCGCGGTGGGTCGCTGCCAGCAGGGACAAGGCGGCGCGGGCGTGGGACGTCCAGCCCGATGCCGACACGCTCGACCAATGGACCGCCGTAGCCAAGCGCAGCCCGTTTGTTCTCAGCGAACGAGGGGTGCTCGTGCTCCGCTCAACCCCGCGCGCGCATGCGCCTTCCGATTGACGGAGGTGCTGGATCGATGGCGATGCGCTCTTCCGTCCGTAGCTGGCGCGGTGCTCCGGTGGAGCCGACCGCGGCGGGCGTATTTGCCGGCAGGCACCAGGCGTCGAAGGGCTCGCCCGCTCGACGCGGCGCTGTGTCTGCCGGCGGAGCTCCCGGGGGCGCTACTGGCTACAACGGTTCGCAGGCGCCCCGGTCGCCACGTTACTCGTCGCAACACAGGTAGGTGCAGCCGCTACGACACGGGAGCGCCCGCGGGATCGGCACCGCGAGCGTCGGCCTGGCGCTTGACGAACCAGTACGCGACCGACGAGTAGAACGCGACGACCATCGGGAAGTACGCGGCCTCGTAGGCTGCCGTCGGGAACACGGGCAACCCGGCGTAGCTCGTCACCAACCGCGTCGCGTTGCGGAGCACGTTCAGCACGAACACCGCCTGGATCACCCGGTCGATCCGGCTGCCGGTCGCGAACAGCCAGATCGCCAGGATGCTGCCGATCAGCACGGAGAGCCCGAGCGGGAGGTACAGCGCGGTCTGGACCGCGCCAAACGTTGCGACCTTGTCGAGAATCGCAGGGTCGTGGGTCGCGGCGTACGCCGCAGGCAGCGTGACCTGAGTCCACACGAGCTCGATCGAGCGCAGGATGATCTCCAAGAAGCCGAACAGCAGGAACGCGAGAAACGTGAAGCACGCGAGGACCGGCCGCGCCCGGGCGCGCTGGACGCAGATCGCGCCGTACAGGAAGATCAACCCGAACATCGCGAAGAACATCGCGGTCGAGGGGGCGAGGTGCAGCGGGTGGGCACCGATCATCAGCGCGTCGACCGGTGCGGCGGGTTCAGGGAGCGCGCGGTAGACGTACTCCTGGAAGCCCTGGACGGCGAGGTATCTCAGCGCCACGATTGCCGCCGACAAAATGCAATCGTTACTTTGAGCCATCGACCTCACGGCGAGCGAGCGATTCCCTCTCAGTCACGTTGCGAACGCTGGCACGAGTGACCGACGCTGCGACCATCGAACGCACGGTCGCGTCGCGGCGACATCCCGCCCGCCGCGATCGCGCGTTGCTATCCAGATTTTCCGAAAGGACTGCATCATGAGACTCGATGGTTGCCTGCTCGTTTCAGTTCTCCTGACCATTGGCTGCGTGCAACGTCCCGACCCAGCGCAGGTCGATCACGCGGCGGTGTCTGCCAGCCCGCTGTCATCTGTCGAAGGCGCCCCGACCGTTGGCGCCATCTGCGCCGAAGGCTTCTGTGACGAGCTCAACCAGTGCCCCAGTTGCGACGGCCAGTCGGGGACGTGTGGATCGGACGGCGTGTGCAGGTATGGCGGCACCGGCGGCGATGGTGGCGGCGGCGGGCCAATCTGCGGCGCCAGCCTCTGTATGGAGGTCAGCGATTGCCTCGCATCCTGTCCCCGAGCCATCACCGCGAGCTGCCTCGACGGCACCTGCGTCTACTGACGTCCGGCAATCGCCGGACAGAAACCCGGGCCTGCTCGCTTCCCGGTCGCGCGTGATGCCCGGGCTGCCCCGATTCATTCCCGCAGGCGCAGCCCATCTATCTCCACGATCCGGTCGGGCTCGCGCGGGCGGACACCCTCGGCTGCGAGCACCTGGTCGAGCTCCCGGCGGTTCTTGACGCCCAGGATGAGCCTATCGACACCATCCATCGCGATGGCGTCGCGATGACGATGACCGCCGGTCCTCGCCCCATTTCTCACACCAGGCGCGGAACGGGGCGGCGCGCAGGTAGTCCCTGGCATCGGGGTTGTCCGGCGCGACGTCGCGATCGATCGCGCGGGTGAGGGCGCCCGCCTGGACCGCTCGCATCCCCAGCACGGCGGCGCCGTTCTGTCTCGCGATCTCGATGATCCGCCTCGGTCTGGCTGCGCCTGCGAAACGGCGAAGGCTCACCGACGTCACTGCCCCGGTGCCGCTCGCTCGCGTGGCCATGAAGCTGGTGATCGGCGGCGGGGTGGGCATCAGGTTCTCGAGTTTGCATCCGTGAACCTTCGAGGTGAACTCGAGGACGGTATCGTCAGCGCCGGCAGTGAGGCAACACGGTGGGGAGATCCAGTTGTCGCTCAGCAGGAATCTGCAATCTGCCCGTTCCTTCGCCCAGCTTCGTGCACTTCGCACGCGCCCCGGCGCTCGCCGACGCTGCCCGCGTCTCGCTCAGCGCCATCTTTCCAAAGGAACCGGTCGGGTTCGCCCGGAAGTCATCGCGACGACGAACCCCGGTCGGGTTCGTCGGTGGCACGTCACGGTGTGAACAGATACGCCCAGTTGAGCGGATGCGGGCTGCCCGGCGCCACACTGTTGATCCGCTGGTACGCGCCGAAGTTGAGAAACGGCGTTGCGTAACACAGCGTGCGGGTGCACGACTGGAGCGCGCCCGGGTCGGCACCGGCCCACAGGCTACGGACGGCGTTGGCCCAGCAGTTCGGCGTCGCGCAGAGCGATCCGAGGTCCAGCCAGGCCGCGTCATCGGCGGCAGCCTTGAACAGGCAGAGCTCGTTGCCAGCCAGGTTCGCTTGGTCAAACAGCCAGAGGCTCGCACCGGCACAGCCGCTATCGATCCCCAGTGACGGTAGCGCCTCGGCATGTATTTTGCCGCTGGTACGTGCCTCCACCAGCGCGGCGCGCGCCGCCAACTCGGCCTGTTGCTGCGCCGTGGTGATGGCCTCGACGGTCGACTCGGGGCTACCGTCGTGCGAGAATCGCACGATGGTGCGGTACACGGTGTGACCGTCTGGATCGGTCGCCGCCGTGTCCGGTGCATCGTCGGGTGGGTCAACGCACCCGGTGATACTGACGCCGGCACTCGCAATGGTGATCACTAACGACAGGGAAAGATGGCTTTCGCTACGCATGACGCCTCCCACTCGGAAAATCCGACTCTGTGAGAGCTAACGATGCGGCGGCGAATTATTCCGAACAATGTTCGTATCCTTTCAGCACCGATGGACACCTCCCGGAGGCGCTCTGCGTCACGACACGATGCAGAACCGTTCGCAGCTCTCGTTTCGCCGTGATGCGACCTTCAGGGCGGAGCCACATCACCACGGAGAATCTGGTCTCGCCGTCCACCGCATCCGAACGTCGTAGTGAGGAAAGTAGCGCTGACCGACGTCGTGCTGATAGACGCGGAATCGCCCGATCGAGCGGCGATGGCGAATGCGCGACTCCTGATGCGCAATCTGCCCGTTCCTTCGCCACGGTTCGTGGACTTCGCACGCACCCCGACGCTCGCCGATGCCGCCAGCGTGCCGCTCAGCACCGCCTACCGAAAGGAACCCCGGTCGGGGTTCGTCAGCTGCTGTTCCGCCAGCGTGCGTGCTCGCGCCAGGATGCGCTCCTGACCAGGCGACGGGAGTCGGTTCCACGCGTCGCGAAACGTGAGCTCGAGATCGATCGCAACATCGAGCGCGACTTCTTCTACGATGGCAGCGGGGTTGGTTCCAACCTTTGACCGTGCGCTCGCCATCCGCACCGGATTGACCAAGCGGTCCACCCACGTTGTTAGCTCGTCTTCTGTAAGGTGCCCGGGAGCCCACGCCTCGGCCTCGCCGAACCGTTCATCGTCGAACTCCGGCAACTTCCTCTTGATCACCGGTCGCTCGCTACCCGCGCAACGCGCATCTGGCTTGAGAACCAGACCTTCCGCCCAGTTGTCAACGAGCGGGGGAAGATGGAACCACTCCGGTACGCGCGTGGAGAATCGCACCTCCACGCGTTCGAGGTCTGCGCGCGTACCGCGTGCGAGGCGTGGTGGTGTGCGGATACCAGCGTGCTCCGCAAGAATCTGGAGCTCGCTGTGCGCCAGGAGCTCTCCCTCCTCCTCGTCGTCACGCGCTACCAGCATGTCGAACGCGATCCACGCAAGTGCCGGCGTGTACCAGATCCCGGTCTGCACCGCGCCAAGTCCCGGCGCCGGCGCCACGTCGGGGTGAGGATAGGCACCGCCGACGAGCTCCCCGTATACCACGATCTGTGGCGCGGCCGCCTGTCGCGCCATGGCGCGGACACCCGTCATGATCTCGTCCGCGATCAACTGCCAGCCAAAGAATGGCTCGTCGCTGGCGAGCCATGCCTTCCGCTTGCCGACGTGGACGGCATCACCGTCGCTGGCGACGACGAGTTGGGCGCCATGCAGCTTCTCGAGCGCGAGCCAGGGTCCGCCCATCGGTCGCGGCGGCGCGGCGCGGTGCGTGGGGATCTTTGGATAGGGACGAAACCGCACGCCCTAGCGTATCGCGACCGATGGCAACCGGCCAGCGATGGTGCAGGTCACCGAGTTCGATTCTGGGCCTGCTCGCGAAGTTGCCACGGAAGGTTCTGTGGTGCGCCGATGACACAGGTTGAGAGACGCGCGGTCGGTAGATCATCGGAGGAGAAGTGATCGAGGACGTAGCCTTCCGCCCAGAGCCGCAGCGCGATCTCGAATGGGTTCTCGAGGGTGTCAAACGACCTGCCTATTAGTTCGGGCGGAGGGCCATAGGTTGCCGAGATCTCGAGCCCTTCTTTGGCTGCTATCATCCACCCTTCATCAGCCTGCAGCACTTGATTCACGAATGGCGGCAACCAAGGCAGCCCGACTCGCAATGTATCCACATCGACACCAACATGTTCCAGCGAATCTGCAAGCGAATATAGCGCGCACTTGCAAGCTGGTCCTAGCTCGAAGCTGAAATGAACCTGGTGCGATAGGACAACCCAATCGATGCGGTCGACCATCGCTGCGCCCCACGGAACGAGTCGAGCTCGAAGCGCGCGCGCCAGTCTCTCGGCCTCGAGCACGGCGTCGATGTCAGACGCCAGCGTCACCGCGGCGGAGACCGTCGCAGGCTCCGCTCGGAGCTCGATCTCGTCATGGATGAGTGCCGCCGCTCCGCGTTCCGTATCGACCACAGCAAACCGACGTTCGGCCGCGCCTAGTAGGTTGGCCGGTATGAGGCCTGCCACGACTAGCGTCTGCCAGGCGTCTGCGCCCGAAGTGACATGGCAGACGGCGGCGGTCGCATCGGTGAGCTGCGGGCGCTGCGGGTTTGCTAGCCGGGCGGCGAGCAGCCCAGCGTCAACCGGCTGGTGTGGAGGAATGAAGGTCGAAGTCATGAGTCGCCGGCCTTCGGCTGGTGGCCGCCCGAAGCGGCCACGATACTCGCAAGTGCCTGGGGGAAGCTCGTCTTCAGGCCCTCGATGATCGTCGTTCCCTGCTTCTCGAGCGCTTTCTCCCGCGTGTCAAGATAGGGCGAGCACTCGTGATCGTGTGCCGCGTCGAGCAGATTGCTCCACTGCGCCCGAAGTGCGATCAGTGCGGTATTTGCAGCGGTCACTTCCTCCGCCGGGTTCGCCTGCGTGGCAATGGCCAGGTCCACCAGTGCCAGGTCTGCAAGAAACTTTTGGAAGCTACGGCGAAACGCGACCATTCTCGTGCCGAACTCCCGTGACTGCGGGTCTCCGTCTTGGCCGGCCGCCTCCGGCTTCTGGACTGTCAATGCGAATGCAGGGCTGGCCACGTCAGCGGAGATCGTCGAAATGGCAGCGTCCATGGCTGTGTTCGACGAGATCAGATCGAACTCGTTCACGAGACCATGCAATTCTCCGGGCAGCTTCGTCAGGGCATGTGCAAACACATGATCTCCGCGTTTCTTGAATCCCGACGCGGCGAGCTTCTTCTTGGACGTGTTCGGTCTGATCTCCCATGAGTAGAGCAAGGCAGTTTCACCACGCTCGTCCTTGCCCTCGACGAATTCCTGTTCGTTGATCGTGAACTGGATGCCTTTGAGCAACTTGGCACTCAAGATGCGTTCGATTTTCTGAATGCGTGGTTTCAATGCTTCGTGGATCTCCGAGATCTTGCCATGCTGCTTGGCGACGTCGCTTGCCTCGAGATCGAGAAGACGATCCGCCTCTTGCACGATCGCGTCGTGCTTTGACGTCTGATCTTGTGCGGCCAGCCATCGAGCGCTGCCATCCAGCGCGACCCAACCGCGGCCATGGCTAGCCGAACCGGTGGCACCTTGCTTGGTGGCTCGAGCCTGGATCTTCCAGTTCCGTCCGTCCACCACGATCTCGAGATCGATCCGGTATCCCTGATGGAGACCGCTTTCGCCCCGAACAGCGCTCTGCAATTCGGAGAACATGACGACCTGGCGCTCGGTTCTCCGCTCGGCCAGCCGCCAGCCCCGTCGTGCCGCATCCGTGGCTGCACGCTGCGCCAACTCCGGTTCGGGCTTGTCCTCGTCGTGCTTCTTCTTGCCATCCGACCCGTCGTCGTCGTGCTTGCCGTTCGGGCCGTCGTCGTCGTCGTGCTTGGTCTTCGACTTGCCGTTCGGCCCGTCGTCGTCGTGCTTGTGGTTGCGCGGATCCTTGTCGTCGTCGTCCTTGGGATGGTTCCGCGGGTCCTTGTCGTCGGGGTCACGCTGGTGGTTGCGCGGATCCTTGGCGTCGTCCTTGACCTTCTGCG
>Ga0307509_10002498_pt1 | contig 29656 bp, 22 predicted proteins | sample 10_EM_MG_FD_202245 | JGI IMG/M metagenome (GOLD analysis project Ga0307509, IMG submission 202245) | Populus trichocarpa ectomycorrhiza microbial communities from riparian zone in the Pacific Northwest, United States - 10_EM | ecosystem: Host-associated > Plants > Roots > Unclassified | place...
GTCGGCGCCGAGAATGTCGAGATCCTCGATCAGGCGCATCAGCTCATCAGCACGCTGATCATGCGCGGCCCGCTCGGGGTCTACCACCTGATCCAGGAGCACCTCGATCCGAACATGATCGTCGACGCGATCAAGAACGCGGCGATCAGCTACGTGATGGAGGCGATCATCACCCGGGTCGCGGCCCGCATCATCATGATGCTGAATCCGGCCGGGGCGATCCTGCAGGCGATCGAGGCGATCTACCGGGTCATCAAGTGGGTGATCGACAACGCCGCGCGGATCTTCACGCTGATCGAGGCGGTCGTGAACGGCGCCGCGCAGATCCTCGCCGGCAACGTAGCCGGGGTCGCCAATCTGGTCGAGCGCGCGCTCGGCCTCTTGATCATCCCGGTGATCGACTTCCTGGCCGACTACCTCGGCCTCGGCGGCATCCCCAACGCGATCAAGAAGGTGATCATGGGCCTCCAGTCGAAGGTCGAACAGATCCTCGACAAGGTCATCGGCTTCGTCGTCGACAAGGCCAAGGCGCTGTGGGCCGCGATGAAGGGCAAAGGCAAGGACGACAAGAAGGACGGCGAGGACAAGGACGACAAGGATAGCAAGGACATCGAGACTCCCAAAACACTGGTCGAACCAGTTGCACCCAAGGTCGACCAGATGTCGCCCGGCCTGGCCACGGAGGTGGCCGGGGGCACTGGCGACAAGGTCATCTACTCCAAGCCAGGAGATCCCAAGGCGGTCACAAAGCAGCTCCTCGCAACCCACACGGATGCACACTACGACGTCAAGACGGGTGTACTGACGCTTCCTCCTCTGAAGGGTGATCCGCTCAGGCAGGCGACATCACTTTCCGATCTGGGTAGCTTGATCGCACGGCAACTCGGCATCTCGAAGGTGTCGATCAAGACGACCAGCAAGCCGGCAGAGAACAGGGAGCCATATCAGCTCGCAAGAGGGCAGCCCGGTCCGGCGCCGGGCAAGGGCGGCGCCAGTACGACGACCTTTGATGTCATCGTGTCGATCAATCCGGCTGCGAGAATATTGTCCGGTGCGCTGGACGCCTCCGGGCAGATTACAGATGAGCAACATTTGCCTACAAGTGGTGAGTTTGGCGGCAGGGGTCGGCCACATGGCAATGTACTCACCATCACCCCGATTGACTGGAAACACATTCTAGAAGGACATGTCAAGTCGACGTTCAATCCCGCCATGCGAACCGGCAAAGTCAAAAGCACCGTGTTCACCGGGTCCCCCGCCGAATATGCGGATCTGCTGGAGCAGGCCTGCGGCAACGCCGCCGTCCTACGTGAGATAAATGCCGCGGTCAAGGCCGGCAGGACCAGCGCGAGTATTCCGATGATTCTGAGATCGCAGTCCATGATGATGGCGGTGGACTGGACCAGCTCGGCCGCATGCATCAAGACCTTCCATGCGAACGGCAGGATCACCAACACGGGGCTTTACGAGGTAGTCTAGCACCACCATGTGGACACGGGTGCTACGCGAGACCTACGTCGCCTTGACGGCGGTGACGCCTGCGGCTGCGCTGAGGCACGCGGGTTTGCTGCTGTCTCTCCTTGAGAACCTCGAGAACCTTCAGTCGGAGCCGGCGGCGTTCCTCGAGGTCGTACATCGTTCGCTCGACGAATCGGGTCTCGGCTCGTCGGCTCCCGCGTTCCTTTCCGAGCTGGCGGCGCGCGTCGAGGGACCGCTGCCGCTCGGCCCGGGCGAATGGCTGATGCTCGTTGCGCTGGGGGAACTGACCGAGCTCGTGGAGTCAGGCTGGGAGCCATTCTACCATCCGATCTCAGACGGGGAGGCCGATCTAGCGAGCAAGCTCCAGGCGCTTCGGGCGGCGCTGCGACTGGTTCCCTTGGAAACCGCCCTGCGCAAGCTGGCGCGCGAATGGAGAATCTCCAAGGATCGGATCTTGAATCGGGTCGCGATCGCGTTCATCCGCGTTTGCGCGATGCTGGAAATTCTTGATGTGACCGGTGATATCTATCGTCAAGTCGCGATCTTGTTGTCGTTCGAGGGCGATTTCCTGTCAGTCTGGATCGCAGGCGCTTGTCTGAAGGTCAAGGCTATCGCCGGCTCGATCGATCTCTCAGAGCTGAGCGAGGAGCAATACAGCTGCATGCGGATGCTGGATCAGTTTAGTTCGCTTCAAGGCATCCCCTGGGGATGATTGTGCATGCCATCGAGGGCGACAAGGTCCCTGCCTCGCGGTAACCCGATGAGCGAAACCAGACTCTATCGATGGCAATGGACGTTCTCGGCGAACGACGAGGTCGGTGTCGACGAGGCCAGCGCGCTGTACAGCTTCGTGCGCGCGCACCTGGCCAACGGCAAGGTCGAGCGCGCCGAGACCGTGAAGCCCCCCGACAAGATCGAGCTCGTTGTCTACTATGATCAATGCCCATCGGAGGCGCTGGTCGCACAGCACCAGGCTCGCTACGGCAGAACACCTTTGGCGATCTCGCTGCCACACCTTCGAGAAGGCGCGTATTTGATCGCCGATGTCTACGAATACGATCGCGACGGTGTGATGGAGGGTAGAGTGCGCTCGATGCTTGATGACGATCAGAATCCACAGCGCGAATGGCGGTATGACCGAAGGAACGACCTATACGAAGTCGTCGAATACGAAGTCGATATGAACGGCGAGCTGATCGTCCGTTCGCATGCACCGGATGGCAAGCTGATTCACGAGGATCGGCCGCCGCTCTCCGACTGATCTGCTTCGCGCTTGCGGCGGTGCGCCAGGACTGCCTCGAAGACCTGTGCGAGCTCGGCGGCGTCTTCTCCAGCGTGATGCGTGTGCTTGACACCAACGAGACCTAGCGTTCGTTTGATCGTACCCTTGTGAGTCGCCACCCATTCGGTGTCTTGCATGCCCATCCAGTAACTGCGGAGATCGACCCCCGAGCCCGTTGCCCCGAACGGGCTCTTGCCGAGGAATCGCATGAAGTACCAGTGGACGGCGATGTACAGCTCGGGCAGCTCGGACATTGGTAGACCTATCTTCCCACCAACGTCGAGCTGCCAGAGCTGCTCGTGCGCAATATGATGCTGTCTGCGATGGCCAACCTCGAGCGAATCATGATGCCGTTGTGGGACGTGCTCGATGAGGACGCCGAGCCAGCCGTGGCGGCCTGTGAAGTCGCTCCGCCCGAGGACGCGGCCCGGTTCGAACCGTAGACGCGGACCCCCGACCGTAACGGGCTGCTGATCTGGATCGCGGGACCACGCGCCGTTTGACCTCGCACAGCGGGTGGGGTGACGCGGGTGGTGGTGACGGTGGGGCGGGTACGACGGATCGGCCAGTGCCGTCACGTCAGTCGGATGCCGCTGCCTCGGCGACTGCGCGGCGCACGATCGACTCCACCGGATCCCACATGTACCCCGCGTCGATCGGATCGTCCCAGAACTCGGCGAGCGCCTCGCGGATCAGGATGTAGCCACGCTGGACGAGGTCGAGCGCGACCAGATCGCCGCGCAGCGGCCGGAGCTTGGCCACCACGCTGCGGTGGATCGCCGCCCACCGCTCCGAGTCCGATCCGAACCGTGGGGCGGTCACGGTAGCGCCTTGACCAGCATGGTCATCACCTTGACCAGTTTGAGGTCCGGCGCACCGTCTGCGAGCAGACGGAGCAGCGACGCCCGCGCGTCGGCCTTCATCGCCGCCTGGATCCCGGGTGCGACCAGGTGCAGCCACGCCGCGAGCGTCTCGGTCGGCGCGGCGAGGTTGAGCGGCGTCGCCGTCCACGGCTCCGCGCTGCCGGCCGCCATCACGACCGTGGTCATGCACTCGGGCATGCTGTGCTCACCACTCACCACCATGTCCGCGATCACGAACGCAAGCACGTCGGCCGCCTCGGCGAGCGATAGCCGGCCCTGGTGGTGCAGCATCGTCGCCGACGACATGTAGAGCGCGGTGCTGTTCGACCGCCCGCCGACGAACCGGTTCGGCATCCGGTTGGCCTGGTCGTGGTACCAGCGGTTGTTGTTGACGTTGACCGTGCTCGCCGGCTGGAGCTGGTTCTGGTAGGCGCCCGGCGTCGGGTGATCGGCCTCGTTGAAGATGGTGTCGCCGCCGAGCCGCCGGTACGGGGCCACCGACGTGTCCCAGCCGACGTGGTGCGGCCCGCCGTCGGCGTCGTGAAAGTTGAGCCTCGTGCGCCCCGGACCGAGCGTGCGCGCATAGCCGCGCTCGGGGTCCGCAGGGTTACTGTAGCGGTTCGCCACCCGGTTGAACGTGGCGTCGTTGAGTGGGTTCCCGGCGCCGCGGTTGCGCGCCTCGTCGTCGAACGCGCCCGGCACGTGCCCGCCGATGCCCTCGTTGAGTCGCGTTCTTCCCTGGTGGAACGCGTAGCTCTCGAGCGATCCCCGCCACGCCCCCGCGGCGAGGGTCGCGAGCGCCGCTCCGCCGGGCCCCAGGATGTCGAGTCCACCGGTCGCCTGGTCCTTGCGGAGCTGCACCGCGGTACCCGGCCCCTGACCCGCGTTGTGTACCGGTCCGGGGAGGATCGTGCCCGAGATCGTCACGACGCCCGGGCCGGTGCCGACCGCGCCCGTGATCTGCATCCGCAGCTCGTCGGTTCCGGAAACCAGGCGCAGCACGTCGTTGGTCCAGCCGTTGATCGTGCCGGCGTCGGTGCCCGCGTCGACCGTGCCTTTGTGGCTGTCGACCGGCGCCCCGGCGTTGCGGTTGATCGAGTACATCGTGTCGCGCTGGTAGGTCATGCCGAGGAGCTGCTGCGGATCATCGGCGGCCGGCGTGTCGCGCTGGGCTCCGACAGCGGCCAGCCGGCCGACGTTGCCGCCGGTGACGCGATAACCGGGGTCGTCTGGCTGCGTGTTCTGCATGAACCACGGGGTCTCGTTGGGGTCCTGCCCGGGCGTGGCGCGGCCCATCTCGTGCTGGAACGTCTCCCACGGCTGCCACTGCGGCTCGGCGCCACCGCCGCGACTCGCGAGCTCGGCGCGCCAGTCGACCTTCTTCTTGTGAAGGTAGCTTGCACTGCCAGTTACCTCGGCCTCCTCGTCGGTGCCCGGGTTGAGGCCGTACGTTACGAGCGGATCGTGGCTCGCCTCGAGCGCTGCGAGCCGCTGCTGCGGCGTGGGCTGCCCCGCGTAGAGCGCCGCGATACCCGGCTCGGGCGTGTTGCCGATCCGCTGGACCGCGCCGCCGTGCGCGGCACTGCCCGCGGATCTGCCGCCGGCATGGCGATCGAGCAACCCCTCCGCGCTGTCCCCGCGCACGACCGCGTCGGCCACCTCGTCGGCGTGTCGCTCGTACGCGTCGCCGGCGTCGCCGACGCCACCCTTCAGCTGCACGCCACCGCGCTGCTGGACGACGTGCGCGGCCTCGTGCGCCGCGGTGTGGAGGCTGGGTGTGCCAGCGAACGCGACGTGGTCTCCGGTCGCGAATGCCTCGGCGCCCATCGCGCGTGCCCCCGCCGCCGCTGCCCCGTCCGTGTGCGCCTGGATGTTCCCCACGTTGTGTCGTCCGAACAGCTCCTGGATCGTCACGCCGTGGGGCAACGGACCGGCGCCACCCGAGATCCCTTTGGCGGCGGCTTCGTGCACCGCGGGCGTGTCAGGACCCGCGGCCCGCTTCTGCACCGGGCTCTGCTGCGCGAGCTCCTCGATCAGCGTGCGCTTCCCCGGCATCCCGTGCTGGGGCGCCGGTCCGCGGTGCTGCCCGTCGTGGCCTCCTGACTGCCTGTACTCACTTCCTGACATCGGTGTTGGCCAAGCCTCTCTTGCCGCTGCTCGCGACTGACCGCGGGACGTTATACGACGTTGCCGCAGCGGGGATTCCTTGGGGGCGGGACGGGGCGGTGGGGGCGGGGTGGACCCAGGGAAACATCAGGCGTTACGCCGTACGCGACGCGGGCGCGCTCGCATTTCCGCTGACGGCACGGCCCCAAAAATCACCTTCATCCGTGGCACCGCCGCCGACCACCTCGCGCGCGAGCACGCTTGGCGCGGCGGCGTTGCTGCGCGCCAAGGTACGAGCTCGGGCTCCGCGGCGAACGCACGGCAGTAGAAGTGCGAGGCGGCGACTAGCGCCGGCGATAGACGAGCGCGACCGCGCCGCGATCGAACCGCGTGCACTCGACGAGCGCGAGCCTGCGTCGAGCGTCGCGACCCGCGGCTGGCCGCGGCCGAGCGCGACCGCCGGGCCCCCCCCCGGTCGGACTCGCGTCGGGCGTGCTACGCCAGGAGGCGGTCGTACAGGGCGCGCCCCGGTGCGCCCGACACGGCGAGGAGACGGTGGGCGAGGGAGCCAACGGTGCGGAGCTGCGTCGTGGCACGCGCGACAAAGCCGGCCAGGTCGCCCAGCCGGCGATCGCCGAACGTGAAGTAGCGTACGGCGCGAGCTTCGGCCGACGCGGCCAGCCACTGGATGATCGCCTTCTGCGCAGGATCACCGAGGAACGCCCCGCAACCCCAGTTGCCGGTGGCGATCGGGCGCATCGCGGCGTCGCGCCAAAACCCGATGCGCGCCTTGTCGAGCTCGCGGCGAATCGCGGCCGCGGAGTACTGCGAGGCGACTCCGCGTTGGCGGTAGTCGATCGCGTCGATCGCCACGACAGTGACGTCGGGAGTACCGTCGGCGAGGCGGGCGCACGGGTCGCGGAACGCGCCACCGTAGCCAAGCGAGAAGGCATAGCCGGTCGTCGACGAGAACCGCTCGCTGCCATGCACGCGGATCGCTTCGAACGCGCCCATGCGCGGCGAGACGATCATCGCGGTCAGGAGCTCAGGAGCGACGGCGAACCGGATCTCCTCCTGAACACAGCCACCTGTCAGGACGCCGCCCCCGAGGTACGCGTTCGCGAAGTCGACATGGATGTGGTGGTCGGCATCTTCGATCGCTCCGGTCGCGTCGACCACGAAGGGGGCGAGCGGCGAGGCGTCGCGCTCCCATGCGTGTCCGGCGCCGGCGAAGCGCACGATCTCGAGGACGCCGAGCGGCGGCTCGTCGGCGATGCAATCGAAGTACGCGAGCACGCAGCGGAGCTTCGCGAGCTCCTGCGGCGCCGTCGTCGCAAGCAGCGGTGCTGCGTCGATCACTGGCAGCTCGTACCCCCGCGGCTCGAGATTGCCGAGGACGATGCGCGCGACCCATCCAGCGGCGAACGCGCGAGGGATGACGGTCCGCGCCGATTCGCCCTCGCGATGTGGCGGCAGCGGGGGCGTCTGAAGGGTCGCGAGGGCACCGTACCGCACGACTGCGGGGAGGATCCGGCTACGCAGTCGTTCGGCGAAGCCGGGCTCGGCGACGGCCAGCGCGCGCAACCCGCGAAGGTCCAGGTTCACGCCGCTCAGCGCCGCGCGGCGCCGGGCGAAGTCGTCGAGCGATAGTTCGCGACACGTCACGCATGCGACGAGGTCCGGGTTGGTCATCGGATCGATTCTGCCTCGGCGCGCAACGCGCGGCACGTTCCGTGCTGGCTATCGATGTCGCCGGGCTATGGCGCGAGGGTCATCGGCAGCTCGATGGTGAGCTCGGTGCCCCGGCCTGGCGTCGAGACCAGCGTGACGTTCCCCCCTCGCTCGACCGCGAGGCTGCGGATCACGTCCATGCCAACCCCGCGACCGGACACCGACGTGACCGTGGTCGCCGTGGAGAACCCGGGGTGAAACAGTAGATCGAGGAGCTCGGCATCGGACGCCGTCGCGATGGTCCCCAGGGTTCGCAGGCCCCGCTCGAGCGCGACCCGGCGAACGCGTTCGAGCGCGACCCCACGGCCGTCATCGCGCACCGTGATGAGGAGCCGGCCGTCGAGCGCGTAGGCCTCGACGTGGATCTTGCCCCGTGAATCCTTGCCGGCGGCGGTGCGATCGGCGGGGAGCTCGATCCCATGGTCCAGCGCGTTGCGGATCGCGTGGATCAGGATCTCACCGAGCACCCGTGCGAGCTCCGGCGCGACGACGAAGTCGCCGAGCTCGATCTCGGCGTCGACGTGCTTGCCGAGGTCGGTGCCAAGCGTTTGGGTCATCCGTACGAGTCGCCGCGTGAGGCCGGACAGCGGTACCCAGACCAGCCGCTGCACGATCCCGTGCAGCTCGCCGAGCGGCGCCTGCGGCACCGCCAGCTCCACGACGGCCAGCGCGCCGAGCAGGTCACCCTGCGCGCGCTCGAACCGCAGCGTGGCCTCGTCGCGAGGCCGGCCAGGCTCGAACATCGCGGGGGCATCGACGAGCAGCGCGAGCGCGCACCGCCGCGCGAGCGGATCGGGATCGGTGAACGCGGCGAGTAAGCTGGGAACCCCGGCGTTCGACATCACGTCCTCGAGGTCGGCGAACGCCTTGCGGCGATCGTCCAGCGTCGCCAGCGACGAGCCGAGGCTGACCAGCAATGCTGGGCCGGCGTCGGACGCCGAGACCTCACGGTAGACCATCGCGTAGAGCTCGATCTGCCGATCCACCATCGTGATCTCGTCGAGCAGCATGGGCGTGAGCTCGTCGCCTCGTGCGATCTGCTCGATCGCGCATGCGGCGGCGACGCACTGGGTGTGCAGCGATTTCATGTAGGCGTGCTCGCTCGCGATCCGGATGCGCTCGATCGCCCGGGTGGCAACCGCGACGGCCTCGCGGTCGGCGTCCGCGAACCGCATGACCGCGATGTGGAGATCGACCAGCGCCGGCCGGCACGCACTGAGCATCTCGGTCATCGCATCGTCGACCTCGCCGCGAGGGCGGGCCGCGGTGACCGCCGCGCGCAGCCGCTGCAAGCAATCGCCGAGGTCGGTGAGGACGCGTGGCGGCGCCTCGCTGGTGTGCTGAAGGATCTCGATCGGCTGTTCGGCGCGATGCGCTAGATCCGAGATCGCTTGCAGCCGCGGGCTCCGGGTCGAGCCCTTGATCGTGTGGATGTTGCGAAATATCCGGTGCACGCAGTGGCGCGCTCGTCGATCGGCGCGCAGGAGCTGGAGCGCGGCCTCGCTGTCATCGAGCAGCGCGAGCGCGTCCACGCAGATCCGATTGATTTCGACGGGATCCTCGATCTCGACGCGAGGTGACGCGGTCGGGCTCACGAACAATGCGACGCTGGCGATCACGCCGTCCTCGACGATCGGCTCCCACAGCACGGTGAATAGCTGGCCGTCGCACCGGGGCAGTGTGCTCGGCGCGCAGGCGGAGAGCAGCGCCCACTCGTCCGCGCCGGCGCCGACCGCGGAGGCTAGCAATAGCTGGACCTGCGCCGCGTTGGCCGTGGCGTCATCGATCCCGAGCGCAGCGAGCACGTCGCCGTGCGCATCGAATGCCGGCGACGCGGCTCCGGTCCAGGCATGCAGGATCTGACCGGAGGCGTCGACCTCGATCGTCGCGCCAGGGAATCGCGGTGCGAGGCGCCGCTCGGGCTGCTTGGTGGGAGCTGCCATGTCGCGGTCAGCCGCCGATGGCGTACGGCAGGCAACGAGCGAACTGCGCACTACATCCGCACGGTAGGAGTGCCGCGCACGACCTCGATCGCCACCGTGACCCCGTTCTCACCGGCATCACGACGTGCCGCATCACGAGGTTGGACCGGGCGCGCCTTCTCCGACGATTGTCACGCGGACGCGCGCAAGAAGTTGTCGCAACTGCCCTCGCAGGACGCACGACGCGGAGCGGACGGTAGCGGTATGCATGGCCGTTTACCATCGAGTCGGCCAAGCGCGGCCGCTGTGAACTGCTGGTGAACCGATCTCGGCAAGTCGCGCACCCCGCGCGATGGTCCGGTGATCGCGGTCCTCGCTGCGCGGGTCCGGACCGCATCGACGAGCGTCAGTGCGAAGGCCGGAAGCCGACCGGCGCCCAATTGGGGTCGCGGTGGTCGCCGGGCGGCCCGACGATGTCGATCGGCTGGCTGCCGGGCGCCGTGCTGATCGAGATGACGGCCGTCGGCGCCCCTCGCTCGAACGCCAGCGCGGTGTTCCCGGCCCATGCGGGCCTTCGGGTCGGGCCAGCGGACTGCGGCGTCACGCGCTGCGTCTTGCATGGGTCGTAGGCGTACCCGGAGAACGGCGTCACGGCGATCACTTCCTGCACGTCGCAGCCGACCGCGTACGCGACCAGTCGACCATCCGGCGACAGCGCCGGCGTCTCCTCGGTCGTCGTCCAGTTCTGGACCACGTAGCGCTGCGTGCCGCCGTCGATCATGTACGCGTCGATCTCGTTGTTGCGGCTGAACATCGCCTCGGTCCCGTCGGCGGAGAACGACGGGTACTTGTAGGCGTTGAAATCGTCGAGCCCGGTGGCCAGCACGTACGGGTTGCTGCCGTCGGCGGCCATCACGTACACCGACGGCCCGCTGTGGAAGATCAGCATCGAGTCGTCGGCGGACCAGCTTGGTTGGTCCGCTCCCGCAGCGAGGAACGTCAGCTGCTTGACCGCTCCGCAGGCCAGGTTCATGGCGTAGATCTGCATCGACCCCGAGCGATCGGAGGCGAAGGCCAGGACAGCACCGTCGTGGGAGAACGCCGGGTCCCGCTCGAACGACGGCTCGGTGGTGAGCCGCGTGAGATGGGTCCCGTCGCCACGAACGAGGTAGATGTCGCGATTGAAGCTTCCGCGGTCCGAATCGAACGCCAGCCATCGGTTCGACAGATCCTCGGGGACGTTGGGCGCCGGATCGACGGGGCCCGACGGATCGGCAGGAGGCTGCTGGCCGGACGGGTGATCCGGATCGGGGCCGCCATCGTCGTCGTTGCCCTGGGAGTCGGGCCAGTACAAGCTGCAAGCGCCCAAAAGCCCAGATCCGGCGACCACCGCCGAGGACACGATCAAGAGTCTAAAGATCCGATTCATGGATATGTTCCTTTTACATCCCAGGTAATGACAATCGTTTATGCGGTGGTGGGCGTGAATGCGCCCTGGCGTTGGCGGTTCGGCCATCGCGGATATCGCACGTAGCCCCTACATGCCGTGGCGTTCGAGAGCAAGCTGCGGGCCACGCGCGACCATGCGGTAACACCGCGAAATCCGGTAGCAAACCGATGCAGATTCACCACACTGTCGTCATCGCACGACGAAGGACGGACGAGAGCTCTGACTGCGTTGTCGCGTGTGAACCCCGAATGTCGCGGCAAATGTCGATCACCCGAAGCGTGGTGGGGATGGCAAAGTTCGATCCGAGACCGCAGGCTGGGGGGAGAAGATGACGGCGCTCGAGTGGCACACCCTGGAGCTCGCGCTGCGGCAGGCCCGGCGCTGGCTCCGGCGCGCCGACGTCCTCGCCGTCGGGATCGGCCAGCGCCACGAGCATGGCCGGTGGCAGCCCGGCAGGCCGTGTATCGTCGTCAAGGTGGCATGGAAGCTCGCGGAGGATCGGCTGCGCGCGACCAGGCGCCGGCCGGTGCCGCCATGGATCGCCGTCGACGTTCGCGGGCGTCGCAGGCGCGTGCGCGTCGACGTACAGGAGACGCGAGGCCAGATGTCCGGGTGGCTGCACGGGCTCGTGGGATCCGGTATCGGCCACGACAATGTCACCATCGGATCGGTCAGCGCCATCGTGCGAACCTCCGGGGGGACTCGCCTCGCGCTGATCTCGGGGCACGTGGGCAACACCGCGGGTCGTGCGCTGTCGATCGGCGGGGTGGCGGGCGTCACGCGGGCGCCGGTGTTCACGTCGCGCATGGATCACTGCCTCGTCGATGTTCCGGCGCTGCCGGACGGCGCCGAGTGCCTGGACGACCACGCGCTGGCGGGTGTGGCCCCCGTGGCCTCGCTCGGCGTCGATCGAGTGCTGTACTTCAACCGTGCGGCGACCGGCCAGCGCGTGCCCGTCGTGCTGCGACACATCAAGATGGATGCCTCGTTTGACTACCCCGACGGCGCGCGTGAGCTCAAGGGCATGGTGGTCACCGACGGGCTGACGGTGAAGGGGGATTCCGGGGCGCTGCTCTATGACAACGCGTTCCGCGCGATCGGCACGCTGGTCGGATCGTTCGGAGGCGAGAGCTATTTCCTGCCATGTGAGACCGCGCTTCCCACGCTGGGTGTAACGCTATGTTGACCAACCCGAGGCCTCCAAGGACCCCATGATCATCGGCCGACTCACATCGCTGGCAGTATCGCTGTTGCTCGTGGTCGTCGCGCACGATGCCGCGGCCGGCACGAAGGAGGTGATCGAGCTCCACGTCGACGCGGCGGGCGCGCCGCTCGCAGACGCCGACAAGGCATGCGTCCGGCGTACGGACGGCGCGACCCCGGACAACAACGATCAGCTCGCGGTGGTCGTGAAAGATGGAACGCTGAAGATCGATCTCCACCTGTCGCTCGGCACCGCTCAGGCCGAGTGGCTTGCGAACAAGCCGGCGCCGACGATCCCGCCAGGCGCGTACGCCGCCGAGGATATCGTCATCACCAAGAAGTCGGACGCGAAGCTGGTCTGTACGGTCAAGGCCGCCGCCAGGCCGACGGGCGATCCACAGCCGCTCGTGACCGCCACGATGGACACGACACCCCTCAACCAGGCCGCGCTCGCGGCGATGGAAGGCGAGCTCCGGATCTTCCAGCACGGCACCCCCGCGCGTGCGGACCGCTACTTCGGAGGGAGCTACGTGCTGTATCACCTGCCGGACGGCAGCGCGGCGTTTCCCATCCCATCGCACATCTCCGAGAAGGACGACGTCCAGATCGTCGTCGTCCTGCCGGTCGGCGCGACTGCCAAGGTCGACATCCTGGCGTGCGACCAGGTCCCCGTGGCCCGGGTCGAAGGCTCGCTGAAAGCCGCCACCGAGGCGGCGGGGCAGCTGCAGACTGGCGAGGCTGTCCGGTTCGTCGCGAAGTCCTATCCGTTCAAGCAGTCGTGCGCCGGCGCGCTGATCTACCGGATCCAGACCTCGGGTGGCGGGGCCGCCGGCAACATGACGACATCGATCGCGATCGATCCTGTGTATCGCTTTCACTGGGGCGCGGGGGCCATGTTTGACTTCGGGGCGCCGCACGTGGTCTCGCTGCAGAATCGGCCGGCCGCGTCGGGGATGGCGAGCGAGAAGTTCGTGAGCGACGAGGCGAACCGCAGCGGCCTCAAGCCGATCGTATCGCTGAGCGCGAGCATCTGTAGAACGAACCCGAAGCATCTCAACGCGTGCGACATCTTCGTGCCGATCGCCTGGATCGACCCGACCCGACCGACCCACGGCTTCGGGTGGGGCGTGGGCATTCGACCGGGCAGCTACCTGACGTTCATCGTCGGCATGACCGTGTTCGAGACCCAGAAGCTGTTGCCCGGCGTCGTCGCACCGGAAGGCTCCACATGGACGGCTGCTGGTGACCTGCCGACCGAGCGCATCTACACCAAGCAGAGCGTCGGACTCGCGCTCGGGCTATCGCTGGATACCGACGTGGTCTCCAAGGTCTTCGCGAAGAATTAGCTATCGCCGGTCAGTTCGCCGATGTGATCATCGTGCGGATGGCGCCGATCGCCCACGCGCGATCGATCCGCAGCTCACGCGGACCGGGCTGGCCTTGCGGACGCGACGCCAACTTGGTGTACGCGCTGATCGGACTGGTCATCACGCAGGCGTGGTCGCTTTCGAACAGCAGCCAATGAATCACATCATCGTCGAGACTGTCGAACAGCAGCACGCGCTCCAGATCTCCGTCGTGACCGGAGGCGCGGGACACCAGCAGCAGCACCTTCGCCATCTCGATCGCCCAGTCCTCGAGCCCGGCGTCCACCAGCTTGACCTTCTCGACGAGCGCGTTGAGGCTCGGCACCAGCCGCTGCGTCCCGCCGGCACCCGCGGCGCGAAACGCCGCTTCGCCCTCGGCCATCGCGTGCTCGTCACCGGGGCAGACCTGACACCAGTAGTCGGCCGCGGGATCGTGAAACAGCACGGTCGCCGCGAGCTGGGTCCGGCGCCCGCAGGCGCAGTCGAGCACGTTGAGCTCGCCGGCGAGGAGCCGGGCCTTCACGGCCGGGTCCGTCGCAGTATTGATACTCTGGACGAGCTTGCACTCGGACTCGCGGTCGCAGCCCGGACACCGTACGCGCGTGGCACCGACGATCACGGCAGCCAGGTTACCGCGAACCGGTGATCAACGCCTCGTACCGCGGCCGGTTCCCGCGGGGCTTCGGCCGTCGCCGCTCTGACCGGCACGATCGGCGCGGCGATAGGCAGCCACCTCGAGAATGCCGCGCGCTCCAGGTCGGGGCACCGGGCTACGGCACGCCGCGCTCACCCGCCTACTTGGCCCGAGAATCCTCTCAGGGGCGGCGCAATTCAACAGGGATCGGGCTACGCCAGCGGAAGTCCAGAGATTGCGTACGCGAGTGTCGAGCGGCGCGACACAATCCAACACGATCCGCTCACAACGCGGTCGCGGTCTTCGTGCTGCCGGCGGCGACATTGCCGGCCTTGTCGATCGCGCACAGCCGGTAGCTCCAGGTGGCCTTGGCCGTGACCGCATGCGCGAACGACGTGGCGGTGCCGGCGTAGAGGACCGTCCCGGTTGCGCAGGCGGTGGCAGGCACGGCGGTACCCGCGGCCCCGACGAGCTTGTAGCTCGCTACGCCGGACCCGGCGTCGGCGGCCGCGGCCCAGCGGAGCGCGATCTTGGCCGTCGAGGAGGTGGACTCCAATGTGCCGCCGGTCGGTGCGATCGTGTCGACCACGATTCCGGCCGCGACCGGTGCCGAGGTGTTCCCCCACGAGTCGCGGAACCACACGCGCAGGGTGTGTGCGCCGTCGCCCGCCGCGAACGTGTAGCCCGCCGCGGTCGCATAGCTGACGAAGCTCGTGCACTCGGTACGCTCGGTGACGCACATCAGCGCGACCCTCGTGTCGTCGGTCGCGGCGAGCGTCAGCGCGACCGCGAGCGCTCTGGTGAAGCTCGCGCCGTCGTTGATCTTGATCGTACCGATCGGCGGGTTGGTCTCTGGGCTGGGCGCGGCGGAGGCCGTCGCCCCGGCCGACAGGTTGTCCGCGTTGTCGACCGCGCACACGCGGACGCTGTACGTTGCGCCGTTGACCAGGCCGGTCAGCGTGGCCGCCGTGGCGGTGCCCGCGTAGATGGCGTTGCCGGTGCAGGTCGCGGGCGCCGTGGTGCCGCTGGCTGCCACGACGCGATACGATCGGATGCCGCTGCCGGCATCGCTGAAACCTGCCCAGCTCAGGGCGAGCTGGCCGTTGCGCGGCGTCGCGGTCACGCTGCCGTTGGTCGGTGGCGTGGTATCGAGCGAGATGACCGCGCTCGGGCTGGTCGCCGCCGTGGTGGTATTCCCCAGCCGATCGCGCAGCACCACGGTGACGGTCTTCTTGCCGTCTCCGCTCGCGAGCGTCCACGTCTTGGTCGGGGCAAACGCTTCGAACGCCGTGCACGTGGCGGCATTGGACACGCACATCTGGGCGACGCCGCTCGCGTCGCTGCCGGTGATCGCGAGCGTGACCAGGGCGGTCTTGGTCACGGCGGCCCCGCCGTTGATCGCGACGCTTCCGGTCGGCGCAGTCGTATCTGCCGAGGTCGCGCGGAGCGCGGCCTCCAGGTCGATCCGCGCGGTGGTGACGGCGTTGCGAGGATCCAGGATCTTCTTGCCGGTGGAGGTGAGCCGTGCGACGAGTTGCTCGACGGTCTCCGCGGGAAACTGCGCCCGCAACACCGCGAGGGCGCCGGCGACGTGCGGCGTGGCCTGCGACGTGCCGGCCATCGTGTAGCCGGCTGCGGTGATCAGCGCGCCCGGCGCGAGCACGGTGAGGAAGCTCGCCGAGTTCGAGAAGCACGCGATCTGATCGGCGGCGGTCGCCGGATCGCTGCAGTTGCTATAGCCGACGCGGCCCAGGTTGGTGTCGTAGACCGCGCCGACCGAGATGGCGGCCGGTGCGCACGCCGGAGCCGAGATCGCGTTGCTGTATCCGTTGTTTCCCGAGGCCACCACCGGCGCGATCCCCGCGTTGCGCGCTGCCGCGAGCGCGACACCGATCGCGTCGTTCGCACACGGCGCGGTCGATGAGCCGCCGCCCAGACTGAGGTTGAGCGCGGCGATGTTGTACGTCAGCTTGTTCGCGATCGACCAGTTGATCGCGCTGATGATGTCGGTGCTCGTCGCCCCGCTGCCATTGAACACGTCGAGCGCGATCAGCTTCGTGCTCGGCGCGACGCCGGCGATGATCCCCGCGACGTTGGTGCCGTGTCCGTTGTCGTCCCGCGCGTTGTCATTGGTCGCGAAATCGGCCGCGTAGGCGACCCTGCACGTCGACGGCACGCCGGGCGCCGTGCACGCTCCGAAGTCCGCGCGCGTGTAGTCGGTGCCGGTATCCAGGACGGCTACCGCGGTGCCAGCGCCGGTCTTGCCGGCCGCGACGGCGGCAGGCTGATGGATGAGCGGGAAACTCTCGGCGTCGGTCAGCTCGTAGCGCTCGATCTCGTACGCCGCGACGACTTCGTCGCGATCGAGCATCGCCAGCGCAGCCGCGGCGGTGTTGGCGCGGATCTGCACGAGAGGCAGCTCGTCCCAGTCGCGATCGACGGTGCGCTCGCTGGTCACGGTGGCCGCGAGCATCTGCTCCTTGTGGCGGCTCCAGGTGGCCTTGTCCGTGGCGGTGGGAGACAGCGCGACAATGAACGACCGCGGCTGCTGGGTCGCGAGCGCGCGCCACAGGGTCTCGGGCGCCTTCGCGCGCGGCGTGCTCGGTACGCCAGCGTCGAGCGCGTCCGTCGTCGCGTCCATCGTATCGACGCCACATGCGGTCACCAGCAACATCAGAACGAGCCGAAACTTGAACATCGCTGCTCAGCTCGGCCGGGACTGACTCCGCTGTGGATGCCGCTCGGGTAGCGCCCGTTCTTCGCCCGCAACAAGAAGTTTGCGCAGCGCGCCGGGCCACCACCGGCGCGGTCAACGCTACGGCTTCGCGAGCAGCTCGATCTCGGCGAGCGACATGCCGGCCGGCCCGGTGAGCTCGAGTCGGTAGTGCGCGTAGCCGCCCGGCGTCGCGACCTGGAAGGCGCGGGTCTGGAGCCGCCAGGGGAAGGTCTGCGCGCTGCGCTGGTCGACCGTCGTCCACGTCGCGCCGTCGTTGGACCCCGAGAGCGTCCAGCCGGTCGGATCGATCGCTGTCGAGCCCGAGGTCAGGGTGTAGAACGTGACCCGCTGGGCGCCCGTCGAGAAGTGGTACTCGACCGCAGGGTTGGCCGCGGTGAAGGTCGCTCGCGTCGTCGAGGTGTTGTCGAACAGCGGACCCGCGGCGGTGCCGTCCGACACCGTGGCCGTGCCGCCATTGGCGGTGTCGGCGAGCGGACGGGGCACGTTGCCATCGGTCGCGATCGACGGTGGTGCATCGGCCTCGGCGGTGCCCCATGACGACGGCGAGGGGCCCATGTCGAAGTCGAGCGTGGCGCCATCGACGAGCATGTCGTGGCTCAGCCAGGTCTTGGTGTGGGGCTTACCGTTCACCTTGAGATTCTGGATGTAGATGTTCTTGGCGCTGTTGTTCGGCGCGTTGATCACGAGATCACGGCCGCACTCGAGGTGGACGGTCGCCTTGGTGAACAGGGGGGAGCCGATGACGTAGTTGGCGCTGCCGACCTGGAGGGGATAGAAGCCGAGCGCTCCGAAGATCTGCCAGGCCGACATCGCGCCGTTGTCTTCGTCGCCCAGGTAGCCCTGGCCGATCCTGCTGCCGACGAACAGCCGGCCGAGCGCATCGCGCACCAGGGCCTGCGTCTTCGAGGGCTGCAAGGCGTGGTCATACATATAGATGATGTGGAACGATACCTGGTTCGACAGACCGAGCTGTCCCATCCGCACGTCGCGTGCCTCGAGCATCTCGTGGATCACGCCATTGTAGCTGCCCGGGAACATCGCGGTCTCGGGGGTATCAAAGAAGCTGTTCAGCTTGGTAGCCAGTCGGTCGCGCCCGCCGTACAGGCTGGCGAGGCCGAGGCCATCGTAGGTGGGGTCGAAGGCGGTATTCCAGCCGTCGGTCTCGGTGTACCCGTTGCCCCAGATCCGCGGATCGTAGTTGCCGGCGGTGCGCTCGAACCTGCCGGCCGTCGTCTTGCCCTGGAAGAACCCCCCGCCGCCGAGTGAGGGGTCGAACACGTTCACGTAGTTCTGCGCGCGGTTGAAGAAGTAGGTCGCGTTCTCGGCGTACTCCTGATGCCGCGGATCGCGACGGTTGGCCGCGAGCGCCTTGGCGAGGTTGGCGATGCCGAAGTCGTTCAGGTAGCCGGCCATCGCCCACGAGATGCCGGCGGAATCGCTCTCGGTCGGCGTATAGCCGAGGAAGATCGACGACGCGAGGCCCTTGCGACCGGTCGCCCCGCTGGGCGAGGCCACCGTGGCGTTGCGCACCGCCGCGTCGTAGATCGTGGCGGCATCGAAGCCACGGATGCCTTTGACGTAGGCGTCGGCGAACGCGACGTCGGAGCTGGTGCCGGTCATCAGATCCGCGTACCCCGGCGATGACCACCGCGCGATCCAGCCGCCCTCGACGTATTGCTGCGCGAAGCCGTTGATGATCGCGCCTGCATCGCGCGGCGACAGCAGCGCGTACGCCGGCCAGGTCGCGCGGTAGGTATCCCAGAACCCGTTGTTGACGTACATCGGGCCATTGACGATGCGCGCGCCGGTCTGGGTAGACGTGCTGGCGCCGGTGGCAGCCGTCACGGGGCTCGCATGCTGATAGATCGGTGCGTGGGCCGTGCCGGTGTTCTCGAACCCGGAGTTCGGATACAGGAACAGGCGGTACAGGTTCGAGTACAACGTGGTCAGCTCATCCTCGTTGGCGCCCTCGACCTCGATGACGCGCAGCTTGTCGTCCCATAGCTTCTGCGCGCGCGCCTTGACAGCGTCGAAGCTGTCGGTCGCGGCGATCTCGAGCTCGAGATTCTTCTTGGCCTGCGCCACGCTCAGCAGCGAGGTCGCGATCCGCATCGTCACGGTGCGATCCGCTCCAGGGGTGAATCGCAGGTAGCCGGTGACGTTTGCGCCACCGCCGCCGCCGAGCATGCCGCTCGCGGCGACCGGCTTGTCAAACGTGGCGTAGACGAAGATCCGGGTGCTACCGGCGGACAGCCCGCTGCGCGCGTCGGAGAACGCCGTGAGCGAGCCGGTGCCTGGGTCGAGGGTCAGCCCGCCGTTATTGTTGACGTTGTCGAAGATCAGGCTCGCGTCGTCGCCGGGGAACGTGAAGCGGAACATCGCGGCGTGGTCGGTCGGCGTGATCTCCGCGCGGATGCCGCCATCGAACGTGACGCTGTAGTAGTACGGGCGCGCGATCTCGTGCTCGTGCTGGAACGGGAGCGCGCGGCCGGTGCGGCTGCCGGGCGGCGTGGTGGTAGCCGCCGAGGGCATGATCTGGAAGCTCTGGCGATCGCCCATCCACGGGCTGGGTTCGTGGCTCAGGCTGAGCGCCTGCAGCATCGGGTGGTTCTGGTCGTTGTTGAGGCGGTGGTACTCGTAGATCCAGCTATCCGTGCCGGCCGTGGTCGCGGGGGTCCAGAAGTTGAAGCCGTGCGGCACGGCGGTCGCCGGGAAGTTGTTGCCGCGCGAGTAGCCGCCGCTCGAGTTGGTGCCGCGCAGTGTGGACACGTGGTCGGACAGGTGCCTGATCCGCGGGTGCACGGGCTGCACCGTGATGCGCACGTCGTCGATCCAGCCACCGAATGCCGCGACCAGGCCGGCGGGGTGATCGTAGCCGACCAGGATGCGCTTCACGCGCTTGCCGGCGGCGACGTTGCCGATCCGTGCGAGCTTCTCGTTCCACTCGCCCGCGTAGAGCGTGCGCGACGCGCCCTGGCCGGCCGGGCTCAGCGTGGCGTGGTGCTGGTCGGTCGCGCTGAGCTCGCTCAGGTAGGTGCCGTCGTCGAACGCGAGGTCGAGCGCCGCGTACGTGCTCGGGTAGCTGAGGTCGTTGGCCGCCTCGTCGATGAAGATCTTGTACGACAGCTCGGTGGTCGCGGCGACCGGAATGTCGACGTCGAACATCCTGTTGTACGAGTAGCCGCGGCCGCTCGTGACCACTCCACCGGAGAACCGGAACGCGTGCACCCCGGTGAACCCGGCGCTCAGCTTCGCGTTGTGCGATCCGCCGGGACCGCTGCCCACGGCGCTCTTCATATCGGTGAGCGGCAGCGGTGTGTTGTCGCCGTCCGACAGCTGGAGCTCGGCGATCTGCAGGATGCCACCGCTGTGATTCGCAGTGACGTCGAGGCGGTAATAGAGATAGGCGGTGTCGTTCGCGAACTCGTAGGTGTGGGTCTCGAACCGCGCGGGAAACGACTGGCCGGCCTGGGTGTCGAGGGGGATCCAGGTCCCATCCGCGCCGGTCTGCGAGCCTTCGAGGCTCCAGGCAGCCGGGTCGCGCTCGGCCGCGTCATTGGCCGAGGTCACCGCGTAGCGCTTGACGGCGACGGCTTGCGCCAGCTGGACCTGTACCCAGCCGGTGGACGTGAACGTCAGCCACTTCGTCGTGATGTCACCGTCGACGATCTGGGCGACGGTCTCGTTGGGCGCGTTGTTGCCGCTGGCCGTCGCGCCGATGACCTGGCCCATGATGTTGCCGAGGATCCGCGTGCTGGGCGCGCCGGTGACGCCGCTGGTTCGCTTCACGCCGTGCGAGTCGACCTCGACTGTATCGCTCTGCACGGGCTGCGGGTCGGTGTCCTCGAACGATGAATAGAAATCGTGGGACGTGTCGATCGGCGTGTCGGGTGTGTTGCCGGCACGGGGCGGATCGCCGGCACGGGGCGCGTTGCCCGTACGGGGCACAGCCTCGAGGTCGGAGGCGACTTCTCCGTCGGTGGTGCCGTCGGGGGAGTCGCCGCAGCCGATCGTGCCGGCAAGGGCGATGGCGAGAATCAGACGAGGCGAGCGAACGACCATGACGAACCCTCCAGTACAACCGGGTACGCGGTGAACGAGATGAAATGGCCCCGACCGTAACCAGTCGCATACCACCTGTCATCCTCCTCGCGCGCCAATCAACATCGCGGGCGACGACGATGCGCGTCATGGCCCGGCCGCCTGCAACGATCACAATTCGAACATATTCTGTGAGTCGGCGAACATCATTGTTGATCCCAAGGTGGTAGTCGCAGCAACGCGCTATCGCCAACATAGCGGATGACCCGAAGCGGCTTCGGCGCGCCTCCTTACAAGGACCGGCGCGGCTGCGCTCGGTGTGCTGGGGGGCTCATTCCGGATGTCCGAACGTCGGGCAGAATCCCACCTCCGACGAGGGACACGGCCGTGGGGGCCGTGGGGGAGCCTCGACAGCGCGGGACCGCGATCATGGTGTGCAGACGGACGGGAGCCGCGAGGTCTGCGTGAACCGGGGACGCCAGAGTCACGATCCGGACGTTCGCCGAGCACTATCGGTTGTCGTCGCCACCTATCGAGTGACACGTCTCGATGAATATGCTTTACAGCGACGCTGCAAATACCTGATTGCGATCATCTGGTCTGCTCAAACACCCTAATTCTTCGAAGCTTTCTTGCCGGCGAAATAGGTCGTCGACCGCTTCTGGCCCTTGGCACTGATCATCCTTTCAGCGATGAGCTTGCGGATTGGCAACGCGAGGTCCTTGGTCGTTGTCCCCAGCTCCTTGTTGATCTGCTCGATACGCAAACCCGGATTCGCCTTAACAAACGATGCAAACTTTTCCGACAGTACCTCTAGATCCGCGGCCGTACGCTTGGCGCCGCGGCCGCCGCGCGGGCGGCCCATGCGTGCAGCGGCGGCTGCCGGTACGGCGCTGACAACGCCGTTGCCGCTGCTGCCATTGCGAGCTCCGCGGGCGCCGAATGCCGATTCGAGCGTGTCGATCGCGGCGCGACGGGCGAGCTCGGTAATTTGTGCCACAAAACCCTGCACTGCATGGTTCATTTGGTTTTGGAAGTCGCTCATGTCGTCTCCTCGCTGGATAGTTGTAGAAGATCAGTCGACCGTCCGAGAGTCAAGATGGAAATGCGCATGGGAAGAGTCTCTTAAGAACTTTGAACGTGATCTGGTGATCTCGTTGCGATCGAGACACCCGCGCACGCCGACGTGCTCGATGACAGGTAGCCCGTGATGCATGAGAGCACATCCATGACCGAGGATTCGGCAACCGCTGTTTCGGCTCGATCGAGTATGTGCAATAGCCGTGTAGCACGGTGTCCTACCGCTCGGTCAGTGATTAGTGTATACTGACACTGGTCGGCACAGCCTGGGCGGAACAGTCGCGGCAATCGCTGACCGGGTCGCGTTGATCGGACGACTCCGGGGCTCGCAGCGAACGCCGCGGGCGGGAGCGCCACGATCCGGCGGTTATTGCTATGGTCGCGTATGCCCAGGCCCTTGGCCGGATGGATCGTCGCACTCCTGCTCTTGATCGCCGCGGGCGTGTTCCTGCCATTTGCCCCCTGGGCCATCCTGGCGCTGTGGCTCGGCCTGTACGCGGCCCGCATCCACGCTCCCTTGGCCCGCCGGCTGGGGAACCGGCCGCACCTCGCTGCGATGTTGACCACCAGCCTGCTCGCGCTGATCGCGCTGCCGATCGCGGCGGTCATCGCATCGATGGTCAACGACGCCGTGGTGCTCATCCGCAATGTCGCGGCCTCGGATCGTGCTGGTGCCGTGTTCGAGCAACTCGTGCAGAGCGGCAAAGGTGCCGCGGGCGGCGACAGGCAAAGCGTCACCGCCATGCTCGCCGGGCAAGGCGATCGAGCCTTGGCGATCGCCAAGCAGGTCGCCGGTGCGGCCGCGCACGTCGTCATCGGATTGTTCATCCTGGTCGCCGGTATCTACGGCGTTCTCGTCGAGGGCCGTAGCTGGTGGGCCTGGATCGAGACCCACGCCCCGATCGCCCCGGCTCACCTTGCACGGTTCGCCGATGCGTTCCGCGAGACCGGCCGTGGCCTTTGGTTCGGCGTCGTCGGTGCGGGCGCCGTCCAGGCCGCGGCCGCGACGATCGCGTTCTTCGTGCTCGGCGTGCCTCACGCACTCCCCCTCGGGCTCCTCACCCTCGTGTTCTCGGTCATCCCGGCGGTGGGGACCGCGATCGTCTGGGTGCCTGTCGCCGCGGGTCTCATGCTGACCGGCCGCACCGAGGCCGCGATCGGGATGGCGGCGATCGGCGTGTGCGTGATCAGCGCGATCGACAATTTTGCGCGCCCGTGGCTCGCCCGTCGTGGCGAGCTCGCCTTGCCGTCCTGGGTCGTGCTGATCGCGATGTTCGGTGGTGTCGAGCTGATCGGCGGCTGGGGCGTGCTGTTTGGTCCACTGGCCGTGCGGCTCGCCAAGGAGGCACTCGCGATCCGCGCCACCTAGCCATCGGCCACGGGGCACGCAGCAGAATCGGCGGCGTCGCGCTACCCGGGCAGCGTATCGGCGAGCACGTCGTCGCCGCGCGCTGCCGTCGACCGATCGTATCGGGGGTCCGGTCGCTGGTCAGACGGCGCGACCTGTCAAGATGCGCAGACAACCCCCACGGAAGGCTGTCCATGCTTCGACTCATGCTGTTCTCCGCGCTCACGTTGACCGTCTTGCTGGCTACCCAGCCTGCGGCGCCGCCGCCCCCCGCACCTCAGCTCGAAGCCGGCGGCTGCGGCTGGTGGCAGTGCTCGCTCGGCGGCGAGCTCGTGCCGTCGAGCTATGTCTGCGCCTCCCAGTGTGGCGGCGGCACCTGCCTGCCGGTCAACATCTGCGAGTAGCTATGTAGCCTCCGTCGCGCCGCCGACCGGCGCCTCGTTCGGCGTCCAGCCGAGACGGATCGATGTGTTAGCGTGCCCGGCCATGAGAGCCCTCGCCGTCACCTGCACCGGAATCGCCATGTTCGTTGCTCCGTCGGCTGGGGAGGCTGGCCCGCCGAAGACCCATCGCCTCGAGGTGACCCCCGCGACGGTCGCCTATGGCTACTACTGGTCCGAGGCCGTGCCGGTGCTCCGGATCGCGTCGGGCGACATCATCGATGTCGACACGCTGTTGACCAATTCGCCGGCGGGCCTCGCGCGCGCCGGCGTCGCCGACGACAAGATCCAGGCGTCGCTGAAATCGGTCGTCGCCGAGGTCACCGGCGATCGCAAGGGGCCCGGTGGACACATCTTGACCGGGCCCGTCTTCGTGGAGGGTGCCGAGCCCGGCGACGTTCTGGAGGTGAAGATCCTCTCGATCGATCTCGCGATCGACTATGGCTACAACGGCTGCAGCGGATACCTACCGGACAACTGTGAGCCCAACGCGCCGGCCAAGATCCTCATGCTGAACCGCCAGAAGATGACGGCCGAGTTCGCGCCGGGAATCGTGATTCCGCTGCGGCCGTTCTTCGGCAGCATAGGCGTGTCACCGGCGCCCACGGTGGGACGGCTCAGCAGCGTCCCGCCGGGTCGCCACGCAGGCAATCTGGATAACCGGGAGCTGGTTGCCGGTAGCACCTTGTATATTCCGATCTTCGCTCCGGGCGCGCTGTTCGAGATCGGTGATGGCCACGCGGCGCAAGGCGATGGCGAGGTCGATCAGACGGCGATCGAGACCTCGCTGCGCGGTCACCTGCAGCTCACGGTGCGCAAGGACATGAAGCTCGCATGGCCCCGCGCCGAGACCGCAACCGACTTCATCAGCATGGCGACCGATCCGGACCTGGCGGTAGCGACGAAGACTGCCATCCAGGAGATGATCGACTTCCTGGTCGCCGAGAAGAAGCTGACCAAGCACCAGGCCTATCAGCTCGTCAGCGTGGCCGGACACGTGGCGGTCACGCAGCTTGTCGACAAGCCGAACCTGGGCGTCCATGTCAGGCTACCGAAGAGCATCTTCCAGGCGGCCAGGCACGCGGTGGGGCCAGGCAGGTAGCCACGAGCAAAAGCCGATCGATGTTGCCGACTACAAAGCAGGCAAAGAAAGGCAAACGCATCAGCGCGATCCGCGCTGACCCGTCACCGGCGCAGGCGCGTCCAACGAGGACGACAGACCCGCGCAGTCGTTAGTTTTTCGCAGACTTCTTGCCGGCGAAGTACGTCGTCGAGCGCTTCTGGCCCTTGGACGTGATCACGCCATCGGCGAGCAGCTTGCGGATCGGCAGCGCCAGATCCTTGGTCACCGTGCCCAGCTCCTTGTTGATCTGCTCGATGCGCAGGCCGGGGTTCGCCTTGACGAACGACGCGAAGCGCTCCGACAGCTCGACCAGGTCGGCAGAGGTGCGCTTGGCACCGACGCGCGGGCGGCCGGCGCGGGCACGCTCGGTGCGCTCGCCATTCGAGGCAGCGGCGGCGACCACGGGGGCGGCGGCGGGGCTGCGGGTGGCGCGGCCGGCGAACGCCGACTCGAGCGTATCGATGGCTGCGCGGCGGGCAAGCTCGGAGATTTGGGCGACGAAGCCCTGAACAGTACGATTCATCTCACTCTGGAAGTCGCTCATTCGTGTCCTCGTTCGAAGGTACAGATAGCCGATTGGTTGATCGGCTGGATGCTTGACATAAAAATCCTCGCTGGACAACCCGCTAAAGTGCGTTTCAGTGACGCAGTCACCTTCAGGCCGGCTGTCGCGCGTCTTAACATGGTCGCTCACGTCGTCTCGGTGGGGGGGGGCGGCGGGCCATTGAAGGCGGTTCTTAGGTTCCCAATCTTTGGCAATGCGTCGCTCCATCGCCATTGCGTCGGTTTGTTACGCCCACAGCCGCCCTTCCGCGCCATCTTGTCCACACATCGACACCGGCGGGGTGGGGCCCGGCGACCCACAGGCCCCCCATGGCGTGGCGCGGCGCACGCTGCCAGGTCGGCGACCGCTCGTCGCGGGCGCTGGGCTCGATGTGTGTGACCGCGGGATTGCCGTTGGTCGACCTGCTCGCCAGGGTGTAGACGATGTCGCGCCATCACAGTCGAGGTCACCCGTTGCCTTACCGGTGATCGGGCTCGCGGTCCCGGTGTAGTCGCTCCGCGACTCACCGGCCTGGAAGTCGCCCGGAGGCTGGCAGCCGCCCGCTGTCCGCGATGTATGCCGGGATTTTCCGAGTACGCGCTCGGGCGCTCTAGCTGCGCACGTTGAGTCGGAGCGATGCTTCGATTTGGTTCGAGGCTTCCGCGAGGCCCTGAATGCGGTCGGCTGCCGCGAGGGTGCCGATGATCGCGACGGCCATCATTAATTCAATTGGGGTGAACGTTGTCAGGTTCCCCCCAACTACCCAGCCGTTCAGCGTGGCCGCAGCGATTTCACCCGCTGTCCGAACATCTCCGAGCCCGGCGCTGCGGCCGCTGCCGAGCGACCGTGGCCGCCACCCCGACTACCGATCTGCGGGCCGAACCGGCCGGGCGGTCACGGCTTGCTGGCCGCGGCCTTGGCGTCGGCTTGACGGAGCTTGGCCTCGACCTCGGCAACGTGCTTCTGGTCCAGCGTGGTCATCTCGCGCAGCGCCCGGCGCGCCTCGGACGTGGTCATCGCTTGCTTTGCGAATTCGACACAAATGATGCACATGCTCAAGAGTAGCCCGGATCTGGGACCCTGATCGATAGGCGCGTCGCGTCGCGCGATCTCGTGGCCATCGACCTACGCGACGATGCACGGGGCGATCTGGGGACCGGTTCATTCCGCGACGTTGACAGTCGCGAGCGCGGGGAGCTTGCCGTCGAGGAACCAGGTATCCATCTCACCCTTGCCTTTGACCTCGATGGTCCCGCGGGGCTGCAGGTAGTACTTTCCATCCAGCAGCTGGCGTGTTGCGGCGGTCAGCTGGATCGTGCCGGGAATGCCGTGCGATTCCATACGGCTCGCGATGTTCACCGTGTCGCCCCACAGGTCGTAGATGAACTTGCGCTTGCCGATCACCCCGGCGACCACGGGTCCGCTGTGGATGCCGATCCGCACGGTCAATGGCTCGCCGGTTCGCGCCGCCAGCTCGGCGACGATCCCCCGCATGGCGAGCGCCATCTCGGCAATCGTTTCGGCATGATCGAGCCGAGGTTCGGGTAACCCGCCGGCGACCATGTAGCAGTCGCCGATCGTCTTGATCTTCTCGAGCCCAAGGCTGCCGGCGAGATCGTCGAACCGGCAGAACAGGTCGTTGAGCATCCCCACGACCTGCTCGGCTGGCAGCCGTGCGGACATCCGGGTGAAGCCGACGATGTCGGCGAACAGCACCGTGACCGCGGGGAATTCGTCCGCGATCGTGCCGCCGCCGAGCTTGAGCCGCTGGGCGATCGAGGCCGGCAGGATGTTGAGCAGCAGATCCTCGGAGCGCTGGTAGGCGCGATCGAACGCGGCCTCGGCGATCAGCGTTGCATTGCGCGCATAGTAGGCGCACGCCGCGAGCGTGGCGAACAGGCCACCGAGCAAGATCGGCTTCAGGATCGCCAGATGGTCGAGCGACATGGTCGGCCCGACGTGCGGCAGGCGGTCTCCGAAGCCCACGACGAGCACCATGTCGATCCCGGCCAGCGCCGACAGCGCGAGCATCGCAGCGCCATGACGCGGCGGGTACAGCAGGAACGGCAGCATGGTGTGCAGCATGAAGAACATGTGCACGTCGAATCCGGTGCCCTCGACAAGCACCTGCGACACGACGATCAAGTGACTACCGAGCAAAAGCCACGTGATGGCCGCGAAGTGGTGGCCGCGGTGATTGAGCCACAGCGGCGGAAGGTAGCCGAGCGCGTACGTCACCTGGACCACCGGATAGACCCACGAGCCCGAGATCACGAGCACGGGTGCGAATCCGAGCGTGAACGCCAGCCCGACCATCGCGACGATGTTCGTCAGCACCACGTACCGCGCCTCCGATGGCGCCATCGCCGGATCCCGACCGATCCGGATCCACCGGCCAAATCGTCGCCGGACGCGTCCGCCGCGTGGCGGACCTACGAGTCCCCGAAGCATCACCGGCCCACTGTATCGTGGTGCGGGCCCGCCGTCCGGCTCGTCGACGCGTTGCGGTGGCCGAGGCCACTCGATGCGATCTCGCACTGCGTGAGCGATGCCCAACACGTCGCGGCCGGCGGGCCGGGGACCACGCACCTCCTACGCGCCGGGCGCCACGCACCTCCCTACGTGCTGCGCTTGCGGGTCGCGGCCGCCTTCCGCGCGGCTGCCCTCCGCGCCGCCGGCCCCTTGGTGCGAACTGCCTTGCGTGCGGATGCCTTCCGCGCGCCTGCCTGCGCTGCGCGGCCGCGGTGTGCGCATGCGCCGCAAGTGCGCGATGCGACGCTGCCCTGTGCGGCTCGCGCTTCAGCGCTTGCGTTGCCGCGCGAGACCGGGTCCTCGACGGCTTCGTTGGCTTGCGCTGCCCGGCCTCGTATGCCTGCGTCGCCGCGCGCCTCGTCGTCGCCTTGCCCCGCTTCGGTGGGCGCAGTGGCACACCTGCGCGTCGCGCCTTCGACAACCCGATCGCGATCGCCTGCTTCGCCGACCGCGCGCCGTGTTTGCCTTCCCGGATGTGGTCGATCTCCTCGCGGACGAACTCGCCGGCGGCCGTCGACGCGCTACGGCCCTGACGCAGCTTTTGCTTGGCTCGATGTACGGTGCTCCGCTCTGGCATAACGCGACGGTGTGCAGGACGCATGCCCAGACAGCTACGTTCGGGCTACCGGACGAGGTGATACTCAGCAGCCGGAGCCCTCGAGCGTCGCTCGATGCTGCCTGCCCTGCGATGACAGGTGCGCTGATTGGAGAGCGCGACGGTAGATGCGTTCGTCATCGGACCTCAGGAGACGAGGATCCGGGCTGCTGGACGGCGACCACCGGCGTTTGCTGATCGGACCTCAGGAGACCAACGGGTGGCCTGATGGACGGCAACCGCGGGTCATCCGATGCAAGGTGAGCTGATCGGCGAGCGCGACGGTAGGTGCGTTCGTCACCGGACCTCAGGAGACCAACGGGTGGCCTGGTGACGGCAACCGCGGGTCATCCGATCCGAGGTGAGCTGATCGGCGAGCGCGACGGTAGATGCGTTCGTCACCGGACCTCAGGAGACCAACGGGGGCTGATGGACGGCAACCGCGGCTCATCCGATCCGGAGGTGAGCTGATCGGCGAGCGCGACGGTAGATGCGTTCGTCACCGGACCTCAGGAGATGATGCCTGCGCCGGTTCTCCGTTTCCGGATGTCAATATATGGGGGGCATCCGATGCAAGGTGAGCTGATCGGCGAGCGCGACGGTAGGTGCATTCGTCACCGGACCTCAGGAGACCAATGGGGGCTGATGGACGGCAACCGCGGCTCATCCGATCCGAGGTGAGCTGATCGGCGAGCGCGACGGTAGATGCGTTCGTCACCGGACCTCAGGAGACCAACGGGTGGCCTGATGGACGGTGGCTCGAAGCAGATGCCCGGCTCAACGGTGATGTCGCCACCGCCCACAGCCCTGATGCCTGCGCCGACTCTCCGTTTCCGGATTCAAAATAAAAAATGAATTCCGGAGAAGAAGGCCTCCGCTCGAGGCACCGGGCTGTGGGCAGTGGCGACAATGCTGTTGAGTTGCACATCGGAAGCAGCTGGTTCAGCTACCCGCCTGGCGCCACTGTCCATAGGCCACCCGTTGGTCTCCCGAGGTCCCCGGCGCTGGCGGGCGAGGCGATCAGCCTGGCTAGACACATGTTCGGCAACTCTTGCTGCCTGCCTCGCGATTGTGCTGCGCTTGGGGTTCGTGGTGTGGTTGGGGTTCGTGGTGTGGTTGGGGTTCGTGGTGTGGTTGGGGTTCGTGGTGTGGTTGGGGTTCGTGGTGTGGTTGGGGTTC
>Ga0307509_10002499_pt1 | contig 29656 bp, 22 predicted proteins | sample 10_EM_MG_FD_202245 | JGI IMG/M metagenome (GOLD analysis project Ga0307509, IMG submission 202245) | Populus trichocarpa ectomycorrhiza microbial communities from riparian zone in the Pacific Northwest, United States - 10_EM | ecosystem: Host-associated > Plants > Roots > Unclassified | place...
CTCACATGTAGCTGAATGATCCCAAAAATCAAGCACTCAGGACGCCAGCCTGTCGACGGTACAACGATTCCTCGGAACCGGTAGCCGACCCTCGTCCTTGCCCGAATTCTGCGAAGGTAGGGCTAGCTCGCGCCGGACAGCGGTATCCTGCGCCGACGACGCCGAACCGCACCGAACAACAGCAACAGCGCCGGACAGCGCTGGCTCGCACCGGACAGCGCTGGTTCGCGCCGGACAGCGCCGACCAGCGTTGAACAGCGCGAGTCGCACCGCGCCGCGCGTGCGCAGCGGCCGTGCTCGCGACATACTGTGCTCGATGCCTCGTGTGCTTCGCCCCGTCGGTCTCGGGCTCGCCCCGGACGCGGTCGCGCGGGCCGCGGTGGCGACCCGGCTGGACACGCTCGAGGACGTGCTGCGCGTCGGGTTCCTGCAGCGCCCGGCGTGGGAGCTACTCGACGTCGTCGTGCAGGATGAGCTCACCCACGACGTCGTCGTGCGCGGGCCGGCCCCGGCGTTCCTCGTGTTCGATACCACCTGACTGGGCGGCGTCACCGCGGTCTCCGTGTGGGATCATCGCCCGACTGCCGACGAGCTGCTCGACGATCGGCTCGCGCACGGCTGGACCCCGACGCCGACCGACACGGTCGACGGCCCGGTCATCCTCGGCCACGCCGCGTGCCGCCTGCGCGATCACCGCGTGCTGAGGTAGACGTCCTTGCTGCCGGCGGCGTCGCTCGCGAACGCGAACGTGTGGCCGTCGGGCGACAGCCACGGATCTTCTTGGTTGCCACCGGTCGCCAGGAAGTCGGTCACCTGCGTCAGGTCCTGCCACGGCGCGGTCAGCGACGCGCGGTGCGCGGTGTAGATCATCGTCGGGGTCACGCGCGCCGACGCGAAGAACGCCGTCAGGCAGTCCTGGGTGACGAACACGCCGGTCTCGTTCTGTGGCGAGTTGAGCTCGCTGACCGGCGTGGCGGCCCCGCCACCGAGGGTGCCCTCGACGAGGTCGCCGAGGCCGTTGCGCGTGACGATCATGAGGTAATGGTCGGTTCCACACGGGGCGAACCACTTCTCGGTCTGGGTCTTCGAGTTGACCGAGTCGACCGGCTCCGGGGTGCCCCAGCTCGCGGTGCCGGTCACGGCGCGCGTCGCCTTCCAGATGTCGAGCGTTCCGTTGTTGGCGCGGCCCGACGCGAAGTACAGCGTCTTGTCGTCGGCCGACATCCGCGGCGTCTCGTCGCTCGTGGTGGTGCTGTTGAACGGCAGCTTGAGGGCCTCCGACCACGCACCGGTCGGCGATGGGCGCGAGCTGTAGTAGAGATCCTTGCCGTTGCCATCGAGCGGATCGATCGCGAACACCATCTCGAGCGTGTTCGATGACAGCGTGACGTCATCTTCGACCGCGGCCGACTCGGCGACCGAGACCGTGGCGGCGGTCGACCACGGTCCAAACGCCTCGCCATCCGGCGGTGGCGCCACCGCATCGCCCGGAGGCGGCGTGTCCGGTGTGGCGGAATCCGCGGGGGCGCCGTTGATGCGCGCCTCGCAGGCAGCCAGGACCCCCAGCAGGCCCCAGAGCGTGAGACAGCGCATGGTTCAAAGGTAGCGCAGGACCGCGAGCATCAGGCGTGATGCACCGCGCATAGCCTGGCGGTTGTATTGAGGCATACTGCCTCGATGTGGCGTGAAAGCGACGCTCATCTGTCGTCGCGATTTCACAGAGGACATTGTAATCTCTTGATAATCTGCTTGGTCTCGCGTTTGCTTGAGGGACCAGGCCTGGAGGATCGCTGATGAAGAACGTACTCAGTAGCTTGCTGCTCACCACCACCTTGCTCGGCGCGGCGAGTGGATGCGTTGTCGAGGCCCGCGGTCGCGTGACGGCGCCGCCGCCACCGGTCGCCGTGGTGGAGGTCGAGGTCGAAGAGGAGCCGCCGCCGCCACGCGCCGTCGTCGTCGAGACGCGCCCGGGCTTCCTCTTCGTCCAGGGCCGCTGGGTCCGCCGCGGCGGACGCTGGGAGTGGAACGACGGACACTGGGAGCGCCAGCGCAGCGGCTACGTGTGGGAGCCCGGACGCTGGGAGACCCGCGGTCGGCGCCACGTCTGGATCGAAGGCTCGTGGCGCGTGAGCGGTACCGTCGTGCGCGATCACCGCTAGGCGGCCGAGCGAACCGCCAGGCTGGGGAGGGGTGGGCGCTCGCTGGCCATGCGCGTGGCTGGCCATGCGCGTGGAGCGATCGATCGCATCGATGGCATAGTGGTGCGGTGAACCGCGCCGCTGTCATCGTGATCGCGTTCGTCGTCTCTGGCTGCCAGCCCGGCGACGCCACGCCGGCTCCAAGACCTGCACCTGCGACCGCGCCGCGAGACGCGTCGACGGTGGACGCCGACGTCACCCGGCTCGCCGGTAAGCCGCTGTACCTCGCGCTGTGCGCGCCGTGTCACGGCGTCGAGGGCAAGGGGTACGCCGCGGATCACGCGCCGTCGCTCGTGAATCCGACGTTTCTCGAGAGCGCGAGTGATGATTTCCTGCGGCGATCGATCGCCGCGGGCCGCCCGGGCACGTCGATGGCCGCGTACAGCAAGACGGTCGGCGGGCCCCTCGACGATGCCGGGGTCGAGCGCCTGGTGGCGTTTCTTCGCGAGCAGGGACCGCCGGCGAAACCGCTGCCGGCCACGGCGCCGGGGGACGTCGCGACCGGTGCGGCGGTCTATGCGAAGCGATGCTTCGTGTGCCACGGCGACGCCAAGGCGCGCGGCGAGGCCGTGTCGCTAGCCAACGCGCAGTTCCAGGCCGCCGCGACCGATCCGTTCGTGCGCCACGCGATCGTGAGCGGCCGGCCGGGCACCAAGATGGAGGCGTTTGCCGGCCAGCTGACCAATGCCGAGATCGACGCCGTGGTCAGCTACGTCCGCGGGCTCGGCACCGGTGGTGCGCCGGAGGTGACGCTGTTGCCGGCACCCACCGGAAGCGAGCCACTGGTGCTCAATCCGTCCGGCAAGGCGCCGAGCTTCAAGCTGCGCGCGGAGCCGTGCCCGCCGGGCGAGCCCGCCTGCAAGCCGGATCCGCGGTTCGTCTCGGTCGAGCAGGTCGCCAAGGCGCTCGCGGCGCACCAGCGGATGGTGATCGTCGACGCTCGGCCCCCGTCGGAGTGGATGCGAGTCCACATCGCGGGCGCGGTCTCGATCCCGTATCACGACATGAAGCGGCTCGCCGAGATCCCCAAGGACGGCACCTGGATCATCGCGTACTGCGCGTGCCCGCACCACCTGTCCGGCATCGTGGTGGACGAGCTGCGCAAGCGCGGCTACGCCCACGCGGTGGTGCTCGACGAGGGAATCAACGACTGGCATCGCCGCGGGTTTGCCGTGACCGCGGCCGCCGGCGTCCCCAAGCCGGCGGCTGAGCCCGCATCGCCGCCGGCGGTTCGCTAATACCCGCAAGGCGCTGATTTTCCTCTTCGAAGACCGCGGCCCGGCGGGGCATTTGCTAGCCCGTGAGCGGTCTGCGAGTCGGCGATCTTCTCCGAGAAGGCTGGCGTGCGCCGGCGAACCGTTGCTCGCTGGCTCTTGCGCCGATCGTCGCGTTCGCCGCGCCGGGCGCTCGACCGCGATCCTCGGACGCCGGCCGCGAGTCGCGCTCGTGTCCCGCGACGACCTGCCGAGGTGTCAGGCGGTGCGCGGTCGTCGTCAGCGCGCGTCGAGATACGCGAGATCTTCCTTCGCGGCGGAGTCGTCCGGGCTGGTCAGGCTCACGAGCTCGAGCCCAAGGCGAACGAGCTTGTCGTCGAGCACCGGCCTGGCAGCGGCTTCGAGCGCCGGATCGCCGAGCAGCCGGGCCAGCCGGAGATCGCCGAGGCCCGGATACGCCGCATGGAGCTTGCTGTGGCCGGCCACGTCTGCCCACGGGGGCGCGGCCCGGATCTGGGCGGCGAGCGGATCGTGCGCGGCCACGAGCTGACCGAGCGCGGCCGTCGCGCTGCGCCCCCGGCGGCTCGCGATCCACGCCCTGGCGTCGCTAGCGAGGCCGGCCTCGTCGATCAGGGCCGTGACGACCAGCGAATCACCGTCGAGTGCCGGCCATAGCTGCATGGCCGTGGTGGCGGCCTCGCGCGCGTGTCGCAGCACGGCCTTGTCGGCGCGATAGAGGCCAAGCACCGCGTCCGCGCGCGCGATCAGGAACCAGCCGACGGCCCGCGTCCTGGCGTCGAGCCGGTCTCCTCCGGGGGCCGCGAGCACGGCCTCGAGTCGCGCCTGCGAGTTCGCCGGGCTCGCGAGCCACTTCTCATCGTCAGCACCGGTCCTCCAGCGCTGACGTTCGGCGACGCCTTCGCTGACGTCGAGCGCCTTGGCGCCGCGCAGCCGCTCCACCACGGCGGTCGCGCCGGCGAGGTCGCGCCGGCGAGCCGCGGTGGTGAACTCGAGCGTGTAGGGCAACGTGCGGTTCGGCATCAGGACCTCGAGCTGGGCGAGCAACGCGGCGCTCCGCCGGATGCTCGGATCGGCGGCGAGCTCCGCGAGCAGCGCACCGCGCTCCGAGCCGTCGACCAGTTCGTCGATCACCGTCGCGGCGTCTGCGAGCTGGAGCCGCAGCGCGCGGACCCCGATATGGCCCGCCAGCACGCGGAGCTGACCGTTGGCCCTGAGCAGGTAGGTCAGGTTGCCGATCACCAGAGGATCCTCGGGGGCGTTGCGATACGCGATCTCGAGCGTGGCCTCGGCGTCGCGCAGCGCCTGGGGATCGCCGCTGCAATCGAACCCTCGCTCGTAGGCGAGCGCGGCGTTGTTAGAGCGGGTGGGCTCCGTCGAAGCCGGCTGCGCGAGCTGGACCTTGGCGGCGGCCGAGAACTTGGCGGCGCATTCGGCGGTCTTGCCCTCGCGCTCCAACCGGTTGCCCTCGCGCTCCAACAGGGCGGCGATCACCGCCGGGTTGCGCTGATCGGCCTTGCGATACCAGTCCTCGGACTCCGCGTCCTCGCTCATGACCGCGAGGATCTGCGCCGCAGCTTCTCTGGCGGGTGAGCTGGCCCTGGCGAACAGCGCGCTGGCGACCTGCTTGGCGCGCGCGACGCTGCCGAGGTTGCGGTATACGCCGGCGACCTGGAGGTCGAGCGCGGGGTCGTGCTTGGCGAGCACGGCGGTGAGCTCCGCCTCGGATTCGGCGGTCTTGCCGAGCCGTGCGTAGATCTCGCCGAGCCCGAGTCGGAAGCTCGGCTCGCCCTCGGCCTCGGTACGGATCGCGAGGAACGCGCGTTCGGCGTCCTGCAGCAGGTGATCGCGCGCGGTGCCCGACATCACCTGCGCGCGGCGTAGCTTGATCGAGCCCGCGGCGAGCGCCATCGGCACGACATCACCGAGGGCGACGTAGTTCGCGCGCGCGGTCGTGAGCTCCGCGTCTGCCTTCATCTGCTCGTCGATCCAGTGCGAGACCATCTCGTCGCGCTCGGGCTCGGTCGCGGTCTGGTACCGGCGCTTGAGGTCGTCGGGCACGGCGCCGGTGCGCAGCGCGCCGTCGATCCGCGCCTGCACCGTCTTCGCCGTATCGCGCAGCGCAGCGCTCGCCGCGGCGAATCGCTGGACGCGCGGCCCGAGCAGCGCGGCGATCTGGGCATCGGCGTCGTCGAGCTTGCCCTGGCCCGCCGCGATCTGTGCGCGCAGGAACCGGGCCTGGCGGACGGTCATGCCGGGCGGGCCGATCCTGGCCAGCCGCGCGGCCGCCGCGTCGAGCTTGCCGGCGCCGGCGTCGCTCTGTGCGAGCTGGATCGCGACGAACTGATCCCAGGGCCGCTGGGCCTGCATCTCGACGAGCTGCGCCGGCGTGACGCCCTCGGCATCTGCGGCGGTGCGGCCCGAGCCGGCCAGATCGCGGAGCTTCGCGGTCCGGGTGCGCAGGTCGCCGTCGGTGGTGGCGGACATCCAGGCGTCCAGATCGGTGCCGCCGTCGAGCAGCATCGAGGGCGCCTCGTCGAGCCGCGCGACGATCTTGCCGGCGGCGTCGATCGCGACCGAGCCGTCGAGCTTGCCGGTGGGGCCCACCAGGATCGCGAGCGCATCGAGCGGCTCGTCGGCTTGCTTGGCCGCCGCGAGCGCCAGCCGGATCGCGGCCATGTCAGCCTCGAGCGCGGCCTTCCACGGTGGCGGCGCAACCTCGGACGCGGCGCTGGCGAGCGCGAGCCGCGCCTCGGCTACCGCGACCGTGTCGCGCGTCCCGATCTGCCGGATCCAGCCGTCGACCAGCGTGAACAGTGCGCGCTCCGCGGCACCGTACTGTGCGCGGCGGGGCAGCGCCTGGTAGCGCCGGACCACCCGGACCGCCTGGTCGACCTTGTCGGTCGTGAGCGGGGCGGCGACGTAGCTCGCGGTCAGCCGGACGATCTCGGCGCCGGCGCGCTGGGCACGCGGCTCGTCGACGCTCGCCAGGTCGCTCGCGAGCTCGGCGTCGAGCCGCTGCAGCGCCGGCTCGGCGCCGCCGGTCGCGGCGAACGCCAGCGCCGCGTCCCAGCGCTGCCGGGCGAGCCGCTCGGGATCGGTGAAGTGCGCCACCGTGGCGTAGCCGGCGATCGCCAGCGCGAGGCCGCCGAGCATGACCCATCGCGACAGCCGCGCGAACCGCGACAGCTGCTCGCGCGCGAGCACGCGATAGCCGGTCCCCTCGTCGCGCACTCGCCACGCGGTCAGCGGGAAGATCGGGATCCACAGCGCCGACACGCAGTGCGTGGTCGCATAGCTGCCGTCGGGCCAGCGGTCCCGGCTGCCGTAGAACCCAACGCCGATGCCGTTGAACCGGTACAGCGTCGGCACGCTGTCGTTCGGCCCGAGCGGGCGGGGTGCCTGGAGCTCGCCGGTGGCCGCGCGCGAGATCGCATCGCCGTCGGTCGCGACCGGTGGCCGGGCCAGGGGCTTCCAGATCGTCCGGGCGGCGGACTCGTGGCCGTGGGCGATCAGGTAGCGGCCGTGGACCAGGGCGCGATAGCGGTCCTGCGCTCGCCGCGCGGTCGCGATCTCGGCGCGCTGGTCGTCGTCGGGGGACGCCGGCTCGGCGATCGCGAGCCAGCGCTCGGCGTTGGCCTCGTCGCCCGCTGCGATCGCCAGCGCGGCGGCGCGCGCGTGGACCGCCGCGATCGCGAGCTTGAGCCGCCGGGCCTCGTCGGGATCGACCCGGCTGAGGTCGTGCCGCGCCCGCTCGATCGCGACCTGGTCGAGCGCCGCGCGCGCCGCGGTCACCTGCGCGTCGGTGACCTTACCCCGCGCCGGTTCGATCTCCCGCACGAGCTGCCACGCTGACTCGAGTACCTTCACCAGCGCTTCCTGTGCCATCCCGACTCTCCCGTGAAAATGTCGCCCATGCGTATCACGGCGGGTTTTGCGCGGGGGCGAAATCTCCGGCCGGCGCACCGCCGCGATGTAGCCAGCTTCGGCATACTGAGCACGTGACTCGCCGGAGCTTGCTGGTGATCATCTTTGTTGGATCGCTTGGCGCGGTGGTCGGCTGCGACCGCCGCGAACCCGGCCACGGCGGGACGCTCGCCGCGATCCGCCAGCGCGGTGAGATCACGTGGGGCGCCGACGTCCAGGGCGGCGAGCCGTACGTCTACGAGGATCCGAGCCAGCCGAGCCACGTCATCGGCTTCGAGGTCGACGTCATGGACGCGGTCGCCCGCCGGCTCGGCGTGCGTGCGCGCATGGTCCAGTACTCGTGGCCGACCCTGGTGCCGTCGCTCGAGCGCGGTGACTTCGACGTGATCGCCAACGGCCTCGAAGCGACCGCCGACCGCCGCGAGCGGATCCTGCTGTCCGATCCGTACTTCGTGTACGCCGAGACGCTGACCGTGCGGACCGACAGCCCGGTGCGCTCGGTGTTCGACCTCGCGGGCAAGCGGGTCGGCACGCTGAACGAGACCTACGCCAACGACATCCTGCGCCGGCTGTATCCCGACCACGTCGTGCTGTACGACGGCAACGAGGAGCCGTACACCGATCTCGAGCTCGGCCGCACCGACGCCGTGCTGCTCGACAACATCATCGCCGACCGCTACGGCTGCACGCCCGCGCATCCGACCCTCACGTGCATCCCGTACGACGTCGCGCGCGGGACCTACGTGATCGGCGTCCGCCCGGCCGACCCGGAGCTCAAGCAGGCGATCGACGGCGCGCTCGCGGCGCTCCGGGCCGACGGCGAGCTCGAGCGGATCCTGCGCAAGGCCAAGCTGTGGGACGCGCGCCAGCTCGAGGCGCGTCCGCTGGACGGCCAGGTGACGCGGTCGCGCGCGCTCGACGGCGGGGTGGTGCTGCAGTTCGTCACCGCCGCGTGGGTGACGCTGCAGCTCTCGGTGCTGGCGTTCGTGCTCGCCGTGCCGATCGGCGTCGCGCTCGCGGTGGCGCGGATCTACGGCGCGGCGCCGCTGCGCCACGCCGCGAGGCTGTACATCGAGCTGTTTCGTGGCACCCCGGTGCTGCTCCAGCTGTTCGTCCTCTACTACGGCCTCGCGGATCTGGTGAGCCTGGGCCCGATGCAAGCCGCGGTGCTCGGGCTCGGCCTCAACTACGCCGCCTACGAGGCCGAGGTCTATCGCGGCGCGCTGCTCGCGATCCCGCGCGGCCAGAGCGAGGCGTCGCGCGCGCTCGGGCTCGGTCCGGCACAGACGCTGCGCCATGTTCTGCTGCCGCAGGCGCTGCGCCTGGCCCTGCCGCCGATGACCAACGACTTCGTGTCCCTGCTCAAGGACTCGTCGCTGGTGAGCGTGATCACGGTGATCGAGCTGACCAAGCGGATGACGATCGCCGCGGTCGACATGCGCGGCTGGTTGATCCCCGGCATCCTGTGCGCCGCGATGTATCTCGCGCTCAGCTTCCCGCTGTCGGAGCTGGCGCGCAGGCTCGAGAGGAGGTTGGCGCGTGATCAGCGTCCGCTCGCTCTGTAAGCGCCACGGCGCGCGCGACGTGCTGATCGGCGTCAGCGCCGAGGTCGCCAAGGGCGAGACGATCGCGATCGTCGGGCCGTCCGGGGGCGGCAAGTCGACGCTGCTGCGCTGCCTCAACTACCTCGAGGGGTTCGACGCCGGGCAGGTCGAGATCGCCGGCGTGACGCTGTCCGCGGGGATGGCCGATGGCGGGCTGGTGCTGCGCCAGCTGCGTACGCGGGTCGGTATGGTGTTCCAGCAGTTCAACCTGTTCCCGCACCTCACTGCGATCGACAACATCATGCTCGCGCCGCGGGTGGTCAAGCGCGTGGCGCGCGACGCCGCGCGGGCTCGCGCGCACGACCTGCTCGTCAGGGTCGGCCTCGCTGATCGTGCCGGCGCGTATCCGCACGAGCTGTCCGGCGGGCAGCAGCAGCGCATCGCGATCGCCCGTGCGCTTGCCCAGGATCCCGACGTGATGCTGTTCGACGAGCCGACCAGCGCGCTCGATCCCGAGATGCGCGATGACGTGATCGACGTGATCCGCGGCCTCGCCCAGGGCGGGATGACGATGCTGGTCGTCACCCACGAGATGCAGTTCGCCCACGACATCGCGTCGCGCGTCTGGGTGATCGATCGGGGCACGATCGCCGAGGATGGCCCACCGGCGCAGGTCGTCGATCAGCCGCGGACCGCGGTGGCGCGCGAGTTCTTCGGCCGACTGCGCCGTTCGTCACCCTGAGCGCACGTCGGGGCCTGGAGTCCCGAGGTGATCCGGGCGTCGCGGCGGGGCAGGCTGGCGTATGCTGGGAGCGTGGTAACCGCCGGGACAACCATCGGGGGGCGGTTCCGCATCGACCACCTGCTCGGGTCCGGCGGGATGGGGATCGTCGTCGCGGCAACCCACCTCGAGCTCGGCCACCGCGTCGCGATCAAGCTCCTGCGCGACGAGATGGCGGCCAACCCGACGGTCGTCGAGCGGTTCCTGCGCGAGGCCCGCGCGGTGGTGCAGCTGCGCACCGAGCACGTGTGCCGCGTGATGGACGTCGGCCGGCTCGACACCGGTGCGCCGTACATCGTGATGGAGCTGCTCGAGGGCAGCGACCTGGGCCGCGTGGTCGCAACGCAGCCGCTGCCGGCGACCACCGCGGTCGACTACGTGCTGCAGGCCTGCGAGGCGCTGGCCGAGGCGCACGCCGCGGGCATCGTGCACCGCGATCTCAAGCCCGCGAACCTGTTCGTGACGCGCCGGCCCGATGGCGGCCCGTTGATCAAGGTCCTCGATTTCGGGATCGCCAAGGCGATGACCGAGATCGGCGCGCAGCTGACGCATTCGCACAGCATGCTGGGCTCGCCGGGCTACATCGCGCCCGAGCAGCTGCAATCGGCGCGCGACGTCGATGTGCGAACCGATATCTGGGCGCTGGGTGTCACGCTGTACCAGCTGCTGTCGGCGCGGCTGCCGTTCCATCGCGCGAACGCGACCGAGATGGCGGTGCGGATCGTGACCGACGATCCGGATCCGCTCGACGTCGAGCCGGCGCTGGTCCGGGTGGTGCTTCGCTGCCTCGAGAAGGCGCGCGACCAGCGCTACCCTGATGTCGCCGCGCTCGCGCTCGATCTGGTGCCGTTCGGCGGTCCGGCCGCCCGCGCGCTGGCGGCGTCGGTGGGCCAGGTCGCGCGCCGGTCGCTGTCCGCGTCGGCGCCGCTGCCGCTGCCGGTCTCGCCGCTGGCCGCGACCGTTGCGTCGTCGCCCGAGAGCAGCGGTGCCGGCGGCGCCAACCACCGGCGCGGCGTTGCCGATCCACCGGCGGGTGGGCGTCGTCCCAGGCGCTGGTGGTGGCTCGCCGCGCCGCTGGTCGTGCTCGGGGTCGCAGGAGCCGCCGTGATCCCGCGCGTATCCACGCGACGTGCGATCGCGGTCGTGCCGCTCGATGCGGGTGTGTCGCCGGTGGGACGCGACCCCGGACCGCTCGGTGCCGGCGGCCGCGTGCCGGCGGCCCGTGACCCCGGATCGGTCGATGCCGGCGCCCGCGCCCCGGCGCTCCGTGACGCCGGACCACGCCCGCCGCCGGCGCCCGATCGGCGCAACCGCAGCAGCGGCGCGAGCGCCGCTCCGATGACGGTGGCCGACGCGCTCGCCCAGGGCGCCCGCCAGCTGAAGGCCGCGTGCCTGCAGATGACCAAGCCCGACACGGCGGGCTCCGTGCCACCGATCGCGGTGGTGATGTGCTGGTGTCAGCGCAAGGATCAAGCTCGCGCAAAGGCAGCGTTCGCCAAGCTCGCCGCGACGCGTGAGCGCAGCGGCATCACCAGCTACTGCGCGACCCAGGGCATCAAGCTTCCGTAGCCTCGGACGCGCCAGGGTTCTCATGCTCATTGTCCGGTGCTCGTGAGCCGGTCCTGGGGGTGGCCGACCTCATGCTTGTCCGAATGCCGGACAAACTCGGTTGCGAGCTCGACGAGTATCGCGGAGTTGCCGTGTGGCGCGCACGTTGCTTGGCACGTGGCCGTGCCGTCGTTCGACCACGACATCCTCGTCGAGCTATTCCGCCGTCGCGGCGAGATCGCGGCGGCGCTGCTGCGGGCCTGCGCGGTGCCCGTGGCCGACTATGCGCGTGTCGAGCTGCGCTCGATCGATCTGTCCCAGGTGGTGTCGACCGAGTACCGGGCGGATGCCGTGGTCGTCCTGCGCGATGCCAAGGATAGCGCGGCGATGGGCGTGATCATCGAGGTCCAGCGCTGGGTCACTCGCGGCAAGCGCCTGACATGGCCGGTGTATCTGACCACGCTGCGCGCCGAGTACGATTGCCCGGTCGTGCTGCTGGTGGTCACGCCCGATCGGGACGTCGCGGCGTGGGCGCGCCGGCCGATCGAGCTCGGCCATCCGGGGTTCTGTCTCACGCCGGTCGTGATCGGGTTCGACGATGTGCCTCGGATCCTCGACCGTGGCGATGCTCGGCGCCTGCCGGAGCTCGCCGTGCTGTCGGCGATGGCACATCCCGATCTCGAGGTTGCCGAGGTCGCGATCGAGGCAATTTCGCGGCTGCCGGCGGCACAGAGCCGACTATACTTCGACGTCATCATGTCGGCTGTGCCGGAGGCGATCCGGCACCTCCTGGAGGCCCAGATGGAAGGCTACAAATACAAGAGCGAGTTCGCCATCAGGTACTACAGCCAGGGCGAGGCTGCGGGACTCGAAGAAGGGCTCGAACGGGGACTCGAAGAAGGGCTCGAACGGGGACTCGAAGAAGGGCTCGAACGGGGACTCGAACAAGGGCTGAAGGCGGCGGTCCTCACGCTGGCGCGAGCCAAGTTGGATGCGCTGATGACCGACGATGTCGCTGCGATCGACGGGATCCGGGATCGCCAGGTCCTGGAGGATCTGGTCGCAGCGCTTGGCCGCGCGCAGAGCGCCGCGGAGGCTCGTACGGTGCTCGACATCGCCCGCGGCTATTCGAACAGCTTGCACTGACGGGGCGCCGGGTCCTGCGCCTCCGGCGCGATGCACCCGGGGTCGTCGTGGTCGGCCTTGTTGACCCAGGTCGATACCGGTTCGCGGATCCAGTCGTCCCCGGACGGCGGACCGAGCAGTGCGCGGGCCGCGTCGCCGTCGATCGCCGGATCGAGCCAGGCAGCATAGCTGCTCGGCGCGAGCACGATCGGCATCCGATCGTGGATCGGGCGCACGAGATCGTTGGCCTTGGCCGTGATGATCGTGAAGCTGTGGAGCTCGTCGCCACGGTCGGTCTGCGACCGGGCCCACAGCCCCGCGAACGCGCACAGCCCGCGTGCGCGCGGGTGGAAGTAGAACGGCTGGGGCGGTGACTTCTTGCCGCGGGCGTTTGGCGCGGCGACCCACTCGAAGAAGCCGTCCGTGGGGACCAGGCAGCGCTTGTGCTGGAGCGCGTCGCGGAACCACTGCTTGGCGTTCAGCGACTCGAGCCGCGCGTTGATCATGAGCGGCGGCTTGTTGCCCTCGAGGCCGGCCCCGTGCGGGACCAGCCCCCACCGCATCAGCTCGATCGTGCGGCCGCCGCCGTGTAGCGTGACCACCGGGGCCGGCTGCGTCGGCGCGACGTTGTACCGCGGCTTCCACCACGGGTCCTGGGCTGCCGAAACCTCGAGGCTCGCTTCGAGATCGGCGGCGATGTCCTCGTTCCGGGTCAGCGTGTAGCGGCCGCACATGGTGGAAACGTATTCATTGCGATGGCGGGCACGCTACGACAGCCGCAGCAGGCAGACCTGAAGGTAGCGGTCGTGGGGCTGGGCGGCCAGCGTCGGATACTCCGGTGGCAGCCCGCCCTGCTCGAGCACGGCGCCGGTACGATTCGCCGCGCGCAGGCCCTTTTGCGCGAGCTTGGCCAGCGATCCCAGCTCGTGCGTGTTGGCCGCCAGCCAGAGCAGTCCGTCGGTGGGGATCACCGCGATCGCCTTGGCGATCAGCTCCGGATAGTCGCGGTCGAGCGTCCACGGCGTGCCGCGCGCGGTCGAGAACGTTGGCGGATCGATCAGCACGACGTCGTAACGCTCCTTGTCGCGGGCGGCGCGGGTGAGGAACCGGACGGCATCGCCGGTCTCGAACCGCCAGCGCTTGGCGTCGGTCAGGCCGCTGCGCCCGAAGTTACCGGCGGCCCACGCCTGGACTCCCGCGGAGGTGTCGACCGAGGTGACCGTGGCGGCGCCGGCGCGCGCGCACGCGACGCTCAGCGCCCCGGTGTACGAGAACAGGTTCAGCACGCGAGCACCGGCGGCGAAGCGAGCCAGGCCGCGCCGGTGCTCGCGCATATCGGTGAACAGCCCGTGGTTGAGGCCACCGAACGGGTGGATCTCGAACGGCATGCCGTGCTCGGTCACGATGACCTTGTCGTCCGGTCGGGCGCCGATCACATCCTGCTCGACGCTGTCGGCGCCGCCGCGCACGCGCAGCTTGACGACCGCGCCACGCAGCTGCGCGAACCCGACGATGGCCTCGGCGAGCTGCTTGCCGAGCGTGCGCAGGCCCGCGCTGTAGGCGTAGACCACCGCGGTCGAGCCGAGCACGTCGCACGCGAAGCCGGGCAGGCCGTCGCCCGCGCCGTGGATGATCCGATAGGCGTGATCTGCGCCCGGCAAGCCGAGTGCCTTGCGCCAGCGCAGCGCGCGCTCGACGCGCCAGCCGAGCAACGCGCCATCGATCTTGGGGAACCCATCGGCGGGCGTCGCCATCATCCGCAGGCGCGCGTTGTCGGGGTCTGCGATCGCGAGGCCGAGCTCGTCCCCGCGGTCATCGAGCAGCTGGACCTGCTCGCCGCTCGCCGCCTCGATCGCCAGCTTGCTGGTGTCGATGTCGCGGCCACCGGCAACGACAAATGCCGTGGCCGGCCCCGGCAGCGCGATCGACTTCATGCGCCGAGACCTTACGCGATTCGCGCGCGCCAAACGACCACCGCGCGGAGTTTCAATCCGCCGCTGGCGCGCGTCGCGCCTCTATGGCGCGCTTGCCGCTCGAGCGCACGCCGTTTCGCGAAGAACCCATCGCCCAGCCCGGCGGGGGGGATGCGAGCGCGCCCGATCGCGCTCGGCTCGAGCCCGATCGTCACCAAGGGGCGGTCGCCGCCAGCCGAGATCGGCGAGAACGGCTGTCCACGACAATGTGGCCCTGCGCGATCGTCCCCAGGCCGCGCCAATCGCGAGACCTGTTACCGCGGATTGAATTGCCACTCGCATTACGCGCCTTCACGTTGGCTACAGTCCCCGGAGCACAGACCTCGATCACACACGCGACAATGTCGGTGTGCGACGAATACCAACCAATACCCTCTGGCGCTGACCGTCATGAAGGCGAACTCGGTTCGCAATCAAATCGATGCCGGGCGCTACTCGTCGCGCTTGCGCGGGCGCGCGATGCCGTACTCGTCGAGGCGGTTGATCAGCGTGCGGCGCGAGATCCCGAGCACCTCGGCGGCGCGGGTCTGATTGCCGGCACAGCGCTCGAGCGCCTCGAGGATGCGCTGCTTCTCGAGCTCGGCGACGGTCGCCCGGACCTGCGCCGGCATGTCGCCCGCGCTCGGTGCCCGGATGCCCGGCGGCGGCGGCACCGTGGTGATGCGGCGCGCGCTCGCGTCGTTGGCTCGCCTCGACGTGTCGTCGATCGTGGTCAAGTGATGACTCTCGATCAGCATGCCGGTCGCGAGCAGGACCGCGCGTTCGCACGCGTTGCGCAGCTCGCGGATATTGCCGGGCCAGTCGTACCCGGTGAGCCATTGCTTGGCGTCCTCGGAGAACGTGAACGAGCGGCCGAGCGGTGCCGCCGCGGCGGTGACGAACTGCTCGGCCAGCGGCAGGACCTCGTCCTTGCGCTCGCGCAGCGCGGGGATCGCGAACGTCGCTCCGGCCAGCCGGAAGTAGAGGTCACGGCGGAACCGGCCGGCCTCGACCTCGGCCGCGAGCGCCCTGGACGTCGACGCGACGTAACGCACGTCGATCGGCCGCGCGCGGGCAGCGTTGATCCGGCGCACCGACGCATCCTCGATCGCGCGGACCAGCTTCTGCTGCAGCGTCGGCGGCAACTGGTCGACATCGGCGAAGAACGCGGTCCCGCCATCGGCCAGCTCGAGCATGCCGGCCTTGTTCGACGCCTCGCTGCCGAACAGCTCGACGTCGAGCAGCGGCTCGCTGATCGCGCTGCACCCGATCCGGACGAACGACGCGGTCCGGCGCGGCGACATCTCGTGGATGCGCTCGGCGAACCGCTCCTTGCCGACGCCGCTCTCTCCGATCACCACGACGCTGAGCCGCCCGAGTGAGATCCGCGACGCGGACTGCTCGAGCGCCGCCAGCAAGCTCGACTTGGTGGTGGGCTCGCGGCGCGAGCCGGCCCGGGTCTGCACCATCAGGGTGACCGCGCCGATCAGGAACGGCACCCCGACCGTCAGCGTGACCGGGTGACTCGGGGGCAGCTTCACGCCGTCGACGAACGTGCCGTTGGAGCTCCCCGCATCCTCGATCTCGATGTCACCACTGATCGTGCCGAGCGTGAGGTTCGCGTGGTGGCGAGATACCGAGCCGGAGTCGACGACGACGTCGCACCGGCTGGCGCGGCCGATCGTGAGCGTGCCGCTGCCCGGCAGCGGTACCACCTGCAGCGCCGCACCGTCGATCACGAGCAGCACGCGGTCGCCAAACGGCGCCTGACGCTCGATCTGCTCGGTCGTCACACCTAGTTCATCGTCGATCACCTTGGTAGCGTACGCGGAGGTACGACAGTTTAGCAACCGCGCCATCGGCATCGCCGCTGCGGTCAGCGCCGATGATCGGTACACACCGACGTCGAGCACCGCGCTACCACCACCATCACCGCGCTCGACCCCGTGCGCAGATCACACCGGATGAGATGCCTGCTGAGGCCACGTCGCATCCCGCGACCACCTGCGGCCTCCGCGAAGATTGGCTATGAGGTTCCGTGATCTATATTGCGTATGGGCATCCAGCGCGCTTGTGACCCCGCGCGCCGTGATCAGGCGCGGACCTGATCGCGGCGCAGCTGCTGCGCCCTCATGACCACGTGCGCGGTCATGTTGACGATCTCGTCGACCGACGAGTCGTTCGACATCGCGGCGACCGGCTTGGCCAGCCCGAGGAGGATCGGCCCAACCGCCGAGGCACCGCCGATCGAGCGCGCGACCTGGTAGGCGGCGTTGCCCGACGCGAGCGCGCTGAACACCAGCGTGTTGGCCGCGTTGGTCAGGCGCGAGAACCCGTACGACCGCTGGCGCCGCTCGGGATCCAGCGCGAACTCGGGCTGCATCTCGCCATCGATCTCGAGATCCGGGCGGCGGTCGCGGACCAGCTCGAGCGCCCGGTGGATCGTGGTCACGTCGGGGTGCCGCACGGCGCCGAAGTTCGAGTACGAGATCATCGCGATGCTGGGCGTCACGCCGAAGCCCTGCACCGCGTCGGCCATCTGCAGCGTGATGTTGGCCAGCGTGTCGGCGTCGGGCGACACGTTGAACACGGTGTCGCCGAAGAACTTGACCGAGTTCTGCATCACGATCATGTGCATGCCGACCGCGACCTTGGCGCCCGGCGACAGGCCGAAGATCTGGAGCGGCGGTCGCACGGTATCGGGGTAGTTGAGCCGAAACCCGCTGACCATGCCGTCGGCGTCGCCGCGATCGACCATCAGGGCCGCGTAGTAGTCGGAGTTGCCGGCCAGCGATTGCGCCGCGAGCTCGGTCAGCCCCTTGCGCTGGCGGAGCTCGTACAGCCGCTCGGCGTAGCGCAGGTTGGGGGTCACCCGCGGATCGATGATCTCGACCCGGTTCATCAGATCGAGCGACATCTCGACGCACAGCTTCTCGATCTCTTGCGGGCGGCCGAGCAGCACCGGCCGCGCGATCTGGACGTCGACGATCTGCTGCACCGCGCGCAAGAGCCGCGGGTTGGCGGCGTTCGGGAACACGATCCGCCGCGGATCGCGCTGCGCTTCCTTGGTGATCCGCCGCATGATCGTGTACGCGGCGTTCGAGCCCTTCGACATCAGCTTCTCGCGGTACTCGGCGATGTCGAACGTGATCCGGGCGACCCCCGACTCCATCGCCGCCTTGGCGACCGCGGGCGCGACCCACCACAGGACGCGCGGGTCGAACGGCTTGGGGATGAAGTAATCGGGCCCCATCTTGAGCGCCTTGCCGCCGTAGGCCATGGTCACCGAATCGGGCACCGGCTCGTGGGTCAACTGGGCGAGCGAGCGCGCGGCCGCCAGCTTCATTGCCTCCGAGACGCCGGTCGCGCGGCAGTCGAGCGCGCCGCGGAAGATGTACGGGAAGCCCAGGACGTTATTGACCTGGTTGGGGAAGTCCGAGCGGCCGGTGGCGACCAGCGCGTCCGGCCGCGCCGCGATCGCCTCGTGGTACCCGATCTCGGGATCCGGGTTAGCGAGCGCGAAGATGATCGGCCGATCGGCCATCACCATCAGCATGTCCGGGGTCACGGTGTTGGCCACCGAGACGCCCAGGAACATGTCGGCGCCGCGCATGGCCTCGGCGAGCGTCCGGCGGCCGTCATCGGGGATCGCGAGCGACAGCTTCTGGCGGTTGAGGTCCTTGCGGCCGCGATGGACCACGCCCTTCGAGTCGACCAGCACCACGTTTTCGCGGTTCATGCCGAGGCTACAGAAGAACTCGACGCACGCGATCGCCGCGGCACCGGCGCCCGACACCACGAGCTTGATGCTGGCGAGCGATTTGTGGGCGAGCTCCGCGGCGTTGAGCAGGCCGGCGCCCGAGATGATCGCGGTGCCGTGCTGGTCGTCGTGGAACACCGGGATCCGCATGCGCTTGCGCAGCTTCTCCTCGATCTCGAAGCACGCAGGCGCGGCGATGTCCTCGAGGTTGATCCCGCCGAAGGTCGGCTCGAGCGCGGCGACGATGTCGACGAACTTGTCGACGTCCTTCTCGGCGATCTCGAGATCGAACACGTCGATGTCGGCGAACTTCTTGAACAGGCAGGCCTTGCCCTCCATCACCGGCTTACCGGCGGCGGGCCCGATGTCGCCGAGCCCGAGCACCGCGGTGCCGTTCGAGATCACCGCGACGAGGTTCGATCGCGCCGTGTACTCCCACGACTTGTCCTCGTCGCGCGCGATCTCGAGACATGGCTCGGCCACGCCAGGCGTGTACGCGAGCGAGAGATCGAGCTGGCTGACCAATGGCTTGGTCGGGACCACCTCGAGTTTTCCCTTGCGTCCGCGACTGTGATACTCGAGCGCATCTTCCTTCCGGCTCATGCCCCGCACGGTAGACCCCTGCCGCAGCGCTGGCAAATTGCATAGCTCCACGATCCGAGCGACGGGCGGCGACGGTTCGTTGCGGCGGCGTAAATGCTGTGGTGCGTCGTCGGGCAGCGCCCAATTGTGTGCGCTATGCACGACTCGAGACGTGTCGAACAAAGCCGATTGTGTCGGCTTGTCGCCACGTGGTCTTTCGATCGGTCTGTCGCCGTAACCGGCGACAACTTGTACAGAATCGTCGCTCGAAGACGCGCGACTTCCGAGCTATCGAACGATGTCGCGATGGCATTTTCGACAGCTCTCCAGATGTCGGTGGGCTGGTGCGTCAGCCGTCTGCGCCGTCTCGGTCGTCGTCCGGACGGCGCGGCACCACGCGGGCGGCCGGTAGCGCTGCCAGCGCCACGGTCCCGAGCAGGTTGGTCCCGGTCTTCGAGATCACCCGCGCGCCGCGGATCACGAGCAAGCACCCGATGCCGGCGACGCAGGTCGCCAGGCTCGACAATGCCATCTCGCCAAGCGTCAACGCGGACACGGCGAACAGCGTCAGGCCGCCGATCCCAAGGCTGAGCCAGGCGCGGGTCAGCTGCTGGCCCTGTGGGCCCTGCATCACGGTGAGCTCTTGCCCGAACGGCGAACCGCACGCGCACCGCTCGACGCTGACCAGGTTGACCCTGCTGCACATCGCACAGCGCCAGTCGAGCATTCACAAGCGTCGCACCATGTCAGCCATCGATCAAGACCGAGACATCGAGCCGCGCGGCGATCGCGAGGGTGCGCAGGAACGCGGCGAGTTGCTCGACGTCAGCGTCGGCCTCGGGAGGAAGCTCAGCGGCCGCTAGCGCGCGCGCCCGGCCGTCGTTGTCCTTGAGGTCGTAGATGCTGATGTCGTGTGGGAGCACACCGCAGAACAGGGTCAGCATCAAGCAGTGGGTGGGCGCCAGGTTGCCGACCATGAACATCATCTGGAACAGCTGGTCGGACGAGATCTCGATCGTGCCTTCGTCGCCCTGCCAGCGGACTCCGTAGGGCGCCCGGCTCTCGAAGTACGTCGTCCCGGCGCCGCGCAGCTTCGCGGCAGGGGCGCCATCCCAGCCGAACTCCCCCAGGCCGCGCGCGAGCAGCGTCCCGGCCGTGCAGTCGAGCGTGCTCGGCAGCCGGCTCATCAGCCAGGCCTCGACATGTTCCGGAATCGGATAGCGAATCCGGCGGTGGCACGCGAACTCGCGGGCGAACCCCGCCGGGCAGGTGGCACAGTGAGCGGCGACCTCATCGAGCGGCGCCGACTCGTCGAGCAGGGTCTGCAGGCTCACGCCGCGCGCCAGTTCACCATCGGGCTTGCGCATCGTGAGCTGGACCTCGATGGCCGCCGGGCTGCGCTGATCGCCATCCTCGCGCATGTGGGCGAGCGCGGTTCGGGCGAGGATCCGCGTGCGATGCAAACCGACCAGACGCTCGACGCCAAGCAGCTTTTGAGGCTCGCACCCCATCGCGAGCACGTAGTCGATCGCCATGTCACATCGTAACCTAGTGCTCCGACGCTTGTTTCTATCCAGTTCGAGGAGTAGAACCCACCACACGCACCCGTAGCTCAGCTGGATAGAGCGTTGGCCTCCGGAGCCAAAGGTCACAGGTTCGAATCTTGTCGGGTGCACTCATTTCCTCCGCCGGCGGCCCTGCCGGGTCGCCGGCGTAGGACGTCCACAGGGGGGATGTGCCGAAAACGCTGGGAGAGATCGTGATCGAGGCGGGGCTGGTCAACAAGGCGAGCGCCGCAAAGGCGGGTCGCATGGCGGAGGAGCGCCGGCAGCCGCTCGTGGTCGTGCTGGTCCGCGAGCTCGGGGTCGATGAGGTCGCGCTGGTAGGTGCGCTGCGCCGGCAGACCCGGGTCCCGTTGATCGATCCGGGCAGCATCGAGATCGACGCGGAGGCGCTGCGCCAGCTGCCGCGCGATGTGTGTGCCCGGCTCCGGGTGCTGCCGCTGTCGCTGACCGTCGACGGTGGCGGCAAGCTGTTGCGGATCGCGATGGCCGATCCCACCGACACGTCGGCGGTCGCCGAGATCGAGCAGCTGACGCATTGCGATGTCGAGGTCAACGTCCTGCCGCTGTCGGCGATCGACGAGCTCGTCGACCGGGGCTACCGCCACGTCAACACCGCGGTCGTGAACCGGACGGGCAACCCCGGCGCCCCGGCGTTCGTCCCATCCCGCAGCTGGGCCGCCCTTGCAGGGGACGTGGAATCCGAGGTGTCGGTCACCGCGCAGATTCCGGTCGCGGCGCTGCAGCCGATGGTGGCGGACGACCTCGAGGCGCGGGTCAACGCGCTGATCGGCCTTTTGGTCGCCAAGGGGCTGGTCTCCGAGGCCGAGCTGGCCGAGGCGCTCCGCAAGCTCAAGCCCTGATGGGCAGATTCGACCGGGGCCGCATCGATCACCGGTGGGCACCGGTGGGCACCGGTGGGGCGCCGGTGCGATGCCGGTATTTACTGCGGCCGGCTCCGACGCCGTGCGCTAGTATTCTGCTCGGTCGGCCGTCCCGTTCAACGACCATGCCCGCACATGACATGACTGCGACGATCAACTGCGCCGGCTGTCAACACGCGTACATCGAGACCGCGCTGTTCTGCCCGAACTGCGGCCGCCCGAAGGTGCGCGAAGCGCCGGCCGATCCGCTGCTCGGCAAGGTGCTCGGCGAGCGCTTCCTGGTCCAGGAGCTCCTGGGCCAGGGCGGCTCGGGGACGATCTATCGCGCTGAGCATGTCACCCTGCGCCGCAGGGTCGCGATCAAGGTGCTGCACACCGAGCTGTCGCGTGACGACCTCGCGGTCGAGCGGTTCCGGCGCGAAGCGACCACCGTGGCCGAGATCGACAACGAGCACATCGTCGAGATCCACGATTTTGGGCGGACGCCCGACGGCCGACTCTACCTTGCAATGGAGCTGCTCGAGGGCGAGACCCTCGACGCGGTGCTCGTGCGCGACAAGCAGCTGTCGATCGAGCGCGCCGCGGACATCCTGATCCAGGTCGGCGAGGCGCTGATGGAGGCGCACGCGATCGGCTACGTCCACCGCGACCTGCGACCGCGCAACATCTACCTCTCGGTCCGTCGCGGCAAGGCCAACTTCATCAAGCTGCTCGACTTCGGGCTGGCCAAGCTGGTCGAGACCGAGGGCCAGGCCGCGTCGACCAGCCTGGGCATGACGTTCGGCGATCCGCGGTACATGTCGCCCGAGCAGGCGCGTGGGGATCGGATCGATCGGCGCGCCGATATCTATCAGCTCGGCTGCGTGGCGTACGAGATGCTGACCGGCGGTCCGCCGTTCGTGGGGAGCCGCGTGTTCGACATCCTGACCAAGCAGGTCACCGAGGCGCCCCAGCCGTTGCCGACCCGGCGACCCGGGGTGCCGCTGTGGATGGAGGCGGCGGTCACCAAGATGCTCGCGAAGGACCCAGACAACCGGTTCGCGACCACCACGCGGATGGTGGAGGCGCTGCGCCGCGGGCTCGATACCGGCGAGGTGATGGAGGCCGACGTGGCGCGCCGCCGCGAGAGCATCCCGCCGATCTCGGTGTCGCGGGTGATGCAGCGCATGGGGCTGTCGGCGTCCGGCGAGCCGATGTTGCCTGCGGCTCCCGTGCTTGCGCCCGCCGCACCGGCTCCGGGTGCCCCGGCGCCGGCAACCGCCGCCCCCGCGCCGGTCCCTCCACCGGAACCCACGCAGGCGCCGCCCGCCGCCGCGCCGCCGATCGCGACCCAGACCATGCCGGTGGTGCGAGCCCCGGCGCCGCCGGCGGGTGCGCCCCCCGTGGTCGCACCCCCGGTCGCCGCGCGAGCGCCCGTTCCTGCGGCAGCGCCGGTCGACGAGCTACCGCGCTTCGACCCGGGCGTGACGATGAAGGGCCCGGTGGTGCCACCGCCGACGAAGCCAGATTCGGTCGAGTTGCTGCGCAAGCGCACCGGGACGCCCCGGATCGGGGTTCCGGTCCACGATCCAGCCCCCGACGTCCAGGCTCCGGTCGCCGGCGTGATCGAGCCGCCGGCGAGCTTCCAGCCGCGGCCTTCACAGCGGGCCGATCGCCAACCGCGTGAGTCCGCCGGTGTGCCGGTGGTGCGCCCACCAGTCGCACCCGATGACGGTCAGGCGCGTGGCAAGCGGCAGAGCGTGCCGCCATCGGATCTCAACATCTCGCAGGCCTGGTACGACGAAGGTGATCAGCTGTCGAGCGATGCCGATGGCCCGGGGACGCGACCCGAGTCGCGATCCGAGTCGCGAGTCGAGCGTGCGCGCAGGACGGTCTCGCCGAGCGTCACCGATCTGTCGTTCTACGAGGAGCGGCCGCGCCGTCGCTGGGGCTTGATGATCGGGGTGGGCGTGTTCGCCGTGATCGGCGGCACGATGGCGTTCGCGTTGACGCGTGGATCGTCCAACGCGCCGGCGCCGGCGCCGGTCGCGGTCGCGCAGCCGAGCGCAACCGCGCTGATCGACGCCGCGCCGAGCACGATCATCTCGACCGATCCCCCGGCTGCGGAGGTCCCGGCTGCGCCGCCGCCGCCGGTCGTCGCCGCGAAACCGCCCGTCGTTCCGCGTCGCGCCGTCGAGGCCCATCCCGCCGCTGCGGCCAGCGCGCCGGTGACGCGCGCACCAGCTCCCGCTGCGAGCTTTCCGATCCCCGGCTCGGAGCCCAGCCGGCGGCAGCCCGGCGCGGGGCTCGCGGCGCCAGCCTCGCCAGCTCCGGAGCCTCGTGGGGCCGCGCCGAGCTTGACCGATAGCCCGAGGGACCCCTACGGAACCGAGGCGCCGACCGACGCTGTGACGCCAGACAAAAAGGCCGAGTTCTTCGCCAATCTCGGCGCGCAACAGCTGATCGGCGGCGACACGGCCGGCGCCGCCGCGAATTTCAAGAAAGCGACCGAGCTCGACACCAGGAACGTCGCGGCGGCGAGCGGCATGGGCGAGATCGCGCTGCGTCAAGGCCTGTTCGGTGATGCCATCGCGCACTTGTCCAAGGCGGCGAAGCTCGCGCCCAAAAATGCCAAAGTCCTCACGCTGCTCGGTGAGGCCTATCTCAATAGCGGCAATAGTGCTCAGGCAGCCGCGCAGTTCAAGAAGGCACTCCTGCTAGATCCCGACAACGCGCGTGCCCGCGACGGCTACAACGAGGCGTCGAGCCGCGTGCCGCCACCCGATGACGAAACGCCGTAACGGCGATCTGTACTGAAGACGTATCGAAACAGGCCGGTCACGGCGACAGACCGATCGAAGCCGACGCCGCTGCGAATTCGAGCGCCGGTTCTTGGCTGCCGCCGCGCCACACCTGCTGCGCAGGTTCCGTGTGCTGTGGCTCGGGCGCGTGGGCTCGTTGCTCGTCCAATCGTATTCTGCTCGACCTGTGAGGCGCGCTCCTTGGGCCTCGGTGACCGACCTGTGCCTGAGGCACCCCGAACACCACGGGTAGGTGGCAGTAGCGCAATGAAGGTACGTAAGACCGGCGTTATCGCTTCTTGCTCGGCTTGGGTGGCTCGCCGGTCCGGTCCTTGACTGGCGCGGTCCACGTCGACGGCGCACCGTGATGGGAGACACCGAGGCGAATACGGCGGCTCGACCAAGAGATCTTCGGGCGCGGTTTGCCGAGAATCATCCGTTTACGGTAGAGGTGACGATCCCCAACAGCAAGCTCTACCTGACGAGGGAGAGATCTCTCCCGGCGGGTGAGACGTGGAATAATGGCACTGTGTTTCATGTCTATGTCGAGGGGGTGACAGGGGCAGCGCCTGATGCTGTCCGCAAGCTGTCGGACGCGATCGCGGAGCGCTACGGATTTCCGGCCGCGGAGATCTATGCGCGGCTGTCCAAGGGTCGGTTGCGCGTCAAGTCGAACGCCAACCGGCTGACCGCCGACGAGCTCGCGCGCGATCTCGAATCGATCGGTGCTCGCGTACGGATCGAGGACGCCAACAGCGCCGCGTCGGCAGCAGCGCTCGGTCTGCGGCCCACGGTCGTCGGGACGCCCGCCGTTCGAACCTCGCCCGCGATCGTGCGGCGCTCGTCGATCTCGAGCCCGCCACCGGTGGGCTCGCTGCCGGTCCCGCCGTCGGTATCGGCTCGCTCGACCAAGGACTCGGTGCTGCCGCCGGTCCGGTCGTCGCCGCTACCGCCGCGGCTGACGCCGTCGTCGCCGCCGTCGTCGCGGCCATCGCCATCGCCATCGCCGTCGCCATCGCCATCGCCGCCGTCGCCGTCGGAGTCGCGACCGAGCCAGTCCTCGCTGCCACCGCGTTCAGAGTCAGCGGCGCGGCCGGCGAAGTCGTCGCTGCCGCCGTATCCCGAGTCAGCGGGGCGGCCGGCGAAGTCGTCGCTGCCACCGTATCCCGAGTCAGCGGGGCGGCCGGCGAAGTCGTCGCTGCCAGCGCATCCCGAGTCAGCGGGGCGGCCGGCGAAGTCGTCGCTGCCAGCGCATCCCGAGTCAGCGGGGCGGCCGGCGAAGTCGTCGCTGCCGCCGCATCCCGAGTCAGCGGGGCGGCCGGCGAAGTCGTCGCTGCCACCGCATCCCGAGTCAGCGACGCGATCGGCGAGGTCATCGCTGCCACCGCAGTCCGCGTCACGGCCGTCGACATCTTCGCTGGACCGATCCGGCGGTCGTCCCTCGTTGACGTCGCTGCCGCCGCCGGCATCGTCACTGCCGACCGACGAGATCCCCACGGTGCTCGGCGCGCTCGGAGGCACGGGCGAGCTCTCGCTGGGCTCACTCGACGACGAATCATCCGACACCGGGGTGTCGTACGCACGATCGGACGGCTTGCCCGGGAGCATCGGCCCCGCCACCGCGAGGCCGACCGCCACCGACCATGCCGCGGTCGATCTGTTCGTCCCACCGGACACGGGGGACGAGGAGATCGCCGTGGAGCTTGCACCCGACGAGCTCGAACATCGTGCGCGCAAGTCACCGCGGAGCTCGCCCCCGACCGCGCGGCCGGTGTCCCCCGACCACGCGTCCGTCGATCTGTTCGCCCCATCCGATGCTGCGGTGGCGGAGCTCGCGTCCGACGAGCTCGAGCAGCGCACGCGCAAGTCGTGGAGCTTGCCAGCGGCCGCGAGGCCGGCCGCCGCCGACCATGCAGCGGTCGATCGGTTTGCGCCTCCCGACGCTGCGGACGAGGAGCTCGCCGTGGAGCTCGCGCCCGACGAGCTCGAGCATCGCGCTCGCAAGCGGCGGAGCTCGCCCCCGGTGTTTGCCCCCGAGCCGCCGGCACGCCGCTCGGCGCCGGTGCTGCCATCTCTGATCGAGCCGCCGCTCCACGGATCGACGCCGCTGCTGCAATCACCGGCAACCATGGTGCCGTCGCCAAAGCTGGGACCCATGCCGCGGCTCGCGGCGGTGCCGAGCGAACGTCAGGACGCGGGTTCGCTCGGCCGTCGCGGGTTCCTGCGATCGCCGCGGGCGCGGTTCGGCGTCGGGGTGCTACTCGCGATCGTGCTCGGCTTCATCCCGGCGGCGGTGGTTGGCGCGCTCCGGGAGCGCAGCGCGTTTCGCGCGATCGACGCGCGCGTCATTGCTGCGCAAGCCGCGGTGGATTCCCCGCAGAGCTACGAGGCGCTCGACGAGCTCCGCGCGAATCAGCTCGAAGCCAAGCGGAGCGCGCGGCGCATGATCGTGATCACGTCGATGCTGCTGTGGGCGGCGGCCGGCGGCGGTCTGGCCTACGTCTGGTTCAAGCGCATGCCGTGGCAACGTCTCGGCTGAACCGGCGGCCTATGGCGCGGACGGCGTGCCGGCGTCGTCGTCGCTGGACGCGGCCGGTGCGTTCTCACGCGCGAGCTGTGCCGCCTCCGCGCGCTCCCGCTTCACCGTGACCCGCCACGCGAACAGGATCGACACGTTGTAGAGCACGATCATCGGCGTCGCCATGAGGAACTGCGAGACCACGTCGGGGCCGGGCGTGAGGACCGCGCCGATCACGAACGCCAGCACGATGAACCAGCGGCTGAACTTCCACAGGCTGCGATGGGTCACCATGCCGACCATCGCGAGGAAGTAGATCAGCAGCGGCATCTCGAAGATCGCGCCGAACGCGAGCATCGAGTCGCGCGTCAGATCCAGGTAGTCCTGGATGTTCGGCAGCGACTGCAGCGCCTCCGAGTTGTACTGCATCATGAAGCGGAACAACGCCGGCAGCGCGAAGTAGAAGCAGAACAGCGCGCCCGCGGCGAAGAACACCGCCGACAACACGGCGAACGAGATCGTGACCTTACGCTCGCGCTTGTAGAGCCCGGGCGCGATGAACTTCCACAGCTGGTAGAAGATCATCGGCGAGGCCACGAAGATGCCTGCCCACAGCGCGACCGACATGTTGACCCAGAACGGCTGGGTCAGGCCGGTGAAGATCAGCTTCGGCGGGCCCCACTGGGCGCGATGCACTTCCCAGAGGTCGAACAGCGGCTTGCGCAGCCACTTGAAGAGATCGTCGACGAAGATGTAGCAAACCCCGAAAGCGATCACGAACGCGATCGCGGCGTTGCGAACGCGATCGCGAAGCTCGCTGAGGTGCGAGAGGAACGGCATGCGCCCGCCCTCGAGCTCGGCGTCGCTGTTCGGCTCTTCTTCGACCACCGACGGGGCTCGCTTAGCCATGCGTCGGCTCGGACTTGTCAGGCGTCACAGACGTCACAGGCGTCACAGGCGTCTCCGTGGAAGTCGGGACCGGTGAGGCGGCCTGCGCCGGTGACGACGAGCCACGCGCGATCGTATTGGGCGCTGGCTTCACCAGGGCCGCGAGCTCGCTGGCGTCATCGCCGCGTGAGCTGCTCGGCTCATCGAAATCTCGCTCGCCGGCGGTCGGCGGCAGGGTCAGCCGGGGCAGCTCTGCCGCCTCGGCTGGTGCGGCCGGACCGAGGATGCGGTGGTCGTCGGGTGCCTGCGCGGCCTCGACCGCGGCTGGCGCGGCCAGCGGGTCGATCGTCGCAGCCGCATGCTCCGGGGTGCCGGGCTCCGGCAAGGCGACGAGCGCTTCGATCGGCTTGATCGGCGGCTTGATCGGCGGCTTGATCGGTTTGGGGCGAATCGGCTCTTCGTCGCCGCGCAGCGCGCTCTTGAGGTCGCGGATCGCGCCGCCGATGTGCTCGTCGTCCTCGATCGTCTGCTGGAGCACCCGCGACTGCTTCTTGATGTCGCGGATCCCCTTGCTGATCTTCTTCGCGGCCTCGGGAAGCTTGTCGGGCCCAAGGAACAAGAGCGCGACGATCAAGATCACCAAGATCTCGGTGCCGCCCATGCCAAACATCGAACGGAGCATACCACCCCAGGCGGGCGATGCCCGCCCCGAGGCACACTCAGAATTCGCGCGAGCTGCGGCCAAAATCCGTCGGTGATGTACCAGGTTGCCCCGAAACCTCGGTCGGAGCGGTTCCCGCACGGAACCAGAGCGCCAGGCCGCCCGTTCCCGGTGGCGCCAAAAGCCCGGTCTCGCGATCGATCTCGACGCGCACCATTCCGTCGGGCCCATCGGGAGCGGGGCCGGGCACGGCCACACGCGGGCGCGCGCCCTCGGCGGCCTGGATCGCCCGCATCCACAGCGGGAGCGCCGCATGAGCACCATCACCATCGCTGCCGAGCTTGTGGACCGGATCGTCGAACCCGACCCAGACCGCGGCGAGCACGCGCCCGGTGAACCCGATGAACCAGGCGTCTGTATTGTCGTTGGTCGTGCCGGTCTTGCCCGCCGCCGGTCGGCCCAGGCCGGAGGCCGCGCTGGCGGTTCCTCGCGTGGTCACCGCGCTCATCATGTCCTCGAGCTGAAACGCGACGCGCGCGTCGAGCGGTTGCCCGCCCGACGCGCCGACCCGCGCGTCGGGCTCGGCGCCGGCGGTCGCCGCCAGCCGGTCGAGGCGCCGGGCCGGGTCGAGCCAGGGATCCTCGGGCACGCTGGCATCGAACAGCGTGGTGTCGCCACGCCGGACCCGGATCGCGAAGTGCGGCGCGACCGCCCAGCCGCGCCGCGCGATCGTGGCGTACGCCCGCGCGAGCTCGATCGGCTTGACGCACGACGCGCCGAGCGCCATCGGTCGCACGTCGGCAAGCGCGGTCGAGATCCCGAGTCGGCGCGCGAGGGCGATCACCGGCTTGGCGCCGACCCGATCGAACACGTCGATCGCGGGTGCGTTGAGCGACGCCGCGAACGCGTCCTGCGCGAGCACGAAGCCGCGGAACCGGCTGCCCGACTTCGGCTTCCACTGGGTGTTGGTGGCATCGTCGTACGCCGCGATCGGTGCGTCGCGCAACGCGGTGCCCGGGGTGATCGCGCCGGCCTCGAGCGCCGCGCCGTAGACCATCGGTTTCCACGCCGATCCGGGCTGCCGGCAGCTCTGCAACAGGCGGTTGAAGCGATCGGGATTCCACGCCCGACCACCGATCATCGCCTCGACGTAACCCGTGCGATGGTCCCAGATCAGGGCGGCGACCTGTGCTCCGTGCCAGCGGTCGGCGTGCGCGACGGCGTCGCGCGCGAGCTCGGTGCCGAGCGCGGGCAACGCGGCCGTCTCGATCGTCAGCCCGCCGCGCGCGAGCGCTGCGGGCAACGCCCCCGCGACGACGCCGCGCACCTGCTCGGTGTACCAGGGCACCCGGGTGCCATAGCTCCGGTGGGGCCGCGCGAGCGCGATCGGCGTCGCGATCGCCTGGGCGAGGGTCGCCGCGTCGATCAGGTGAGCGCGCGCCATCCGGGCGAGCACCTCGTCGCGTCGTGCGCGGGCGGCGTCCGCGCGATGAAACGGATCGAGCCGGCCGGGCGCCTGGATCAACCCGGCGAGCAGCGCCGCCTGCGGCAGATCGAGCGCCGCGACGTCGCGATCGAAGTACGCGCGGGCGGCGGCGGCCATGCCGTACGCACCTTCCCCGAGGAACACGAAGTCCAGGTAGGTCTCGAGCACGTCGCGCTTGGTCCACCGGCGCTCGATCGCGCGCGCGAGCAAGGCCTCGCGGATCTTGCG
>Ga0307509_10002500_pt1 | contig 29649 bp, 30 predicted proteins | sample 10_EM_MG_FD_202245 | JGI IMG/M metagenome (GOLD analysis project Ga0307509, IMG submission 202245) | Populus trichocarpa ectomycorrhiza microbial communities from riparian zone in the Pacific Northwest, United States - 10_EM | ecosystem: Host-associated > Plants > Roots > Unclassified | place...
GCCAGCTATAATCGAAGGCTTGCCGGGTTGTTAGCTCAGTTGGTAGAGCAGTAGACTTTTAATCTATTGGTCGTGGGTTCGAGCCCCGCACAACCCACCAGTTGAACGGACACGGCAGAACGGCGCAGCGGTACAGATTTTTGAAGAATGTGGGGCTCTTAGCTCAGTTGGTAGAGCAGCGGACTCTTAATCCGTAGGTCGAGTGTTCGAGTCACTCAGGGCCCACCATATAAATCAAGGGGTTAGCGTTGGCTAGCCCCTTGTCGTTTCTGGCCTTGTGCCAGATTTGTGCCATGAACGCTGGGCATCATGTCCGCGTAGGCCGCCAAGTGACCTGCTGCAAGGTGCGCATACCGCCGCGCCATGCCCTCGGTCTCCCATCCAGCCATTTCCTGCAACGCGAACAGCGGCACGCCTGATTGCACGGCCCAACTGGCCCACGTGTGCCTCAGGTCGTGCCACCTGAAGTCCTCGATGCCCGCACGCTTGAGCGCCTTGTACCAGGCTGCCGTGGACACCTGCTCGATGCTTTCGCCCGAGTAGGTGAACACGATCGTCGGGTGCTTTCCGATCTGCTTCTCCAGTGTGCGCACTGCCGACTCGTTCAAGGGAACAGGTATCGCACGTCGACCCTTGGCCTGGTCCGGATGCACCCACGCGAGCTTGCGTTCGAGGTCGACCTGTTGCCAGGTCAGTCCCGTCACGTTCGCGGCGCGCAGGCCAGTGGCCAGCGTGAAGGCAGCCATGTCGGCCAGGTGCGGCGGCAACTCGTCGAGCAGCCGTTGCGCCTGATCCAGCGTCAGGAATCGGATGCGTCGGGTGGGTTCCTTCAGCATCCGGACAGCGGGTGCCTTGTCGATCCACTCCCAGTCACGATGGGCTCGTCGAAGGATGGCACGCAGTATCGCCAATGTCCTGTTCACGGTTGCATTGCTGCAGCCGCCAGCCAGCTTGGCCTCGGTAATGCGGTCCACCATCGCGCGATTGATCGTGTCCAATTCCTTGCCTGCCAGGTACCGATCCAGCCAGCGCAGCTTGGACTTGTCCTCTTCGTGAGTGGCCTTGTGGGCCTGCTCCTTGAGCCAGCGCACCACGGCCTCCTGCCAGGTGCGTCGGGGCTTGTCGCCGATCTTCTCGACTCTCCACACTTCCACCTTGAGGCGGTCGTGCAACTCCTGCGCTAGCGTTTTGTCTTGGGTCTCAGTGCTTCTTCGTACTCTCTCGCCCGATGGGGCGACGAAGTCGATCCACCAGGTTGTTTTTCGCTTGCGTATGGCCATGTCCTTGACTCCTTTTCAGTTGGAGCCACGCGCAGCGCTTGCCGGGGAACAGCATAGCGCGAGCGCAGGTATTCGGCGAGGTCCTCATCGATGAACACGTAGCGACGTCCCGCTTTGGCGCCGGGGACCTGCCCGCGCTTGGTGCGTTGTCGCAGTTCCTCCGGATGCATGAAGAGGAACTGGGCGGCCTCGGTGATGTTCATGGTCCTCATGGCGGTGCGGGCCCGCCACGTGGAAGCAAGCGCAGGCGGATCCTTGCGAAGAAGTCTCGTCGGAGCGAAGGCGCTTGGTCGCTAGGCGCGTGTTGATCCATGGAACCAAGATAGCCCTGCAACTACCCCACTCGAGCGCTGAAAATTCGCCAAATTTCAGCGGTTCGAGCTTGGCGACTCGGAATCGCAGGGCGCTCGAGTACGCAGCCACGACGCGAGGTTCGGCGAAACTGAATGTCGCCTCGTCGCCGGAAGTCGATCCCCGGTTGCCTCCAGGCGAACGTCGCGCCCCGGCCGGGAGCGAAACTTCACCAAGATCCGCTTTCGCCTATCCCACCAGCAACCCGCGCCTCGAGTTGTCTGCGTGCCGCACCGCTACTGTCCTGTCGCGTCCTCGCTTCTCTACGCGAAGGCGACTTGACGAAGCGCCGGTCGCTTAGATGGGAACGAGGTGAGCATCGCCCCGTCAGATCAAGAGTCAGAGACCGAATCTCGAGCGGTTGCTCCGGAGAAAGTGGATATAGGACTCTGGCTCAAGGCCTCGGGAGATTTCGCCGGCCTTGATGGCCTCGCCAATCGCAGCCTTCACCTCTCCGATGCGCTTCGACGGCGGGATGCCGAAGGTCTGGCTGATGAGTTCGCCGAGGCTCGGCTTAGTGCCCCGCACCTTCTTTCGGACGTCAAGCGGCAAACGCGTCGCCAATGTGAGGAACACATGATCGGTCAGAGCGTAGAAGAGCGTCACGCACCGGTGCAAGATCGCGAGGTCGATCGTGGGGGACTTGTCATCTCGGGTACTCACGTGACCTACGTGCAGCCCAAAGGGCTTTTGCTCTGTTTCAGACAAGCCGCCGAAGTGCCACGTGGTCTGAAGGTCCGCATAGTGAATGATGTCGTCACGCGGAGCCACCATTCCGGCGATCCACGAGACGTATTCGTTGTGTAGGAACTCGAGCAGTTCATCGGTATCCCGGCCTTCTTCCACCACAGACATGAAGCCTGAAGGCCTCCCGTCCTTGATGCGACCCCACGTCATGTGAGGCGAGACTCCGCTGACGTAGCGTCCGACGACCGCGACCAAGCGATCTAGAGCCGATTTCAACGCAATGAGGATGGAGTGGGCGAAGGCTTCGAAGTGAGATCGACGGGCGATATTGCTCGGTCGATCTTCGTACTCAAAAACAGAGTGCGAACCTTCCTCGCACTCAACGTCGAAGAGCAACCAATCCAAGTAGTAGTTCAAGTGGATACCTGGCGCCAGGTACGACGCCCGCGCTGCATCGACACTAGCCGATGCGTCCAGGAACGGGTCGTCCCAATGGTCCCATGGCCAAGCGTCACCAGCTAGATCGTCAGGCACGGGCGTTAGCATCGTCGCTGCAGGAAAGTAGCGCTGGACTTCCACGTCCGTCGACCCAATCAACGGCGAGCGGACGAAGAAGCGCATCCTTGCGAGCGAGATTGCTTCGATGATCGCTTCGACGTCAGCCTTCTGTGCTGCGCTTGCAAATCCGTCGCTGAGTGGCTTCATGTAACTCTCTTGTGTCGTGCCGAGTGGGCTTGCAGTAATTTTGAGGCTGTCGTCTGTGCAACTGGGGCGGCTGAAACTGGCCGCTGCTACAGCCACGCCATCGTCAGCTGCGGCGCGGCGTCACAGAGAAGTGGTGGTCACGATGGTGAGATGGGTGCGCGGCTGCACAATCGCGACTTCGTCATTTCCGCCGTTGATGCTGACGATGGCCTCGAAACCGTACTCGATGCACCAGGCCCGCAGCGCGGCCTTCATTGTGTCGTGCCTGCAATCGCACAGCGCGATCGTGAAGTCTTGAAGAGATGCTTTGTTGAAGTCAGCGGCGGCTAGGTCATTGCTGACCAAGAGGTCAACCCTGGTCGCCGCTCGCAAGTCACGACCGTCCGTATTGCGTGCAACTCCAGCGTAGTCTTCGCTCTTCAAGGCGTCACGCGTCGTCCAGAGCATCTCAAAATCGTCGACTTCGGCTGGGGAAGGAATGTGGCCGCAGTGCCAGAGCGGCGTACCTTCGGGCAAGACGCAAGTGCGTGACCCGTTGGTCTTCCAAATCTCGGTCAGAGCTAGAAGCTGCCTCGGAGTGACCTTCATAGAAATGCTTCAAGGTGCGGCCGGTCAGGCCGATGCTTGTTTTCCCTGAACCCTGAAACAACGACGCCCATTGCGAACCGGCTGAGGATGCGCAGGGCGTCTCACGAAAGTCCAATTTGCCGAATCGTAGTCTAGCGGAGCGTGTGTCTCGTCAGCGACCTCCGATCCATGTCGGTTGTCGCCGCTGGGGTTACGGAGTAGGCTGCGCAATCCTTGAGCTCCCGATGGAGAGTGCGATGGACGGTGTGACATATGTCGAGCCCAATCACAACCCGATCATCCACGAGGGCATGGAGCCGGCCACCGTTGTGATCACCAACGCCGGCCCAGGCGGAGTAGAGGTGCGTGTCTGGCTCGAACTCCAGCCGCGCGGTTCCAAGCAGGACCCCTTCGCCCGTTTGCAACTGCGCCCCGGCAACACGCGTTCGGTCAGCGGGTGCCTCATCCGCGTCGCCGTCCATCTATCCCCGCCTGGCTTGCCACTAACGCCGCCGTTTGCCGCGCTCGGTTGGAAGGTGGTCAGATGAGCGTCGGCGAGTGGCGCCATCTGCGAATCCTGCATCTCACTGATCTGCACTTTGGTCCGAAGCATCGGTTCAATCCGCCGAAGACAGCGGACGGCAGTTTCGCAGCAGCGGCCGGTACGATCTCACTGGTCGACTCGGTGCGAGCCGACCTTGTGAAGGTCGATGCCGCCGCGGGCGGCAGCGCTCCAGCCGCTAAGGCCGAGGACGTGCGGCTCATCGTCGCGCTGACGGGCGATCTGACCGAAGCTGGCGAAAGCAAGCAGTTCGCCGCGGCGCGCGCCTTCATCGACGGAATGTCGAGCAAGCCACTCCTGGGCTGCACACTGTCCGAGAATGATGTCTTCATCGTTCCGGGCAACCACGACCTCGCGTTCTCCGACGAATCGGCGGCCAAACGCTGGGTCGAGTACTGCCTGTTCGAGGCTGAGCATCGCAAGCGCATGGGTGTCGCCGCGCACATGCTGGATCCGAGTCGACCATCGGATCTTTCGACGATTGTTGCCGGCGACGGACTGGTCGTCGCGCAGCTCAACTCGTGCGCCTACATCAGGAAAGATGACAAGTCCGAGGTTAACCGCGGCCATATTGACACCGAAGCACTGATTCGCCTGGACGAGCAACTCGTGCAGCTGTCGGAGCAGGCGCGCGACGGCGCGGTCAAGATCGCGCTGATCCATCACCACCCGGTGGTGCTGCCGATGCTGGTCGACGCCGGCAAGGGGTACGACGGCGTCGTCAACGCGAATCCGCTGTTGACACTGCTCGCGAAGCACCGTTTCCATGCGGTGCTGCATGGACACAAGCACGCGCCGCACACGTTCTCGTACGACGCCGTCTGCGCGTGGACCTCGGTACCGGTGCAGCCGATGATGGTGATCGCGGGCGGCTCCGCCGGCATGGGCGACCCTTCCGAGATGCCCGAGGGCCCCGGTGTGACCAATACGTACAACATCATCGACATCAAATGGCACCCACGCTCATACCAGGCAAGAGTGCATGTGGAGACGCGCGGCCTAGTGCGCCACGACAAGAAGGACGGCACCGAATTGCTGCCTCATCGCTGGCATTGGCAGACCCTACGTATCGATGATCGCCTGGTCTCGACGACCCGCCCATGGAAGCCCCAGACTCAGGGCAACCTGACGCTGCGCGCGCGCAGCGATACCGAGGACAAAGCGTTCGACGACCAGCGCAGCAAAACAATCGACGCCACGCGCAGGAACTACTTGGCGATTGAGGTCATGCCGTCGCTGCGCGTCGGTCAAGGCTACGAGGCGCGGGTCTGGATCGAAGGCCAGAAGGATCATTCTGCGTACCAGGAGCCGGTCAGCGTGGAGTGGTCTGCCGGCCCGGCCTTCGGTCAGGTCTATCGATCACTGGCATCGCCGGGCGGCGCGTTCGAAGCCCGCTTCTCGTACTTCAAGCCGATGCTGATCCAGGCGCGGCTGTACTGGAAAAAGCGAAAGAACCCGAGCCTGGCGTATATCTATGCGCACCTGCCGCAGGTAGATCCGTAGCGGTGTCTACCCCTTCGTTCAAATCTCAGCGGCACCTTCATTTCCTGCGCCCGATCCGCGGCACGCGGCACCTGGGGTCATAGCAAGGGTTGTACGTCGACACACACAATGGTGAGAACGTCTGAGCGGCAACTAGGTCACCGAGTCGAAGGACAGCATCGCTCGGAGGTGGACCGTGGATCCGAAGCGGCACTCGATCAGCACTGGCGCCCTCAAACTGATCATTTCCGGCTCGATTGATGAGCAGACTTCTTCGTGTTGCGTTGTGAGCTCACTGCAGACCCTGCTGAACCGAAGACTGCGACTGCCGTTCCTTGGTCCCCCAAGCTACCGGGTCACTTCATCGAGAGCAGTTGTTCGAGGTTCGCATCGAAAACGTCATCCAGCCCCTCGATATCTGGCTGTCCACCCTTCTTAGCGGCACCTGGGGAGGGCTTACGCAAGCCAATCGCCAGCTTCGTCAGCGGGACGACCTCGACGCCATCGAAGCGAGCGAGGGCGGGGAGTGCGTGGCAAACCTCGGCCATCATGGCGGTAGCAGCCGGTGAGAGCGACCTGCCCGCGCGCGTCAGGAATCCGACCGTACGCGTCACTGTTGGTGCCTTCAGCGGCCGAAAGGTCAGGCTGTCCAGCGGCGCGCGTTTGGCCGCAAGAGCCGACATCGCAGAGACGCCAACGCCACGAGCAAGCAAGGTCGCGATCGTCGAAGTGTTCGACACGCGATAGCGGGGCTCCCTGAAGTCCTGACTGAGTGCGCTGGTCTGGGTCAGTTGATGCTGCATGCCAAGGTCCGCACTGAATCCGACAATGCGGTAGGACTGCAGTTCTTCCCAGGTGATCTCACCTTCTCGCATCGCTAGCGGGTGCTCGGGCCCCGTGACAACGCCGTAGGTGTCTGTGAATAGCGGTTCGAACGACAGCTGACTGTCAGGCTCCAATGGGCTGCAGATGCCGAAGTCGACGTCACCGCTCAGGATGCGCTGTTGAACCGCGGCGGAGTTGTCCTCCCGCAGATACAGGTCGATCGCCGGGTACTTGTCGATGAACGATGCAGATGCTTCAGACAGCAAAAGGGCCATGACGGACGGCACTGCACCCACCCCCAATTTCCCGCGTTCACGCTTTCCGAGCGCGCGCATTTCCTTGATCGAAGAATCGAAGTCGTGCAGGAGTCTACGGGCGGTGGGAAGGAACTCATCTCCCGCGCTCGTCATATCGAGTCGTCGAGTCGATCGGTCGAACAGCTGCAGCCCGAGATGCTGCTCGAGGTGTTGGATCGTGAGACTCAGCGCCGACTGCGTGACGAAGAGCGCTTCTGCAGCACGAGTGAGGCTTCGACACTCCGCGACGATCACGAATGCGCGCAGATGGCGAATGGACAGGCGCTTGCTCGGTTGACTTCCATTCATCGCCTGAATCTCATGACCTATGGCCCGAAGTGCCGGTGCGATGCGTCCCCTGGAGCCGCGCCGCGTACCTCGTAAAAGTTCGGACCGGGGTCTCGTGCGCGAAGACCCGTTTCTTCGACGCGACGTCAGTCCACTCGCCGAGCGTATTCACTCCAGCGCCTGTGTGAAAGCGAAGAATTTGAATCTGTGACATCGATTTTCTTCGCGGACGCATGCGAAGCGCAAAGGTATGGTGAATGTGGCGTCATGGGATCCACCCCGTCCGCTGCCGTTGCGGTGATCTCATTTGGGCAACACGGTGTTCGCACGCCGCTACTTTCTTCCCTGACGGCGATCCCTTCCAATGCGTTGACCCAAGGCCATCGGCAAACAGCGGAATCCAAAGTGACGGCAATCCGAAAGACCATTCTCGAAGCGCGCCAGATCAACAAGAGCTTTGGCACTCTTTCGGTGCTCAAGGACGTCTCGCTGAACGTCGCGGAGGGCGAGATCGTGAGCCTGATTGGTCCGTCTGGGTCCGGCAAGACGACGTTCCTGCGGTGCCTTGCGCTGCTCGAAGGGATCTCATCCGGCGAGATCCGTGTGAACGGATCGACCGTGGCCGGGGCTGCCTCCACCCCCGAGGCCGAGCCAGCGGCCAAATTCATGAGGTGGGACATCGGCATGGTGTTCCAGCAGTTCAATCTCTGGCCGCACATGACAGTTCTTCAGAACGTCATCGAGGCACCGATCCGCGTTCGCGGAGTCTCTCGAGTCGCTGCGATCAGCTCCGCCATCGAGATCCTGAACAAGGTAGGAATTGCGGACAAGCGGGATGCATACCCAGCGCAGCTATCTGGGGGTCAGCAGCAGCGAGTTGCGATCTCGCGCGCCCTCGCGATGAACCCGAAGGTCATTCTGTTTGACGAGCCGACGTCCGCGCTCGATCCAGAGCTTCGTCACGAGGTGCTGGCCGTCTTGAAGAAGCTCGCCGAGGATGGGCAAACGATGATCGTCGTCACTCACGAGATGGGCTTCGCGAGGAGCGTCAGCACCCGCATTGCCTTCCTCGACGGCGGAAGGCTGGTCGAAGAGGGCAGCTCCGAAGAGTTCTTCAATTCGCCCAAGACCGAGAGAGCTCGGCAGTTCCTTGAAATGATGTTCTGACAACTAGCGAGAAGCCAATGAAAAAACTCTCCGTCCTTGCTGCTGTGATCGGCATCTGCGCGCTCTTCGGGTCCGCAAGTACCTATGCGCAACCCAAGACTTCCAAGCTGACCCTCGTCCCGCAAAAGGGAAAGGTCCGGGTTTGCCAGGTGCCGAACTACTACGCCATTTCGTTTCGAAATCCGAAGACTTCCGAGCTCGAGGGGATCGACGTCGACTTGTCCAAGGAATTCGCGAAAGAACTCGGTGTTCAACTCGAGATCGTTGAGACCACCTTCGCGACGTTCATCGCAGATCTTCAGGCCGACAAGTGCGACATTGGCATGTTCGCCGTCGCTGCCACCCTTAAGCGAGCCAAGGCCGTGGAGTTCTCCAATCCATACCTGGAATCCGGCTTGTATGCAATCGTGAAGGACGGAAGCAAGATCAAGAAGTGGAGCGACGTTGATCAGCCTGGGGTACGTGTCGTCACAGGCCTGGGCAGCTTCATGGACGACATCATGAAGAGCTACCTGAAGAAGGCGACTCAGCGGAGTGTCGTTCCCCCCGCTGACATGCTGAGCGAACTTGCGGCCAACAAGGCCGATGTGTACATCAGCGACTATCCCGCCAGTGTTCGGATCCGGAAGGAGTTTGACTGGGCCAAGCTCATCTCGCCGTCCGAGCCACTGGCGGTCACGCCCTACTCGTACGTCGTCGCTCCGGGGGACCAGGTCTGGTTGAACTACATCAACCTCTTTGTGCGAACGATTCAAAACGACGGCCGGCTGAAGAAGTACGCCGAAAAGCATGGCCTTGCACCCATGGTCACTAAGTAAGCCGTGGGCGTGGCGCGGATCAACCTATGAGCACGTACACGTTCAGGTGGGACGTTGTTCGCGACAACCTGCCATTTCTGCTGTCGGGTCTTCAGGGCACGCTGTTCATCTCCGCCATCACGCTTGTGATGGCGATGTTGGGCGGCCTCGTGCTCGTGTCGTTGGACCTTTCGAGGTGGAAAACGGTGCGCTTGATCAGCATCACGATCGGAGAGCTGGTCCGCAACACACCGATCCTGATCCAGCTGCTCTGGTACTACTACGTGCTGCCGATATCGTTCGGAATCGACATCTCGCCGATGTTCGCGGCCATCCTTGGTCTGTCGATCTACTCGTCAGCCTTTATCGGTGAGGTGTATCGAGCAGGTATTCAAGGCATTCCCAAGGGACACGTGGAAGCGGCGCGAGTCCTTGGCCTGAGCAAATTCCAGACATTCGCCCGGATCGTGTTGCCACAGGCATTCTGGGCCAGTCTTCCGCCGTTGGCGTCGAACTTCGTGATGCTGATCAAGTACTCGTCGCTCGCGTCGGTTCTCTCCGTGCCCGAGATCACGCGGAGGGCGACTGAACTGTCATCCGCGACGTTCCGGCCGTTGGAGATATTCACGGCGGTTGCAGTGGTCTATTTCGTGATCTGTTGGCCGCTGACTCTGACGATCCGGTGGATCGAACGACGGACCATGCGGCTCCGCAAATGACACCCCGCAACACTATGGAGATCAAAGATGTCAAATGAAGTGCGTTTTGTGGATTCCCACGCCAACAATCGGCCGTTCTCTCATGCCTCGATCGTGGGTCCGTGGATCTTCACGAAGGGGACGGCCGGATACAACGCGGAGACCGGCCAGTTCCCTGACGATATTCGTGATCAGACGGCCCAGTGCATGAAGAACCTCGCCAACATTCTCAAGGAGTGCGATGCGACGTTTGCTGACGTGGTCAAGGTCAACGTCTATCTCGTGAACATCGAGGACTACGACGCCGTGAACGAAGTGTACGTGGCAGCAATGGGCGGACACAGGCCCGCTCGATGCTGCGTGGGGGTGCCCGCCTTGCCGACGAAGAATGAAAACATGAAGATCGAAATGGTCGCGTATCGGAAGGACCTGGCTTAGGTCGCGGCGTCGTGTGCAAGAAGGGCGTCCCGAACCGGGCGCCCACTTGCCGACGTGAGGCAGGCGTGCCGTCCCGGCGCCGCGAAACCTTCCTGGTCGTGGCGCGTTTCAGTCGGAAACCTGAACGATTGCTTCGATCTCCACCGTCATCCCGCTGGGAAGCGAGGACACGCCAATGGCAGAGCGCGGATGCTTGCCCGCCTCACCGAAGACATTCACCAGAAGATCGGAGAAGCCGTTGATCACCAGGGGATGCAAAGTGAACGTTGGCGATGCATTGACGAGGCCCAGCACTTTGACGATGGCTGTCACACGACTCAGTTCTCCCACCGCGCTCTTGATGGTTGCGAGCATGTTCAACCCGGTCAGCTGGGCGTCGGCGTATGCATCGTCGATCTGCTGGCGGCTCGTGATCTTTCCCATCCGATAGGTGTCGCCGGGCAGTCGCGGACCGTGGCCTGCGAGGAACAGCAGTTCGCCAACGCGCCGGTAAGGTATGTAGCTGAAGCGCGGGGGGAGCGGTGGTGGCAAGACGAGCCCCAACGCAACGATCTTCTCTTCTGGTGTCATCGCTCAATCCCTTTCGTTCGCTGTCAAATGTTTGGAGGCCGTGCAGTGGACACGTCAATAAAACCCTGCAGGTAGATCCTGCATTGACCGGTCAAAAGCACTCGATCGCCCTGGACCACGCAATCGATCTGTCCGCCCCTGTGCGAGAGCTGGTGGGCTAGCAACCTGGTCTTCCCGAGACGCCGACCCCAGAACGGTGCGAGCGTGCAATGCGAGGTGCCTGTAACGGGGTCTTCCGGGACGCCCTTCGCGGGCGCGAAGTACCTCGAGACAAAATCTGAGGTCTCGCCGCGTGCCGTGACGACGAGACCGGGCAGGCTCAGGCCGACGATCGACGTCATGTCAGGCCTGAGGTTCCTGACCGCGACTTCATCCCGGAGCACGCAGACGTAGCGGTCCACGCTCTCCCACAGCTCGAGCATCGAAGTACCCAACGCTTGCTGCACGCGATCGACGAGCATCGACGATGGGACGCAAGGTCGACCCGGGAGATCCAGGACATAGCTGTCCCCGTCGACGCGGACGTGCAGTGGGCCGCTTGCCGTTGCGAACTCGACTGTTGAGCCGTTGTGCACCATGCCGAGTTCCACATGCATCACGGCGGCGACCGCCAGCGTTGCATGACCGCACAGTGGGACTTCGATCGTCGGCGTGAACCATCGCAATGGGACAGGGTTGACATCTAGCCGAGCAAAGGCAGTCTCCGACAGATTGTTTTCAGCGGCAATGGCTTGCAAGACCTGGTCAGATGGCCAAGAACCTTCGATCGAAACGACTGCTGCCGGGTTTCCTTCGAAGACCTTCGCAGCGAAGGCGTCGACTTGCCAGATGGAGAGACTTGAGGCGCAGTTCACCGGGGTGCCCCTTTCAGCGCCGCTTCGAACTCCGAAGCGGTCGGAACGCGATGACCGACCGTTGCGACGATCTTGTCAAGGCGCGCCTTCGACAGTCGACCCTCGGCGACGGTCCTCAGCTTGCACAACAACTGCTCGTCGGTAAACGCACGAGCGGGGTCGCCCTCTGCAGTGTCTCTCTCCTCAACGTGGACGGAGCCGCTGCAGGTTTGGATACGCACTTCGGCCGGGGTCGCGCCCGGGTAACAGTGGTCCAGCGTTGCGTCGTAGAGCAACTCGACACGCTCTGCCAGCGCCACGACCTGGCGGTCCCGAAGCGTCTCCTCAGAGAGTGGAAGCAAGGCGTCTGGCCCGCGCACGAGTGCGACTGCAACGGCAAACGGCAGGCTGAACTGTGCCGATTCGAAGGAGGCAGGGCTCGCCTCGTTGGGAAGTTCGATCGCCGTGCGAAAGGTCCTCACCGTGATCTTCGCGATGTCCGACATCGCCAGACGCTCTCGCAATGCGATCGCGACGACCGCATCGATCGGAGCATGTGCCAGGCGGCAACACGAATAGCGTTTGAAATAGGTTCGACCGAACGCGCAGAAGGTGTCGGTGAGCGCCTTAAGCTGATCGACAGCATAGATGCCGCTGCTTTCAACGGCATCTGGGTCGCCACGGTAGCCTTGCTGGGCAAGCAGCGCGCTGGACATCCCGGACAACACGCCGAACGGGACCCCCTCCTTGATGTGCCCCGTCATCTCCCTTCGGGCGCCGGCGGGCGCCAGCAGCGGCGCAGCATGCACAGCCAGTGCAACGGCATGGGTGAGTTGCTCGTGGCTCAGGCCCATGCTGACTCCGCTGGCCACTGCCGCACCGACGCTTGCCCACCGCCCGGATGCGAAAAACGGCGGCGCTTCGACCGACCCGAGGCGCGCGCCGATCTCGCAGCCAGCAATCACCGCGTGGGTGAACGTCTCTGCGGAAGCGCTCGTGATCGACCCGATGGCACTTGCGGCGGGGATGACGGCCGCGCCGAGGTGCCCGCGTGCAGCCCGATTGCCATCGTCGATATCCAAAGCCGACATCGATGAGGAGTTGACAAAGGCAGCGCCGATGGGCGTCGTGCCCGTCGACTCGGTGAGCCACGGAAATGCTTGCCCCGCGCCGAAGGCGAGCGAAGCAAATCGTGCGGCGATCGCGGCCGCGGGCGAGTCGTGCCCGGCCACGGTCGCGGCGGTTGCGTCGATCAGGCATTGCCTGACGAGCGCCTGGTGAGAAGCAGTCGCCGCTGTCGTGCGCAGTTCCAGGGCGATGGTTGCAAGCTCGCTTGCGAGGCTGCCGGTGAACATGGACATGAAGAATTTGGGTTGAGCGATTCCGAAAGCCGTTCAGTGCCGGCCTCCGAGAGGCGGGATGCGAACGGCGCTGGCTAGCTGCGGATGTCGGACACGAATTTCTGTGCGCGGGGGTGCACGGGCGCGCTGAAGAACTCCGCCGGCTTCGATCGCTCGAGGACTTCGCCGTCGGCGATGAACCAGACCCGATCTGCGACCTCGCGAGCGAAGCCCATTTCATGAGTGACGCAGATCATGGTCATTCCGTCATTGGCGAGTTGCTTCATCACCTGCAACACCTCGCCGACCATCTCGGGGTCGAGCGCGCTGGTGGGTTCGTCGAACAGCATCACGGGTGGCTTCATTGCAAGCGCGCGTGCGATCGCCACTCGCTGCTGTTGGCCGCCCGACAACTGTGCAGGGTAGGCATCGGCCTTGTGACGCAGCCCGACCTTGTCGAGTAGCTTCATGGCTTGTTCGATGGCGTCGACACGAGGCGTGCGATGTACGTTCATCGGAGCCAGTGCAATGTTGTCCTTGACGCTTAGGTGCGGAAATAGATTGAACTGCTGAAACACGAAGCCGATGCGGCTGCGCAGCTCATTGACGGAGGCGCTGCGGTCGTTCACGTCCGCGTTGTCCACGCGGATGGATCCGCTGTTGATAGGTTCGAGACGATTGACGGTGCGGATCAGGGTCGACTTGCCAGACCCCGAGGGTCCGCACACCACGACCACCTCACCCCGATCGACCCGCTCGTTGATGTTGTGCAGGCACTGATGTTCACCGTACCACTTGTTCACATTGACGAATTCGATCATGAGGATGCTCGCGCGAGGGTGGAGTTGCGGCCGCCTTGGACAGCCAGTTGACCTGATCTCTTGCGCTCCACTCGGCGTTCGACCAGCTTGGCGATTCGGCTGAGCGAATAGCACATGACGAAGTAGATTCCCGCCAGCATGAAGTACACCTCGAACGGCTTGGTGAGCAACTGGGCGTTAATGCTGTGCGCCGAGAACGTCACTTCTTGCGAACCGATGATGTAGGCCAGCGACGTGTTCTTCACGATCAGAACGAACTGATTCATCATGCTGGGCAGGCAGTTGAAAAGCGCCTGGGGAAGGATGACCTTCATCATGGTCGTCCAGTAGCTCATGCCCAGCGAACGCGAAGCCTCCGTTTGTCCGGTGGGCAACGCGTCCAAAGCGGCACGAATCGCCTCGCCCAGGTAGGCACCCTCGTAAACCACAAGCGCGCAGACCACGGTCACGCTGGCAGAGCTGTTGATGCCAGTGACCAGCGGCAGAACGAAGAACGACCAGAAGATGATCAGTAGCAGCGGGATGCCGCGTACGGCGGTCACGTAGATCGACGCGGCGCGCCTTATCCACACGATGGGACTGGTGCGCGCGACCGCGACGGCCACGGCGACCGGAAAGGCCAGGAGCAATGCCGCGATCGACATCACCAGCGTCAGTGCGATGCCTCCCAGCGGACCTTGCGGAAACTGCCCCACGAGGAGCAGCAGCCAATAGTCGGACAGAATATCCAGCATCTTGGCTGCCCCTATCGCGTTTTGTTCGCAGCGCGTTGAAGGCGACTGCCGATGAACATCAAGGTCAAGGTGCACACGAGGTAGATCACCGTCGGCGTGAGGTACGAGGGAAACGTCGCGTAGGTCTCACCGTCAAGCTGTCGAGCGACGTACATCAGCTCATTGACTCCGATCGCCAGTGCGAGGCTGGTTGCCTTCAGAAGTCCGAGTGCTTGGTTGATCAGCGCCGGCGCTGCGCCTCGGATCGCTTGTGGCACGACCACCAGGCGCATCGCCTTGATGTAGCCCAATCCGAGCGCTCTTGCAGCTTCCAACTGACCTGTCGACACCGCCCGGATGCCACTGCGAAGATCCTCCGAGATGTAGGCCGCCGCGTTGAGCGAAAGCGCAACCACCGCAAAGAAGAACGGACCCAGGTGCGTGTTTGTCCAGGTTTGCACAGGTCCCGGGAGAAGCTGTGGGACGCCAAAATACCAAACGAAGATCTGGACGATGCTGGGAACGTTTCGGTGGTACTCGACGAAAGCGGCGACCAGGGCGGACGACAGCCGCCCCGACATCCGGAAGACCACGAGCACCCCGCCGAGGGCATACGCACAAACGCTGGACGTGATGAACAAGGTGAGGGTTGTTCCGAGACCACGCAAGAACAAGCGCTGCACGTCGGGTTCAGCGAGGACCTGAAAGGACTCGAGGCTCATGGCTTCGGCCGATTGGTGCGCACGTGCTCTTGGCGAGTCACTGGAATTCGGATGCGAGCGTCACCTTCTTCTCCCGCTTCATCTTGTATTCGGTGCCTTGGCCGTACCAACGCTCCCAGATCTGGGCGAGTCGTCCAGAGGCCTCGATTCTCTCGAGCGCCGCATTCACGGCGGCCAGCAGCGCCGGCTCGCCCTTCTTGACACCGACGCAGTCGAATTCCATGAAGAGGGGCTCGTCCAGGAACTCTGTCGTGCCGCCAGAGCGGTTGTGGAAGCCAACGCCCGCGCTCTTGACCATGGCCATTCCCTGCACCTTGTCCTGAGCGAGCGCCAGATAGGACGCAGGTCCGGCATCGAATGTCACGACCTCCGAGCTCTTGAGCTTTTGCCGCGCGAACACCTCGGACGTTGATCCGCGGTTGGCGCTGACCTTCTTTCCGGCGAGGTCTGCGAAGGACTTGATGCCAGAGTCCTTCTTGACGAGGATGGACACAGGCACCGACATGTACGACGACGAGAAGTCGATCTGCTTCGCGCGAACGGGCGTATAGGCCAGTGATGCCGTCATCAGATCCACGCGGCCCGTCTCGAGCGACGGGATGCGTGCGTCGACGGAGACAGTCTTCAGTTCGAGTTTCACGCCGAAATCCTCGGCGATGGCAGAGCAGACATCGACATCGAGTCCGACCAGGCTGCGGGTCTTCGGGTCCTGATATCCGAGGGGCACCAGGTCACCGAATACGCCGCAGCTCAAGACCCCTTTCGCCTTGATGTCCGCGAGAGCGTCGGCCTGAGCGGTGGAGCAGACGATCAGCAGACCGAGGATCGTGAGGGCTAGGCGTTTCATGGTTGTCTCCGTTTGGTTTGATGTGGATGTGGAACTGATTCGGAAGTCGTTCTTAGATGTCTGGCAGTCACTGAGCCTGGACGTGCCACGCCATGATCAATCGCTCCTCGCCGGTCGTCTTCAATTTGTGTAGCAACCGATCCAGCAAGCGGGTCAACTCGATGTGATCGTCCTTGTCCAATGCCGGTCCAGGTGCGCGCACGCGGGCACATCCGATCAAGCCGCGGCGGCGGAAGATCTCTTTTCTGATCGCGAGCCCGATCCCGGGCTGCTGCTCGTGTCGAACCAGCGGAAGAAACAGGTCGTACAAGTCCTCAGCAGACTGGACATCGTCAGCGAAGAATCGTCGACAGACTTCAACCAGCATCTCGGGAAACGCGACGCCGGTGTTGGCGCCGTCGGCACCACGCTGTAGTTCTTGCGGCAGGTGGATGCCGCTGTTCCCCACGAGGATGCTGGTTCGGCTCCGATCTCCGGAGGACTCCTGCGTCCGAAGCGTCGTGATCTTTCTGAGCGCCGATCCCTCTTCATGCTTGACCACCTTGATGCTCGGATGTCGTTTCAACAACTGACAGAGCAGGGTGGTGGACATGAAGACACCCGAGTTTTGCGGGTAGTCCTGAAGCACGATGGGCACGTCCTCTCCGACACTGCGCACGAGCCCTTCGAAGTACCGCAAGACCTGATCGTCGCTCTTCAAGCCTGTGGCGGGCGGAACCATGATCCCGGAGGCCCCTGCGCCCATCGCTTGCGCAACGAACTCATGCAGGTTGTCGAACCCCGCATGGCTTGCGCCGACGATGACCTGAGCCTGTCCATTGACCAGCCTTAGCGCGGTGGTCAAGATCTTCATGCTCTCCTGACCTGAGAGCTTCGCCGCCTCGCCGAGTACGCCCAGGTACGTGATGCCGGGCACCCCGCAGGAGAGAAAGAATTCCGTCAACCGTTGGATGCCGTCGTAGTCCACAGCGCCGTCGCTTGTGAAGGGCGTTATCGCAATTGGATAGACGCCGCTAGCGTTGCTGTCGAGTGTTCGTGCGGTCATGAGTGCAATGAATCGGTATGTTCAGAGAGATCAGATTCGAGTCGATGCAGCTCGGTAAGGTTGGCTACTTCGCGGCAACGTCGACTCGGTTCAATTCATTCTGGGATACGAACTTGCACAACACAATTGACTTAATTCGCTGCATTCGCAAGAAAAGTAGATGGAGCAAAGATTGGATGAAAGTTGGCAAATTGGACTGCCGTTGGAGTGCCACAGGGCGGTCGACCCACACATTGGATCCACAGAGCGGCAGCGAGACGTGATGTGTCGCGCAAGAAGTGGTCACCTTCCGCGAGCGGAGCCGACTTCACGTCCCGTGCGTCGTCGACATGAGGGTCAGACATGCGCACACGACACCGACGGAGATCGATCCAGTGGCTATGCTCAATGCCGTGATGCAGAGATCGCGCTGTACGCGGATGGACCGCGCCGGCCGGTCGATCGCGACGTCTCTAGAACTCGAAGCCTTTGGGGAAGACGTCCGTCGGATCAAGCACGAACTCGGACGTGCCGGTGATCCACGCCCGGCCCGTAATCTGGGGGATCACGGCGGGACTGCCATTGACTTCGGTCACGCCAGACAGTCGTCCCTCGAAGACCGTCCCGAGCAAGGACTCGCACGGCAAGGCCTCGCCGATCGCAAGCCTGCCAAGCGAATGGGCCACTGCCATCCGCGCCGAGGTCCCCGTGCCGCACGGCGATCGGTCGAAGTAGCGGCGCTCTTTCACCATGAGGTTCTTGGCGGGGCGGTTGCCCTCAGCCTCTTCGGTGAAGAGGGCTGAACGCAAAGGGCCGATCGCGGGCGTCCAGGGATGCTTCAACGGCACCTGATCCCGCGTCGCGGCGATCGTGGCCAAGCCGAGATTCGTCAGCTCTTCGAGGTCTTCGAGCTTGAGTTGCCGACGATACTGTTTCATGTCCGCGAGGACGTAGAGATTGCCGCCGTAGGCGATGTCGACCAGGATGGGGCCGACGCCAGGAACTTCAACCCGGGCCTCGTGGGCGATCACGAAGGAGGGGACGTTGGTGAAGGTCACTTGCAGCGCCTTGCCGTCCTGAACACGGACTTTTGTCGTGATGAGGCCGGCGGGGGTGTCCAAACGAACTTCGGTGTACGGCTCCTTCACCTCGACGAGCTTGCGCTCGACGATCATTGAGGCAACCCCGATGGTGCCGTGGCCGCACATGGGCCAGAAGCCGCCGCCACTCATGTAGACGACGCCGAAATCGGCGTCTTTGCGGGCGGGGGGCATCAGGATGGCGCCCACCATAGCGGCGTGACCGCGTGGCTCGTTCATCAGCAGTCCGCGAAGGTCCTGCAAATTGGCCTCCGCCCACGCCCGGCGTGCGACCATCGTGTCGCCGGGGATCGGCGGTGCTCCCGAGACAAGGATGCGCATCGGCATGCCTTCGGCATGCGTGTCCACGGTCTGCAAGGGCGTACGTACGGTCATGATCGTTTCCTCTCAGCGGACGGGGGTCACTGGAATGCCTTGTCGTTCGGGTTCGCGAGCGCATCGCGAAGCTGCTCTGACATTGGGAAGTTCAGGTTCATGCCGTTGGGAGGAATCGGTGCGGTGAACCACTTGTTGTAAAGCTCGGTCACCTTGCCCGATTTCATCGCTGCCGCCAGCGTTTCGTTCACGAAGGCTCGGAATTGAGGATCGTCCTTGCGAATGATCAGCGCATAGGCTTCGAACGATTGGGCCTTCCCGACGATCTCGTAGTCCTGAGGGTTGGGTGCCTTGGCTTTCTGACCGTAGAGCAACGCATCGTCGATGAAGAAGCCCACAGCTCTTCCGGTCGTTAGCGTCAGGAATCCTTCGGAGTGGTCCTTGGCGCTGATGATGTTCATCCGCATGTTGTTCTTGTTGTTCATCTCCCGCAGGATCTGTTCGGGGGTGGTGCCTGCCGTCGTGACCACGTTCTTTCCGACCAAGTCTTCGAAGTCTCGGACGCCCGAGCCCTTCTTGACCAATAGCCGCGTGCCGATGACGAACGTGGTGTTGGAGAACGCCACCTGCTTCTGCCTGGCCATGTTGTTGGTCGTCGATCCGCACTCGATATCGACCGTCCCGTTGACGATGAGCGCGATGCGACTCAGCGGCGTCGTCGCGATCTCTTTCACCTGAAGGTTCGGCAGGTTCAGCTTTTGCTTGACGCCCGCTGCGATGAGCTGGCAGAGATCGACGGAATAGCCGACGAAGCGCTGCTTGTCGTCAAGGTATGAGAAGGGAACGGCGGATTCCCGCACGCCCAGCGTAAAGACACCCTCGTTCTTGACCTTGGCGAGCGTGTCGCCTTGCTGGCCGTAAGCGGCCGATACGAGTGCGGAGGCGCACAGCATCAGCGCAATAGATTTCAGGGACATGGGGTTCTCCGATCAGTGAGGTAGTGGGAAGAAAAGCGCACGCGTCAGATCAGTTCGAAGGACTTCTTGCCCCTTTGGAGTACTTTCACGGCACCCGACGCGAGCAGCGAAATTGCGAGATAGACAGCACCTGCGAAGAGAATCATCGCGACGGTCGTGCCGTCCCGATCCGCGACGTTCTTCGACGTGCGAAAGAAGTCCGCCAGGCCAATGACGTAGACCAACGAGGTATCCTGGAACAGCACGATCCCCTGGGTAAGCAAGGCGGGCACCGCGGCGCGCATGGCCTGCGGCAGGACGATCAAACGCATTGCCATCAGGTACGACATGCCGAGTGCGCTGGCAGCAGCGAGTTGCCCGCGGGACACCGCCTGGACACCGGCGCGGATGATCTCCGAGTAGTAGGCGGCCTCGAAGAGCGAGAAGGCCACCATGGCCGATACCAGCCGCACGTCGGTGCGCGGCGACAAGCCGAAGAGGCCCTGGATCAGCTGCGGCACCATAAGAAAGAACCAGAGCAACACCATCACCAGAGGAACCGACCGCACGAGCATGACGTACGCCTGGGAAAACCATGCCAGCGGCTTGACGGGAGAGAGCCGCATCACGGCCAGTGCGGCGCCCCATGCGATGCCTGCGACGACCGACACCGCCGTGATCTGCAGCGTGATGACCATGCCGTCCGCCAAGGCGGGCAGTGAGTTGCTGATAGCGTGCAGGATGTCCATGATCCTCCGTCACTTGCTGCCGATGTAGCCTGGCAAACGCACTTTGCGTTCCACCCGGTGCATGATGACCATGACGATCCAGTTGATGACGATGTAGACCAGCGTCGCGGCCAGGAATGCCTCGTATGGTTGCCCGGTGTATTCGGCCAGTTGTTGCGATTGGGCGGACAGGTCGAGCAGACCGATGGTCGAGACGACCGCCGAGTTCTTAAAGACATTGATCAACTCGGATGTCAGCGGAGGAATGGCAACCCGCAACGCGACCGGCAGCAGCACGTAGCGATAGGCCTGGAACAACGTGAGGCCCAATGCCGTGGCCGCGAATCGCTGACCCCGAGGAAGTGTGCCGAGTCCGGCGCGGATGTGTTCGCACACGCGGGCAGCCATGTAGAGCCCGAGGCACATCGTCGACAAGGCCATCATCTGCGTCATCGACGGCAGTTCCTTGATCCATGTTCCCATGTGCACCGGCAGAATTTCCGGGACCACGAAGTACCAAGCGAACAATTGAACGATCACCGGAACGTTCCGGAACAGAGCCACGTAGAGTGCACCGATGGCGGCAAGCCATCGGTTGGGGGCGCAGCGCATGATTCCCATCGCGACGCCGAGGACGAGCGCAATCGCGCTTGACGCCAGCGCGAGGACCACTGTGTTCTGCAGTCCCGCGAGCAGCCAATCCAGATAGGTGGCCGGCTCTCCCGTCGAAACGGGATCCAGGAAGATGCCCCAGTTCCACTTGTAGGTGCTGCCCATGTTCAAGCCTAGTGATGAAGGATTCGGGCGAGAAACTGTTTGGCACGGTCAGTTCGGGCGTCGGTGTTGCCGAAGAACTCTTCTTTCGACGTGTCTTCAAGAATTTCCCCGTGATCCATGAAGATCACGCGGTCGGCGACTTTTCGCGCGAAGCCCATTTCGTGGGTCACGCACATCATGGTCGTGCCTTCGGACGCCAGCTCGACCATGACATCGAGGACCTCATTGACCATCTCGGGGTCGAGTGCCGATGTCGGCTCGTCGAACAGCATGCAGATGGGGTCCATGCACAGCGCTCGGGCGATGGCTGCGCGCTGCTGTTGACCTCCCGACAGCTGGCCGGGGTACTTCGCCGCGTGCGCTTCCAGACCCACTCTCTTGAGGTACTTGAGACCGCAGGCGTTCGCCTCATCGCTGCTTCGCTTCAGGACCCTGATCTGCGCGATGGTCAGATTCTCGAGGACCGACAAATGCGGAAATAGCTCGAAGTTCTGAAATACCATGCCGACCTTGGACCTCAGCTTGGACTGGTCGGTGCCTCGACCACCGACCGATTGCCCGTTCACACGGATGTCTCCCTTGTCGATGGGCTCAAGGCCGTTGATGGTCTTGATCAGAGTCGACTTGCCCGAGCCCGAAGGCCCGCAGACGACCACGACCTCGCCCTTCGCGACACTCGTGGTGCAGTCGGTGAGGACCTGAAACGATCCGTAGCGCTTGGAGATGTTGTTGATTTCGATCATGAAGAATTCCTTCCGCTGAACGGCGGCTTCGTGCGTTCATTCATGAGCGGCTCCCTCGAAGTTCGGGTGGAGTTTGGTCTCGGAGTCGACGACGACCGAGTGGTCCATCTCTTCGGCCGGATAGAAGGCACTGGTCGGGCCGACGACTCGAGCCGGCACACCGACGACCGTCGTGTGGGCAGGCACGTTGGACAAGACGACACTTCCCGCGCCGATCTTCGCGCCTTCACCGATGTGAATCGCACCGAGCAAGGTCGCACCGGCACCGATCAGCACACCGTCGGCGATCTTGGGATGCCGATCGCCGCGGTCCTTGCCGGTCCCGCCCAGCGTGACGCCTTGCAGAATCGAGACGCCATCCGCGATCACGCATGTCTCGCCGATCACGATGCCGGTGGCGTGGTCGAGCATCGCGCTATGGCCGATATGGCACGCCGGGTGGATGTCCACGCCGAACACGCTGGAAGCCCGGCTTTGCAAGTGGCAGGCGAGATGCTGTCGTCCTTGCGCCCAAAGCAGGTGAGCTGCCCGGTGGGTCTGCAGCGCATGGAATCCCTTGTGATCAAGCAGAACGCGCAGGGCGGACCCACTCGCCGGATCGCGGCGGAGCGTGGCATGGATGTCGAGTGCCGCGAGCAGTTCGAGGCAGGCGTCCTCTGAATGCAGGCTCTCGAACAGCGCCTGCAGCGCGGGTCTCGAGACGTCGTGACACGCGAGCAACGATGAAAGCAGGCGGGAAAGTGCGGCACCTGTGCCGGCGGACTGATCGAACAATCGCGTCAGCTTGCCTGCGAGTAGAGGCTCGGACAGTGTCAAGGCCGCAGCTTCCTGTCGGAGCATCGGATCCAGCTTGGTGATCGCTGCGTGGTCCATCTCATCCCCTGGACAGAGTCGAGCACGCAAGCAAGATTCGGTCGCACGCCTTCTCGATCACATTGAGGGAAGCCGCAAAGGAGAGTCTGAACGCCGGCGAAATGCCGTATGCAGAGCCCTGCACGCTGGCGACGAGGTGGTCGTTCAGCAAAAACATGACGAAGTCGTCGTCGGTATCGATTCGCCTGCCGCCCGGAGTCGTCATGCCCATCACAGCATCGCAGGAGACGTACGCAAAGAACGCGCCCTGCGGGGACGGGCAGCGCAGACCGTGCTTGCCATCGAGTCGCGAGACGATCGCGTCGCGGCGCTCCTGGTACTGCCGATTCCAGTCGGCAACAAAGGCTCTGGGTCCTTGCAGCGCGGCGACGGCTGCGGCCTGAGTCACTGCGGCAGGGTTCCCGCTGGTCTGCGACTGCAGTTTCGCCATTTCCTTGATCAGCGGGGCTGGGGCTCCCGCGTATCCAAGGCGCCAACCGGTCATCGCGAATGCCTTCGAAACGCTGTTTACTGTGACGGTGCGATGCGCAAGTCTCGGATTGGCCTGCGCAAATGTCGTGAACCGCGCGTCGTCGTAGACGAGGTACTCGTACACGTCGTCGGTGATAACGCCGACGTGCGGAGCGTCTTCCAGCACTTCGCCAATGGCGCGCAACTCTCTGGCCGAATAGACGGCGCCGCTGGGGTTGTTCGGCGAGTTGATCAGCAACCACTTGGTCCGTGGCGTGATGGCCGCCGCCAACTGGGCAGGGGTGATCTTGAAGTTCTGGCCGGCTTGCGGCTTGATGAAAACCGGCTTGCCGCCGTTCAGGCGAACGATGTCCGGGTACGACACCCAGTAGGGCGCCGGGATGACAACCTCGTCGCCGTCATTGATCGTGCAGGTGAGCACGTTGTACAGAACCTGCTTGGCACCTGCGCCGACAGAGATCTGCTCCGGGTCGAACTCGAGACCATTCTCACGCCGGAACTTTTCGCAGATCGCGCGTTTCAGCGCCATCGTCCCGTCGACTGACGTGTACTTCGTTTCGCCGCCCAGCAGCGCCGCGTAGGCCGCTTCGACAATGTGTAGGGGCGTCGCGAATTCGGGTTCGCCGGCGGTGAGGTTGCAGACGTCCACTCCCGCTGCGATCAGCGCCTTGGCTCGAGTCATGGCCGCCAGGCTTGACGATGGCTTGATCAGGTCGAGTCGATGTGCAAGCTGGATCATTAAGTCGTCTCGTGGGCAATCAAGGTCGGGTAGGCGCAACTCCTGTGGGGAGGGTCAACCGCGCCCCGTTTCGCGCTGGTACCGAGCTTCGTTTTCCTTGCTCAGCGGGTAGAGCCCCGTCAGCGGGTGGCCGTTGCGCACTTCATTGAGAATCCAGGATTCGAGTTCCTCCTGCTCGGCGGCAATCTCGGCGACTTCCTTGGCGAGGGCCGCGGGAACAACGATCGCACCATCGTCGTCCGCCACGATGATGTCGTCAGGAAAGATCGCAACGCCGCCGCAGGAGATGGGGTCCTGCCAGCCGACGAATGCAAGCTGGGCGACCGCCGGTGGTGCGGCGACGCCCGCGCACCAGGTCGGCAGCTCACTGGCGATGACCCCTACGCGATCGCGGACCACACCATCGCTCACCAGGCCACGCACGCCGCGCGCGTGCATTCGGGCGCACAGGATGTCGCCGAAGATGCCTGCATCGTTGCGGCCAAGCGCATCGGCAATCGCGACGCACCCGGGCGGCATTGCTTCGACCGCTGCCCGCGTCGACTTCGGCGAGGACCAGGCCGCCGGCGTGTTGATGTCTTCGCGACCCGAGATGAACCGGAGCGTGAAGGCCGGACCGACGACCCGTGGCTGGCCTTGTGCAAGAGGAGCGGTGCCACGAATCCAGACGTTGACCACGCCCTTCTTGAAGAGAACCGTCGTTAGCGTTGCGGTAGTCGCCCGCGCCAGCAATGCGATCGTTTGTTCATCGTGCGACATGGCAGACCTCTAGATGCTAGGAATCAGCCCGCCATCCACGCGGACGATGGACCCGGTGATGTAGGAAGCGCGCTTGCTGGCGAGGAATGCGACAACGTCTGCGTATTCCTCGGGTGTGCCGTATCGCGCAACCGGAATGCTCGCCGTGCTTGCCGCACTCACTTCCGCCACCGACTTGCCTTCTCTCTTGGCTTTCTCAGCGTCGAGAAACTGAATACGGCCGGTCGCGATGCGACCCGGGACGACCACGTTGGCGGTGATCCCGTCTGCAGCGATTTCGCGCGCGAGGGTCTTGGACCATCCAACCAGTGCGCTGCGCAGGGAATTCGACAGCCCGAGGTTGGGAATCGGAGCGATGACACCCGAAGAGGCGCTCGTGACGATGCGACCCCACTTGCGGGAGCGCATTCCCGGCAAGACGTGATCGGTGATCGTGATCACCGGCTGGACCATCTTCTGGAAGTGCGAAACCCAAACGGCAGCGTCGACCCCGGAAACTGCGGAAGGAGGGGGGCCACCCGTGTTGTTGATCAGGATGTCGACAGGACCGAGTCGCTCGCTGATGCGATCGAGATTGGCGGCCACGACGGAAAGATCCGAAATGTCCCAAACCTGCGAGACGGCTGACACGCCTCGCGCCTCGAGTCGCCGAACGAGCGCGTCAAGCTCTTCGCCATTGATGTCGGCGACGGCGACCTTGCAGCCTTCGCGTCCGAGCGCCAACGCGATAGCTGACCCCAGGCCTCCAGCGCCGCCCAAGACCAGCGCGGTCTTTCCCTTGATGTCTAAGTCCATTCATCAACCTCATGAACAACGATTGATTGAGATGTTATGAATGACATCAAGATTCCACAATGGAATTGAATTCAACTGACTCAATCTCAAATGGAATACATTGAGCGCAGTGCCGCTGCATTTGCGGCGGTCCTCCGGTACGCAGCCGAAACGCGCAGGGAAGGGGCAGAAGCATGATCACCATCAAGCAGCTCGAGGCGTTCCTCTGGACCGTGGAACTGGGAGGGCTCGAAGAAGCCGCGGCGCGTCTGCACACAACCCAGTCTGCGATCTCCAAGCGCGTGCAGGAACTGGAGGCTGCGTTGGGTGTGGAGCTGTTCGATCGGACCCATCGGAGGGCGCGCGTGACGCCCCAAGGGAAGGAAGTTCTGCCGCTGGCTGCCGAACTGCTCACCATGCGAACACGCATCATGGACGTCGCTGCCGCGACGAAGCACCCGCCCCGAACGTTGCGGCTGGGCGTGACAGAGCTGACGGCACTCACGTGGCTCCCGCAGCTGATACAACGGGTGCGTGCGAGCCATCCGCACGTCACGTTTGAGCCCATCGTCGACACGAGTGCTCGATTGCTGGAGCGCCTCAAGGCCAGCGGGCTCGACTTGGCCGTCGTACCGGATGCCTTTCGCGATGGACAGTACGACACCATCCCTCTCGATTCTGTCGAGTACGCGTGGATGTGCAGCCCGAGCTACCTGTCCGACGTCACGAGCATGAAGCTGCAGGAGCTCGAGGGATACACCATCATTGCGCAACTGCACGGCTCTGGTCTCGGCCAGATCGTCAGTCGTTGGCTGTCCGACAACCAGGTCAATATCAACGGTGCGCTTTCCAGCAGCAACCTGACGGCCATCGCGTCGCTCACCCTGTCGGGAATGGGCATCAGTTACCTGCCCCGCGGGATCTTCGAGACGATCATCCAGTCGGGGCAACTGCAGGTGATCAAGACGACTCCCGCGATTCCTCGCATTCCATACGTGCTGATGTGCAGGAAGGGTGCCGCCGACGATTTCCTTCGCTTCGTGACCTCGGTGGTGACCGATACCTGCGATTTCACGCGAATGCTGCCGGGCTACTTTTCCGTGCGTCCATAGCCGGCGAATCGGGCCGCGGCCCATCACGCGACTCAGCCGCTCTTCAGTTGTGCCTGAGCGAGTCTGCCCAGTCGCTTGACGCCATCCTCGAGGCGGTCGCTCCACGTCGCGCCAGCGCTCAGGCGCAGACAGTTCCGAAATCGGCGTGCAGCAGAGAACACGTCACCCGGTGCAAAGCAGATGCCGTGCTCAAGTGCCTCGTCGAACAACGCGCGTGAATCGAATCGTTTCGGGAGCTCCAGCCACAGCGCGAATCCACCGGTGGGCCTGCTGACCCTCGTCTCCGAAGGGAAGTGAGCTTCGATCAGGCGGGTCATGCGAACAACGTTCTCTTCGAGAGTGCGCCGCATGCGGCGAAGATGCGCGTCATAGTCGCCACTGGTGAGGTAGTCGGCCAGAGCGACTTGCGGAAGCACGGCGGAACAAAGGCTGAAGGCAAGCTTGCGTTCCACGACCTGTTGGGCGTACGCGCCGGGTGCGATCCATCCAATCCGGTAGCCCGGTGCCAGCGTCTTGGAGAACGAACTGCAATAGATGGTGTTCTTACCGTTGTCGAGTGCCGAGAACGGGGTCGGACGATCGCGACCGAAGTAGAAGTCGCCATACACGTCGTCTTCGATCAGGGGAACGCGATGGCGCGCCAGCACTTCTAGCAAGGCCAGCTTGTCTCCGTCCGACATCGAGGAGCCCATTGGATTGTTGAAGCTCGACGACACCATGCAGGCCGCCACTGTTTCGGTCTCCAAAACGCGCGCGAGCGCGTCGACATTGATTCCACGTGTCGGGTCGGTTGGAAGCTCCAGTGCTTTCATACCCAGAACCTCGAGTGCGTGCAGCAGACCAAAGTAGGTCGGCGACTCGACCGCGATCGTGTCGCCGCGTTTGGCCACCGACGTGAGGGCGAGCGTCATGGCTTCGGTGCATCCGGCAGTCACGATGACGTCATCGGCCGACATGGCGTGCCCCACGCGAATTGCACGCTTCGCGATCTCTCGACGCAGGCGTTCGTCGCCGTTCACTGAGCCGTAGACGTTGTGGTGGGCGCCGTGCCTGCGCGCCGCCCGTGCGAGTGCCAAATCGAGTCGCTTGGATTGAAGGGATGTCGCCTCCGGCACTGCGCAGCCGAGCGGGACCAGGGTTGAGTTCGATGCGTGCTGCAGCAACGCTGCGACCGCTCCGCCGATCGAGACCGACGATGCCTTCGCGCGCGGCCGGGACGTTGTAGGCAGCTCGAGAGTTGCGCCTGCGGAAGCTGAAACGTAAAACCCGGACTTCGGACGCGCGACGATGCTGCCGATGCTTTCCAGTTGACGGTACGCCTGCAGAACGGTGGACACGCTCACGTGATGCTGATCGCTGATCTCACGTACCGATGGCAGTCGCATGCCTGGCGTGAGCGTCCCTTTCTCGATCATCGCGGCGATCAGGTCGACAAGTTGCTCGTACCTGTATGCCGGATGCTCGTCCCCGGCGGGCACCGGGGAGGACGATGTTGACGACGCGGGGCGACGACCGATGCTCCCGTCTGCCAAATAGAAGCCCGCTTGGGGACGGGCTACGACCACGCCGCGATCCTTCAGCAGCTGGTAGGCCTGCCGCGCGGTGGAGATGCTGGTCTGGTGCTGGTCGCTCACGGTGCGAACCGAAGGCAGACGCGATCCGGGAAGCCAAGCTCCCGTGTGGATCATGCCGACGATGATCTCAGCGAGTTGCTCGTACCGATGTGGGGACTCTACTTGCATGGCAGAAGGGGATAAGTGTGGGTCGATTGTCGCGCGGTTTTCGACAGGTGCCAAGTAATCTGTACTGGTAGAACTAAGAGAAGTCTGTGGCTGTTTTAACTGTGCTGTGATCGCTAGGATTACAGACGTGACGGATCCGATCGAGTCGGATTGGTCGCGGTCAAGGTCTTCGAGGCTGCGATCGAGGATGCCGCTGTTTCGCGGTGGAGCGACGCGCGGGTGAGTCCATGCGCAAACAGTACAAAGGGGTACCCATGACCGCTTCGACGGCCGCGATCGACAAAGAGACGAGCCACACCTCTGCGGGCAGCGACGCTTGGCGCGGCAGGTTCCCGTACAACGAGATCATTTCCCTGCTCGATGTGAACCGCCCTTTCAACCTGGCGGAGAGCACGTCGCAGGACTTGACCTTCGGTGAACTCCTGGATCTCGTGGGCCTGGACAACATCCGAGATCTGAAGCTCGGGTACGGCAAATCCGCTGGATCGGTCGAGCTGAGGCAAGCCATTGCAGCCATTTGCAACGTTCCCGTTGACCATGTCATCACGACGCAGGGGACGGCACTGGCGTTGTTTCTTCTAGCGTTTGAAGTGTGCCGGCCCGGGGACGAGGCAGTCCTCGCGACGCCTTGTTTTCCTCCCAGCCGAGACTCGCTGATCGGTGCGGGTGTCACCGTCCGAGAAGTGAAGTTGACCTTCGAGAACTGTTACCGCCTGAATCCAGAGGAGCTCGCGGAAGCGCTGACGCCCAAGACCAAGCTCGTGAGCGTTGCATCGCCGCAGAACCCGAACGGCGTGCAGACGCCTCGCGCACTTGTCGAGAGACTGCTCGCGCTGATGGAGAAAAAGTGTCCGGACGCCATCCTGTTCATCGACGAGACCTATCGCGAGGCCGCATACGGTGACGGTGAGGTGATGGACAGTCTCGCTGGACTCCACCCGCGTCTCGTGACTGGGGCGTCGGTCTCGAAGGCGCTCGGCGCGCCTGGCCTGCGAGCCGGATGGCTGACGGTGCCAGATGCTGAACTCCGCGACAGGCTGGTCGTGGCCAAGATGAACATGGTCATCTCTGGGTCGGTGCTCGACGAGACGCTGGCCGCTGCCCTGCTCAGAAGGCGAGAAGTCGTGCTGGCGGCCAGACGGCACGTGCTGCGCGACGGCCTGGATGTCCTGACGGCGTGGTGCAATCGCGAACGCAAGCGTATCGAGTGGGTTCGTCCAGACGCAGGCGCACTGTGCTGCCTGCGACTGCGTGCCGACGCGTTCGACCCGGAAGCGGTCTCGCAATTCTGGGATGTGTTGCCGCGACACGATCTGCAGCTGGCGTCCGGAAGCTGGTTCGGTGAAAGCGATCGAGTCTTCCGGTTGGGGTTTGGCTATTTGCCGCCCGCGCGTCTCGGGCCTGCGCTCGCCGCGCTGTCGACCGTGATGGATGACGTCACCGCGCGGTAGCGATCGATGAAACTGGTTCGATTCGGTCCGTGCGGCGATGAGCGGCCCGGCGTCCTCGACGGCGCCGGCGCTGTTCGCGATGCCAGCAGCGTGGTC
>Ga0307509_10002501_pt1 | contig 29644 bp, 26 predicted proteins | sample 10_EM_MG_FD_202245 | JGI IMG/M metagenome (GOLD analysis project Ga0307509, IMG submission 202245) | Populus trichocarpa ectomycorrhiza microbial communities from riparian zone in the Pacific Northwest, United States - 10_EM | ecosystem: Host-associated > Plants > Roots > Unclassified | place...
GGCGGTCCTGGTACAGCGCGTTGAAGTCCCAGCTCAGGTCGCGCGTGAGCCGCGCGTCGAGCGCCAGCGACAGTGAGTCGCGGCGCAGGCTGCCGTCGTTGAAGGTCTTGCCTTCTTCGTGCGTGGCGTTGAGCCGGTAGCCGAAGCGCCCTTCATCGCCGAAGCGGCCGCCCAGGTCGACGTGCTCGCTCCACAGGCTGCTCGACTTGTAGCCGATGTCGATGCTGCGCACCGGCGTGTCGCTCGGCTTCTTGGTCACGTAGTTGACGATGCCGCCCGGCGAGCCGAAGCCGTACATGAAGCCGGACGATCCCTTCAGCAACTCGATTTGCTCGAAGTGCTCGTAGGGCAGCGTGATGGTGTAGCTCAGGAAGGGCTTGCCATCGATTCGGTAGGCGTTCTGCCAGTCCAGCGGCAGCCCGCGCACCGTGATGTAGCTGGCCCAGCTGCTGTACGCGCCGCTGCTGTCGGAGACGGATGCGTCGAGCGCGAACACGTCACCCAGCTTCGACACTTGCCGTTCCGCCAGCTCCTCGCTCTTCACGACCGTGGTCGAGAACGGCGTGTCGAGCTGGGTGCGGGCACCCAGGGCGCCGCCGCTGACCTTGGTGTTCAGGTGCTGTGCGGTGTCGTCTTGCGACTTGCCCTTGACGGTCACGGCCGGCAGCGTGACGTCCTGTGCGAGGGCGCTCCCGCACGCGCCCGCTGCGCCGAGTGCAAACGCTGCTGCGGCGGCTTGAATTTGAATTCTTCTGGTTGGCACGTTCTGACCTTTTGAGTTGGATGAAGATAACGATCACTGAGAAAAAATGGGGCGCAGCAGGCCCTGGTGGCGAACATCGACCGAGGCTGCGCCCCGCATCGCTCTGCGGTACCACTCGTGGAAGTGCTGCATGCCGTCCTCCAGCGGGGACTGGTACGGCCCGGTGTCCGACACACCACGCACCATCAGTGCGCGGCGGCCGGCGTCCATGCGTTCGGCGATTTCGTCGTCCTCGCGCACCGTCTCCATGTAGGCAGCGCGGTGCGCTTCGACGAACTCGCGCTCGAAGCTGTGGATCTCCTCGGGGTAATAGAACTCCACGACGTTCGTGGTGAGCTGCGCCCCTTGCGGGTACAGCGTGGAGAGCACCAGCACGTGCGGGTACAACTCGATCATGTGGGTCGGGAAATACGTGACCCACACGGCGCCGAACTCGGGCGCGCGACCAGTGCGGTAGGCCAGCAGCCGGTCGTGCCAGGCGCGGTAGACCTCCGAGCCCGGCTGGTTCAGCGCCTGCTGGATGCCGACCCGCTGCATGCTGTACCAGTCCGCGAAATCCCAGGCCAGGTCGTCGCAGCTGACGAATCGACTGAGGCCCGGATGGAACGGGCCCACGTGGTAGTCCTCGAGGTAGACCTCGATGAAGGTCTTCCAGTTGTAGCGGCAAGCGTGGACTTCCACGTGGTCCAGCACGTAGTCGGAGAAGTCGAACTCGGGCCTTGCGAACAGCGGCGCCATGTCCTGCGCCGGGTCGCGCGCACCCTCGAACAGCAGGCCGTGGCAATCGCGCAGCGGGAATCGCTGCAGGTTCTTGCAGGGCTTGCGCTCGAACTGCGGCGCGCCCAGCAGCTCGCCGCGATCGTTGTAGGTCCAGCGGTGCAGCGGGCAGACGATGTGGCCGCCCGCGGCGCGCAGATTGCCGCTGGGGTTGGCGAGCCCGCGCACATCGCCGGTCTCGCCGCCGAGGATCAGCGCCTGGCGGTGCCGGCAGACGTTGGAGATCAACTCCACGCCTTGGGCATTGCGCACCAGCGCGCGGCCGCCGCCCTCGTGCACGAGCCGGCGCCAATCGCCGATCTGCGGGACGGTCTTCGCATGCCCGACGTAGCGGGCGCAGTGCTTGAAGATCATGTCCTGTTCGCGCGCGAACAAGGCCTCGTCGAAGTAGGCGTCGACGGGCAGTTGGGGTGACGACGGCAGAACCTGCGTCAAGCGGGCGACATTGTTCATCGGGTGGGGCGCAAGGCCCGACTACGGCGGATCGGTCAGCAAGCGGGCGATGCGCGTGTCGAGCGGGAGCTTGGGACAGGTGCTGCACTTCTCGCCGCCTTCGCGGCGGAAGTGGTGGCAGCACACCTGGCGATCGAGTGCGAGCGCAGGCGTGCCGTCGCGCGCCCGGTAGGCGAAGAAGCCGCAGCCCCCGGTCAGGCCCAGCCGCGCGAGCCAGTCGGCGCCCAGTGCGATGACCTCGTCGTCGCGCCACGCGGGCGCATGGCGATGCACCTGGAGCAGTGCGCCCAGCACGCACTCGGCCTGGAGGCGGTCGGCCGCGCGGGGGTGCAGCGCGACCAGCGGCGTCAGCGCTGTGCGCGTCGCATCGCAGAGCGCGCGCAACTCGGTCGCGGCGGCAGCCATTCGCGCTGACAAGTCGCCGCTGGGCGGCGCATGGTCGGGCAGTCGAAAGCCGCGCGGAAAGCCGTCGATCACCGGCTGCGTGAACCCGGCCAATCGCGGCGTGCAAGAGTCCAGATGCGCAGCGATCACGCACAGGTAGATCGGCTGCCAGATCGCCAGGCCCCAGCAGCGCAACGCCGCATGGTGGGCACCGGCTTCGGGGTGCGCATGGGTCCAGTGGCGACACAGGGCCTGCAGCGCCGGCGCGCCATCGGCTGCCTCGTCGCCGTGCCGCAAGGCATCGGGCCGCGGCGCACTACCCAGCTCGCCGTGCAGGCCCGGGACGACACGGCACGCCAGTGCGAGCACGCGCGCAAGCGCCGGGTTCGGCGCCCGCGGCAGCGGGCTACGCACCGGCACGGCGCCGGTCTGAACCATCACGCCGCGCTTTCGGCCACGAGCTGCGTCGACTCCGCCGGACGGCGGCGGAACGGCGCGATGGGGTTCACGAGCGTGCCGGCCATCTTGAGGCTGGAGGCCGGGTCCGACAGGTTCACCATCTGCACGTTGTTGCCGAGCTGCAGGCGGTTCAGGCACGAGTGCAGGAACTCGGGGACGAACATGTCGTAGCGCGCGTACTTGTCGGCGCGCTCGGGGTGGGCGTCTTGATAGTCATGCACGCACTCGGCCACAGTGCGCCAGAACTCGTCTTCGCTGCAGCAGGCGTTCTCGACCAGCACCTGGTTGACATGGCGCAGCACGCCGTCGAACACGTCGATGAAGATGCCGAGCAGCTTGAAATGGTCCGGCACGTCGACCGCGATGCGATCGACGCGCTCCGGCAACTGCGCCTTGGCCTCGATGTCGAGGATGGCGCATTCCTCGGCGATGTCCTTCATGATCGCGCGTACCGGCACATGGCGGTCGAGCACCAGGATCAGGTTCTCGCCGTGCGGCATGAAGCTCAGGTCGTGGCGATAGAAGCAGTGCAGCAGCGGCGTCAGATAGGCCTGCAGATAACGCCGCAGCCAGGCCGACGCGGTCAGCCCCGACCGTTGGATCAGCACCGGCAGCAGCGCGTCGCCGTGCTTGTCGACGTGCAGCAGCGCGGCCATGGTCATCAGTCGCTCGCCCGGCCGCAGCAGCGACAGCGGGCTCTCGCGCCACAGCGCCGAGAACATCTTCTTGTACGGCGTGTCGACCGGAATCGCCGCCTCGTAGTAGTGGTTGCGAAAGCCCATCGCCGCGACTTCCTGCAGGATGGTGAAGCCGTTCGCGCGCAAGAACTCGTCGCCCGTGACCAGCGCCTTGATGAACTCGTTGATCGCCGGCGTGCCCGACATGTAGTAGGGCGACAGGCCGCGCATGAAGCCCATGTTCAGGATCGACAGCGAGGTCTTCACATAGCGCTTGGCGCGGTCGCTGGTGTTGAAGAAGGTGCGGATCGACTGCTGGGCGATGTAGTGGTCCGCGCTGTAGCCCAGGCAGACGATCTTGCGCTGGGCCACGTAGCCGGCAAACGCGATCGACAGCTTGTTGAACCATTGCCACGGATGGGCCGGCATGAAGAGGTAATCGGCGATGTCGAGGTTCAGCTCGCGCAGCTGGCCTTTGAATCGCGCCAGCGTCGGCGCGCCCAGCTCCTCGGTCAGCAGCTGCTCGTAGCTGAGCGTCGAGATGCTGGAGAAGGCCGCATGGTCCTTGTGCACGGCCAGCCAGATCATGCGGATGTCCGAGCCGGCCTCGGGCGCGTAGGCGCGGTAGTCGATCGCGTTGAAACCCAACCGTCCGTTGTTGGCGACGAAGCCGGGGTGGCCTTCGATCATGCCGGTCTCGATGGCCTGGAAGTCGGCCGCATCGGCGAGCTGTGCGCTGCTGAGGGCGTCGGCCTTGGCACGCTTGAAGGCACTGCTGAACAAGGTGCTGCTGATCTCGTCGAGGTAGATCGGCAGCAGCTCGTCGCGGATGCCCAGGCGCTGGCGGCATTCGATGATGAACTGCAAGGCATCGAGCGGCTGCTCGGTGTCGCCCACCCACTTGCGGATCGATGCCGGCTCGATGTGCCAGTGACGCAGCGCCAGGCGTTGGGCCTCGAACCGGTAGCGCGCGTTGCCGTCGTCCGACGCCAGCTGGTAGAGCGCAAAGCCGCCCTCGCCGGGCTCGATAAGCTCGGGCTCGACGATCAACTCGTGCGCATATTCGGCGATCACCTTGCGCAGCAGCAGGCGATTGGCCTGCGCCCAGATTTCCGGCGTCAGGTGTTCGGCCGCTTCGGCCGGGTGCTGTGTGAGTCGATTCGCGAGAGTGGGGTTCATGGGTGGGCTGCTTCCTGGTGGGTGGCCGTGGCCTGTTCAAAATCTCGCCGGGTGCAGAAGGCGAGGCTGGCGATCTTTTCGGTGAAGACCACATCGCGGTCGTAGACGAAGCCTGCGGACCGGTTCAATGCATGGATGCGGTGGTTTCTCGCGTCGGGCTCCACCACGATGCGCAGCGCGCCCAAGTGCGCGAACATGAAGCGCATCAGCGCTCCGAACACCGCGCGCGTGAAGCCGGCAATGCGCACATCGGACGGCCCGACGAAGACGTGCATGCCGAGGTCACCCGCACGCACCGGGTAGAAGTCGCGGATGCGGTCGTGCGCGGGGTCGTAGCACTCGGCCAGGAACGCCGGCCGGCCCTCGTGCAGGCCCAGGTAGGCGGTCGCGTGGCCGGAGTTCATCAGGGCCTGGTAGGTCTGCGCGACCTCGTCTTCAGTCTTGTCGCGCATCAGCCAGAAGGCCGCACGCTCTTGGGTGAACCAGCGGTGCAGCGTCGGGATGTCGCCCGGAATGCGCAGCGGGCGGAACACGAAGCCGGCCGCGTCGCGATACGGAGTGGGGGCCGCGTCGGCGCGGCGGTGGATGGTGTCATTGCGCATGGGCCGGTGCCTCCAGCGTGGCTATGTCGGTGGCTTGATCTACATGGCCGGCGCTGGGCACGTTGAGGATCAAGCGGTTCAGCAGCGCGGTCAGCGCGAAGCCGCCGGCCGCCAACAGGAACGTCACGCGCAAGCCGTGGCGGTCGACGATGAGACCGGCCGCGAACGACGACAGCAGCACCCCCAGGTTCTGGAAGAAATTGGTGATGCTGTAGTCGTGCGCATAGCGCTGCGGCGTCGACAGGCGGTACAGGTTGACCTCGAGCTTGACGATGATCTGGAACAGCGCCCACCCGTAGAGCACGCGGCCCAGCACGATCAGCGCGGGGTGCGGTGCCGCGTGCAGCAGCAAGCCGGCGATGCCCAGCAGCAGGTTGCCGGCGGTGTGGTCGGGCAGCCGGCCTCCGCGCTGCCGAATGCGCGCCTGCAGCAGCAACGCGGCGATCGCCACCACGCCCGGAATGGCGAAGGCAAGGCCGGAAAGCAACTCACTGTCATGGCCCGTGACCTGCTGCCAATAGACCGCGAAGAACGGCCGGATCAGGTAGGCGCTGAAGTCGAACAGCAGCATCACCAGTGCCAACCGCAGGATCGGCAGATGCGCGCGCAGATCGAGGCGCCGCGGCACCGGCCCATCTGCCTGCGCCTGCGCGCCGCTGTTGACGCGCACGACCTGGCCGCTGCGGATCAGGTACCCGCAAACCGCCATCTGAAAGAAGTCGCCGGCGGCCATGGCCAGGATGCTGGTGCCCGGTCCCCAAGCCTCCAGCACGAACCCGCCGACCGCCGCGCCGAAGATCGCGCCGAAGTGCACCGTCACCGACAGCACACCGACGGTCGCCGCATGTTGATCTTTGGGCGTCAGCCGCATCAGGTACGGGTACATCAGCAGGTAGCTGCTCTTGCACATGAACATCAGCATCGACAGCACCCAGTACGTCGCCACGTCGGGTGCCCAATGGCTCATCAGGCTGAAGCTGCCGGCGGCACACTGCGTGTAGACCAGCAGATGAAGCGGCTCGACCCGGCGCGCCACACGCGCCCAGATCGGCAGCGTGCACATCACGGCGATCGAGATGGCGGCGACGTAGGCGCCCGCATGGACGGCGCTGGCTATGCCGTAGCGCGCGCTGAAGAACTGCGGGTAGAACGGGATCAGGATCGCGTCGCTGATGACGGCCAGTACCGTCATCGTGATGATGTGAAAGCGCAGGCCCATCGTGTCTCTCGTTCAGAGCCGAACGAAATCCGGCGTGGCCGGAATCGCGAAGTCCTGGATCGCGACGCGCCGCTCGATCTTGTAGTGCTCCACGCCGGTCAGCTCACGCAGGATCCACGAGTTGCGGTAGCAGCTCATGCCCAGGTCCGGGTTCGTCATGCCGTGGGTGTGTGGGCCGGCGTTCTGGACGAAGATCTCGCTGCCGGCCAGGTCTGCGGCGTAGTTGCGCGCGAGCTGGTAGCGGCCCTTGTCGTCCCAGCGCAGGCGGTCGCGGATGCCCTCGACGAAAGGCGGAATGTCCTCGTGATAGCCGGTCGCGAAGATCAGGCCCTCGGTGCGGTACGCGTAGTGTGCATCGCTGTCGACGTGGCGGAATTCGATCTCGTACTCGTCGCGCGCTGCATCGTGGCGGCAGCCCTGCAGTTCGCAGTTGGTGATGAGGTGGGTGCGCAACCGCCCCTGCCGGCGCCGGTCGTCGAGCAGGTCGTAGATCTGGTTGATCAAGCGGGCGTTGATGCCCTTGTAGAGGCAGGCCTGGGCGCGAACGATGCGCTCCTTCTTCTGCGCGTCCAGGCCGTAGAAGTAGTCGATGTAGTCCGACGTGAACATCTCCAGCGTGAGCTTGGTCGCTTCCATCTGGAAGAAGCGCGGCGAGCGGGTGATCCAGGTCAGGCTGTAGTCGTGCGCGTCGGCGTCCTTCAACAGGTCGTGGTAGACCTCCGCCGCGCTCTGCCCGCTGCCGACGATGGTGATGGAGCGTCTTTGCTGCAACTGCGCCTTGTTCGCCAGGTAGTCGGCCGTGTGCAGATGGCGGTGCCCGCCCGGCACGCAGCAGGGCGGGAAGAGCGGCTTGGCGCCTACGCCCAGAACCAGCTTGCGGCCCCGCATGACGAAGGACTTGCGCTGTGGCCCCTGCACACCCGTCACGACGTAGCAGCTGTTCTCGCGATCGTGGACGATCTCCTGCACCGTGTGCTCGAAGCGCACCGTGCTCAGCCGCTCCGCGGCCCAGCGACAGTAGGCATTGAACTCGGCCCGCGTCAGGTAGAAGTTCTCGCGGATGTAATACGAATAGAGGCTCCCTTGCTCCTTGGCGTAGTTCAGAAAGCTGAAGCGGCTCGTGGGGTCCGCCAGGCTGACGAGGTCGGCCAGAAACGGGTTCTGCAGCGTCGTGTTGTCGATCAGCATCCCGGGGTGCCAGCTGAACTCCGCATGGCGCTCGAGGAACACGCCGTCCAAGTCGGCAATGGGTTCTGCCAAGCAGGCCAGGCTCAGGTTGAACGGCCCGAGCCCGATGGCAATGAAATCGTGGACACCATTCTTCGAACTGCCTCGCTGATGCATGTGCGCTCCATCCATGAAAGAAGCGTAGCATCAATGAGAATGATTCGCATTACAACCCTGGCCATGACAAGGCAATCCCGGCCAGGAGCGCAGGTGCGCATCGGGTCACGGCGCGAGCTCGAAAGCCAGCGCGGTGACCGTGCCGATGAAGTACGGCTTGCGCCCCTCGGGCCGCATCCAGGCCACCTCGCCCGTGCAGGGCACGTGCACGCCATCAACCACCTGGTAGTTGGACCAGATGCCTTCCCAGGGCGCCATGACCATCTTGTCGCCCACCATGCCACCGCGCGCCTCGGCGCGAAACGAACCGATCAGGCCGGCGTCGTTGAACCTGAACAACAAGGTCAGGCTGAGCGGGCCATCCACCATCGTGGCGTGCGCGGAATGGTCGTCAACGGCCTCCCAGCGCACCCCCTGGCTGGGCAGCAGCGCAGTGGGGTACCAGAGCACTTCCGCGAACCAGCGCATGAACTCGCCGCGGGCGATGTCGCCATCACCCTGCTGCTGGGCAACAGTGAACAGGCCCTGGACCGTCGCGCGCAGCAGGCCGTTGCCGGCGATGTAGCTGTCGACGACGCGCACCGTCACCCCAGGGAGCATCGCGATCTTGGCGTCCCACAGAAAGCCCGGGCGGCGCGCAACGACACGCTGGTGCGACGTGAACGGCTTCCATTGCTCGCCGGTGGGAGACATGTTGAAGCTGCCGGCGATGTCGATCGTGACAGCGGTGATGATGGGCTGGCCGTCCCTCAGCACGGCGCGAAAGTAGCGTTGCACCGGCGCGGGCAGGCCCTCGAGTTCGCGCGCGTCGTAGCGTGTCGGCAGCAAGGTTGCGCTTGGCTGGCCGTCCAGGCGGCCGGCCTCGAGGCTGGCCTGCAGTGCCGCCATCTCGCGTGCCCAACGGCGTTCGCCAAAGGCCGTCAGGCCGACAGCCGCGAATGCCAGCACGACCAGGCACATCCCCAGCCACAGCAACCATGTCATGCGTGTTCCTCGTGAGCGGCCAGCGGACTTCAAACCAGCACCGATTCGACCGGCCGGCGCAACGACCGTGGCAGCGTCGGCCCGCGGCCAAAGCGCACCACCAGGTCGGGACGCTGGCCCGCGAGCCCCAGCGCGGCGGCGAACGGTGAGCGCACCGCGGCTACTTCCACCGGTTGATTCAGGAAGGCATTGCGAATGCCCCGCGCCGTGGCCTGGAGCGCGAAGCGCTCGTAGGCCCGGCCTACCTCCACCCAGTGGGCCTTGTCGGCCGCCTCGCCGACGAACACCGCGATGCCCGACGAGTTGCGCACCTGGCGCGCGATCTTGTCGTTCTCGCCCTTGGCGGTGAAGAACCAGCCGAAGGCTACGTTGCCCAGCCACGCCGGGATGGCGGGGTTGCCCGATGCGACGCTGAACAGGCCATCCCGCGTGCGCACGGCATCGGTGCCGTTGAAGCGGATCCAGGACTTGAGTTCGCTGACGAACGCCGGGTCTGCCAACTGGGCGGTGTTGCCTTGAACGACGTGCTCCAGTACGCGCTCCATCGCGAGGTGATCGGTCAACAGCAAAATGCGCACGCCGTTCGACGTGCCGGCCCGTTCCAGCAGGTTCAGGTCCTCGCGGGACAGCGGCTGGCCGTCGTAGTCGCCGCGGGTGCATTGCCGCGACGCGATGGCGTGGAACAGCGGCGACGCTCGGGCGGTGGCCGGTGCGAGTGTCACGCGCACGAGGTCGTTGGTGGCGTCGAAGCTGGGCGTCGCAACGAGCCCGTGCGCCAGCGCCGCCTGCACCAGGTTCTCGGCCGCGCAGCCCAGGGTCACGAACAGGTGGTGATCGTCGGGGTCCACTGCGGGGCAGCGCCGCGTCAAGTCGGACCGGATCGCGATCGCCTTGTCTTCGACCGAAAACTTCCAGCACTGCGTGTTGTGGCTCGACGGCGCGAGGGTCGCGCAGTGAACCAACTCCCGCATGAGCGCCGCGCCCGCGACGCCGGCCAGTGGGCCGGTGCGCCAGGTGCTCGCTGCGACGGCTTCGTAGCCATCGGGGTCGAACGCCGGCGAGCACGCCGACAGGATCGATGCTCCGCCGACGACGAGAGGCACTCTGGAAACGAACTGCCTTCGCGACACCTTGACCACTTGACCCCCTGGAGTGTTTGCCGCCGTGGGTTGCCGCAGTCTGGTTCTGCCAGCCGATGGCCGTGGTGGCACCACGCTGCCAGCAGCGACGAATGTAGAGTGATCGTTGCGCAGGATCTGTTCGCCAGCGCACGGAGCGCGACCACCTTCCTGTGTGGGTCGAAGTTGTCGGCGGCAAGATCTCCGCCGCTGCCCCAGGCGCCTCGGGTTAGCCCTTGCCTCGAACTGTCGAAAATCACGGCTGTGGTTCGTCGTGTGAGTGCGGGCTGAGTCGTTTGTCCATCAGCCGCAAAGACTTCACCCCGACGACACGGAGACTGAAATGAGAAAGCTCAAAATCATCGAACACATCTCGCTGGACGGCGTGATCCAGCACTCCGCCGATGATGGCGACTTTCCCTACAGCGACTGGACCGCGCCCTATCGGACCCCCGCTGGCCGGGACGCAGTGATGGCGGCGCACGGCGAGAGCTTCGATCTGCTGCTTGGCCGTCGCACCTACGACATCTGGTCGGGCTTCTGGCCCAAGGCGCCGAGCAGCCCGATAGCGGACCGCCTCAATGCAGCAACGAAGTATGTCGCTACCCACCGTCCGGAAAGTCTTGACTGGGGCCCATTCGAGGGCCTCGGGCCGGACATCATCGAGGACATTCGCCGCATCAAGTCGCAGGACGGGCGGGACCTCATTCTCTCGGGCAGTTCCACGCTGACGTCGACGGTGCTCGACCATGGTCTTGCGGATGACGTTGTGCTGATCGTCTCCCCGGTCCTGTTGGGCACGGGAAAGCGCTTCTTTGCGGAGGGAACCCCGGCACGCGCATTCGTGCTGGTCAGCACGCACGCAACGCCGTCCGGCGTCATCCTCAGTACGTACAAGGTCGCCGGGCCTTTGAAGACCGGATAGCCAGAGTTGCCGCGGCGAGCGACTAAATGGACAGACGAGGCATCCGCAGATCCTCCGTGGTCTCCCCCAAGCCATTGGGTCGCCAACCGGGTGGCTTGAACAAGTAGCCCCCTGCCTCGCGCACCGACCTTGCCGTTCGCAGGTCGCGCCACAGCGCGCGCCAATGATCGAACTCGACCACCAGCAGGTTGTAGGTCGTCATGGGCCGAACCAGGCCGAAACGGCACGGTATGTCGGCGCGCTCGGCGATGTAGGTGCCAAACAGACGGTCGAACACGATCAGCACGCCGCCGTAGTTGCCGTCGAGGTATTCGAGATTGGAAGCGTGGTGGACACGATGCGCCGACGGCGTGTTGAGAATCCACTCCAACGGGCCGAGGCGCGGGATCCAGGTGGCGTGGATCCAGAACTGGTACAGCAGATTGAGCGACAGCAACATCAGCACGATGCGCGGTGGCATGCCGAGCAGCGGCGCGAGCATGAAGAACGCCAGCGTGCCGCTGAGGCGGCCGGTCCAGCCGAAGCGGTAGGCGGCCGACAGGTTCAGTTGATTCGGCGAATGGTGGATGGCGTGAGTGCACCAGAACCAGCGCACCCGATGCGCCGCGCGGTGGTACCAGTAGTAGCAGAACTCCTGGCCGACGAAGCATGCCACCCAGCCGCTCCAGTGGTCCATCGGCAAGGTCCAGAGGCGATGCTGCCAGAACCAGCCCATCGTGTCGGTCCAGAAGGCCAGTGGCAGCAGCCAGCGCAGCGGGTACTCGCGCACGAGGAAGTCGGCCACCGACACGCCGGCGGCCTTCCAGTCGTAGCTGCGCCAGCCGTTTCGGACCGAGAGCACCAGCGCCTCGAGCAACGATGAAGCCAGCACCATGACGACGGCGATCTTGAGGATCGTGAACAACACAGCCATGTCGGGATTCCTGCCGGATGAGCCGGCCTGCTGGGTGAGCGACGGCTTTGCAGCCTAGGGGCGCAGGTCGGCGACGACAAGCGCCTTGGGACGAAACGCGCCCGCCGCGGGGCGAACGGGGATGCGCGATGCTAGCGCTCCAAGTGCGTCACCAGCGCCGCCCGATGCTGGCGACTGCAGAGCACTTCGGTGCCGCTGTGCAGAACCACGATCGCGTCACCCTTGCCTCGTGGTCGCACGGCTTGCACGCAGCTCAATGCCACGGCAGCACTGCGGTGCGTGCGCACGAACGCCGGTGCCAGGTCCTTCAGCAGCGACTCCAATGTGCGGCGCATCAACAGCGTCTGGCCTTTCAGATGGACGTTGACATAGTTGTCGGCCGCTTGCAGCCACTCGATGTCGACACAGCGTACGACATGCGTGGCACCGCGATCATCGATCAGCAGTTGCGTGGGCGGCGCTGCCGCGCTTGGCCGCACTGCGGAGCGCGCGGATGCGCGCAAGCGCTTGATGGCGCGCTCCAGGCGTTCGGGCTCGACCGGCTTGAGCAGGTAGTCGGCGGCGTGGGTGTCGAACGCCTGCAGGGCGTATCGGTCGAAGGCGGTCACGAACACGAGTGCCGGGCCATTGTCCGGCAGCGACACGGCCACATCGAAGCCATCGACTTCAGGCATCTGCACGTCGAGGAAGATCACGTCGGGACGGAGCTGTGCCGCGAGCGTCAGGGCGGCGGCGCCGTCGGCGGCCTCGCCGACGACCTCGACATCGGCGTACACCCCGAGCATGCGACGCAGCTTGTTGCGCGCCGGCGCTTCGTCGTCGACGATCAATGCGCGCATGGAAGTTCCACACGCGCGATCAAGCCGCCACCCGACCGCGCCTGGAACGTCAGACTGGCTTGGCTGCCGTGCAGCGATTGCAGCCGACGCTCCAGGTTGCCGAGGCCCACGCCACGCGTGGCCGGCATGGCCTGCAGGTCGCCATCGTCTTCGATCTCGATGCGAAGCTTGTCTGCCTGCCGTTGTGCGCGAATCACCACGTGCGTGGGTTCGCGCCGCCGTTCGACGACATGGCGAAAGCAGTTCTCGAGCAGCGGCTGAAGTCCGAGGGTGGGCACGTTGCAGTGCCCCGCATCGGCATCGACCTCCCAGCGAACCTCGACGCGATCGGCGAAGCGCTGGGTCATGATGTCCGCGTAGGCGTGCAGCAGTGTCAGTTCATCGGCCAACGGTTGCTCGGGGCGCTGGCTGGCGTCCGTGGCGGCTCGCAGCAAGGTGGCCAGGCGCGTGAGCAGCACGTCGGCCATGTCGGGGTCGGTGTGGATCAGCGACGACACGGTGTTCAAGGCGTTGAACAGGAAATGCGGCTGCAATTGTTGCGTCAGTTGGGCCAACTGCGCCTGCTGTGCCAAACGCGCCTGCTGTTCGGTGCGCAGCCGCTCGGTGGCCCACGCCCTGTATGACCGCAGGCCGAACTGGATGCCGCCCAGCAGCGCGTAGAACAGCGTGAACTTGGCCGCCTCGTAGGCCAGCACCTCAGGCCACGGGCCGTGCCGAAGCGGCGCACCGACGAGTGTGTAGAGAACGAGGCGCAGCCCGTACATCGCGGCCACAAAGGCCACCAACTGCAGTGGCATCCATGCCCACATGTGGGCGAACCATCGCATGGGCTTGCCGAGCCAATCGTCGAATCGCTGCGCGCGATTTATCTGCACCGCGGCCAACGCGGTGGCGACGAGCGCGGCGATGCCGTAGTCGACGAGCGGCCGCCAGAGTTGGCGCCCGCCCGACCACAGGTATTCCTGTGTCCCGAGCAGGAACATGAGCAGCCAGAAGGCAAGCCATATCCAGAGCAGGCGTCGCCACGGCGGTGTGGGCTTGGCGGTGGCGATTGACCCGTTGGTGCTCATCGGGAGTGGATGATGCACCACGCGTTGAGCACGGTACAGGATGCCTTCTAATCGTCGAAGGCAACTTCGAAAGCAGCCCCGGGGGTGACGTTTTTGGCGGACAGCCGCCAGCCATGTGCCCGCACGATCTCATTGCAGATCGCCAAGCCCAGCCCGGCCCCGTCTCCCTGTCCTTGCGACTTCGGGCCGCGCCAGAATCTTTTGAACAGGTATGGGAAGTCTTCGGACGCGATGCCCGTACCACGGTCGCGTACCGTCGCGGCATGGATGTCCACGGAAATCGAGACTGTTCCTCCCGGGGGCGAATGCTGTATGGCGTTCTCGATGAGATTCTTGAAGAGGATGAAAATTGCGCTGTGGTCCGCCACGACGATTCGTTCGGGCACCGAGCAGACCTCGAGCGTGATCGAGTGCCTGTCGGCCAGACGGTTTATGTACTCGACGGCCTCCTGCACCACCCGCACGACATCGACCGACTCGAAGATGTAGTTCTGTGGACCGCTCACTTCCGCGAGGTGCAGCAGTTGGTGCACTTGCCGAGCCATGAAGTCGACATCCACGAGCAAGCTCGCGCGATCTGGTCGATCTTCCATTTCTATCTGACCCCTGATCAAAGAGAGCGGGGTCTTCAACTCGTGCGCTACCGCTTCCAAGAGCTCCTGCTGGATCTTGTACCCGCGTTCGAGCCGATCCAGCGCGAGGTTGAACGCATCGATCAGTGGTACGAGTTCGGTGGGGAGCTTCTTCGCCGCGAGCCTGGTGGAAAGGCTTCGTGGCTCGATTCGCGAAGCCGCGAGCGAAGCATCTCGAATCGGGCGCAGCGTTCTTCGAAGCGTTTAGAAGACCGCCATGCTGAAGACGAGCAGCGATCCGAGCATGAAGCCCACCGCCCGGGCGAGCGGAAAGCCGACCGATGGCAGCCTCAACCCACCGATGCGCTCGCTCCTGGCGACTTGCAGAAACATCGCCGAGCCCGATGCGTCGATGGGAACCGTCAACGCGCGCAAGTCGATGCCGGCGATCGTCGTCTCGAAAGCTTCGTCCGAGCGCGAGAAGGAACCGGTGGCGGGCGAGAGCGCGCGGCCATCGCGGTCCGATGACAGGACCACGTCGCCAACAGCGCAGCGAATACCCATGACCGCGAATGTTCGCGATACGAAGCGCCGACCCGATCGACTGCAGCTTTCGGCGCAGCCGATGCATTGCCACGTCCACGCGTTGGGCGTCACCGCCTCGCCCAGCCCCCAGGCCGCGATTTCCAGCGTGCCGCGACGCACGACCTCCCGCGCGCCTGCACGAGCGAGAGCATGATTTGAAGTTCTGCCGGTGCCAACGAGGCAGACGCCGACCGACACGACATTGCGCCAACCATGGGTGACACGCACAGGTCCGCGAACTCTGGCGACAAGTCCTTGGTCGTCACCGGACGACGCAGCAGGGCCCGGACTCTGGCCACCAGTTCCTCTATGGAAAACGGCTTGACCAGATAGTCGTCGGCGCGCTCGAAGCGGACAGCAATGTCGCGACGATCGGCACCAGTGCGAGCAGGCTGCGTTGAAGATAGGTCACTGGACAGATCCGGGATGAGTGGGGACGGATGAGATTCTGTCGAGACACGTATTACCGAAGTCTTACTGTCCGTCGTGGGAAGACGGGCTTCAAAAATAACTACCTCACGACCATCGAAGAGGACGATCGACTGGCCGTGTACACGAGACTGCGTCGCCAACTGCGGCCGACCCGGGCCCACGTGTGCACCCTCGCATTCGCCGACAGCGCCGAAGCGCTTCATGGCGACCGACGGCCTTCGGGTCGCCTGGGAAGTGCGGCAAGCGGACGCCCTACGATCCACAGCATGACGATTGCAAGACAGTCCCCTGCCGTTGACACGCGCCGCCATGTGGTCGTGATCGGCGCCGGCGCGGTGGGCAGCGCGACAGCCATCGAGGCCCTGCGCGCGGGCCTGCGAGTGACCGTGGTGGAGCCCGATGAGCCGGGTGGACCGCAGGCCAGCAGTTACGGCAATGCCGGCTGGCTCTCCTCGCATTCGGTGGTACCGCCCGCGTTGCCCGGAGCTTGGCGCAAGGTGCCCGGCTGGCTGGTCGATCCGCTCGGGCCGCTGGCGTTGCGCTGGCGCCATCTGCCACGCGCCACGCCGTGGCTGCTGCGCTATCTGGCCTCGGGCTGGACGGAGACGCGCGTGCAGCGCACGGCCCAGGCGCTGCGCACATTGCTGGCGGATGCGCCGATGCTGCACGCGCGGCTGGCGGCCGAGGCTGGCGTGCCGCAGCTGATCGAACAGCGCGGCCTGCTGCATGCCTACCGCTCGCGTTCGGAGTTCGACGCTGACGCGCTGGGCTGGCGCGTGCGCGGGCGCGTCGGTATTCGATGGGAGGAGTGGGACGAAGACGAACTGCGTCGCCGCGAACCGGACCTCGACCTGCGGTACACGCTCGGCATCTTCGTGCCGGAGGCGGGGCACTGCCGCAATCCCGGCGCGTACGTGGCCGCGCTGGCGCGGCATGCGCTCACTGCCGGCGCCCGACGCGTGGCTGCGCGCGCAGCGGGTTTTCGAATCGATGGCGGCCGGCTGCGCGCAGTGCGCACCGAGGCCGGTGACATCGCCTGCGACGCCGCGGTGATCTGTGCCGGCGCGCGCTCCGCTGCACTCGCGGCGGCGGCCGGTTCGCCGGTGCCGCTGGAATCGGAGCGCGGCTACCACGTGGTGGTCGAGGACGCGATGGTCGGCCCACGCACGCCGGTGATGGTGGCCGACGGCAAGCTGATTGCGCACTGGATGGACGGCGGGCTGCGCGCGGCCGGGCAGGTCGAGATCGGCGGCCTGGAAGCCGCGCCCGACTGGCGCCGCGCCGACATTCTGCATAGTCATTTGAAGTCGATGTTCCCGCGATTGGCGCAGCTCGCACCGGATGCGCCTTCCGTCAAGCGCTGGCTCGGTCATCGTCCGAGCATGCCCGACGGGCTGCCCTGCATCGGGCCGGCGCGCGCCAGCGCCGACATCGTGCTGGCCTTCGGCCATGGTCACGTCGGTTTGTGCGGCTCGGCACGCACCGGCCGCCTGGTCGCGCAACTGCTGGCAGGCGCGGCGCCCGAAGTTGCTTTGGCGCCTTTCGACCCGCAGCGCTTCGGTTGACAAGTGCGGGCCGACAGTCGCTGTTGGCCCTGAGGCCGGACCCGAACGCCGTCGCGAGCAGATCGCGCCCAGCAGCGCGTGAATCTTCACTCGTTCCGACCCTGAATTGGCACGCCATGTCGGCCGAAGGCACGTCGATGCGGCACACTAGGGTTAACCCTTTATTCCGACAGCTACCCAAATCCTTCCCGTACATGAGCGAACAGAAGATCGAGTTCTACAAGGGCCCGGCCGGCGGCTGGGGTGCCCTCAAGAGCGTCAGCAAGGCGCTGCTGGCTCAGGACATCCCGCTCAAAGGCGCCAAGACACTGCTGTCGGCCAACCAGCCCGACGGTTTCGATTGCCCGGGCTGCGCCTGGCCGGATCGCAACCACGCCTCCACCTTCGAGTTCTGCGAGAACGGCGTCAAGGCCGTCGCGGCCGAGGCCACAGCGCGTCGCGTGACGCGCGAATTCTTTGCGCAGCACACCGTCACCGCGCTGGCCGACCAGAGCGATTTCTACCTCGAAGACCAGGGCCGCCTGACCGAGCCCATGGTCTACGACGCCGGCACCGACAAGTACGTGCCGATCGCGTGGGACGATGCCTTCGCGCTCGTCGCGCGCCACCTCAACGCGCTGCCCGACCCGAACCAGGCGATGTTCTACACGTCGGGGCGCACCAGCAACGAGGCGGCGTTTTTGTACCAGCTGTTCGTGCGGGAGTACGGCACCAACAACTTCCCCGATTGCTCGAACATGTGCCACGAGCCCAGCGGTTCGGCCATGCGTCCGCAGATCGGCGTCGGCAAGGGCACGGTCACGCTCGATGACTTCGAGCAGGCCGACGCCATCTTCATCTTCGGTCAGAACCCCGGCACCAACCACCCGCGCATGCTGGGCGAGCTGCGCGCCGCCTCGAAGCGCGGCGCGAAGATCGTCAGCTTCAACCCGCTGCGCGAGCGCGGGCTGGAACGGTTCGCGGACCCGCAGGACAAGCTCGAGATGGCCACGATGGGCTCCACGGCCATCAGCACGCACTATTTCCAGCTGCGCGTGGGCGGCGACTTCGCGCTCGTCAAGGGGATGATGAAGCACGTCGTCGAGCAGGAAGACGCCGGACACGACGTGCTCGACCGCGCCTTCATCGCCGAGCACACCGTCGGCATCGACGAACTGCTGGCCGACTTGCGCGCCGAATCGTGGCCGCTGCTGGAACAGGAGTCGGGCCTGTCCGAGGCGCAGATGCGCAGCGCTGCCGACGTCTACCTGAACGCCAAGAACGTGATCGCCTGCTGGGGCATGGGCATCACGCAGCATGCGCACTCGGTGGCAACGATCCAGATGATCACCAACCTGCTGCTGCTGCGCGGCAACGTGGGTCGCCCCGGCGCGGGCGTGTGCCCGGTACGCGGTCACAGCAACGTGCAGGGCGACCGGACCATGGGCATCTGGGAAAAGCCGCCCGCCGCCTTCCTCGACCGGCTGGGCGACGTCTTCGGCTTCGAGCCGCCGCGCACGCCGGGGGTCGATGTGGTCGAGTCCATCAAGCTGATGCTGTCGGGCCAGGGCCGGGTGTTCGTTGCACTCGGCGGCAACTTCGCCGCTGCCACGCCGGACACCTACGAAACCTGGAAGGGGCTGCGCCAGTGCGACCTGACGGTGCACGTCACGACCAAGCTCAACCGCAGCCACATCGTGCATGGCCGCGAGGCGCTGATCCTGCCGTGCCTCGGGCGCACCGAGATCGACGTCCAGGCAGCAGGCTCGCAGGGCGTGACGGTGGAAGACTCGATGAGCATGGTGCACATCTCGCTGGGCATCAACCCGCCCGCGTCCGAGCTGCTGCTGTCCGAACCCGCCATCGTCGCGCGGCTCGCCGCCGCGACGCTGGGTTCGCGCAGCAAGACGCCGTGGCTCTGGCTGATCGAAGACTACGCACGCATCCGCGACAAGATCGAAGCTGTCTTCGACGACTTCAAACACTTCAACGAGCGCATCAAGGTGCCCGGCGGCTTCCGGCTGCCGAACAAGGCCGGCGAGCGCGTGTGGCTCACCGAGTCGAAGAAGGCGACGTTCTACGCGCACGCCGTGCCGCTGGACACGCCGGTGCACCTGGCGCGCGAGCGCCAGCTCGACGCCATCGTCTTCACGCTGTTCACGACGCGATCGCACGATCAGTACAACACCACGATCTATGGCAACGACGACCGCTACCGCGGTGTGTTCGGCCAGCGCCGCGTCGTCTTCATCCATGCCGCCGACATCAAACGGCTGGGTATGAAGGACGGCGATTGGGTCGACCTCCGCACGGCCTGGAGCGACGGCGTCGAACGACGCGCCGACCGCTTCAAGCTGGTCGCCTACGACATCCCGCGCGGCTGCCTCGCGGCCTATTACCCGGAGACCAACCCGCTGGTGCCGCTGTCGTCCACGGCGGTCATCGCCGGCACGCCAACATCGAAGTCCATCCCCGTGATGCTCAGCCCGCACCTGGCCGCCGACTCGACGCAGCGCGCCGACGCGACCTTCCTCAGCGCTTGAAGCGCGCCGCTTCTTCGGAGCCCATGGTCGCGTTGCCCGCGCTGTACCCAGGCCATCTGGTACTTCACCGCGTTGTTGTTAGGCGGTCACCGGCGCGTCGTCGCATGACGCCACTGAGGGCCGCCGGCGCACCTGGTTTCGCCCGCCGTGCTTGGCTTCGTACATCGCCTTGTCCGCCGCGCTGATCAGCGCGGCCGGTGTCGATCGGCGTGCGTCGCACACCGCCGCAACGCCCACGCTGACGGTGACCGGCGCCAGCGTGGCGGCGTCGGCGCGCAGGTGCAGCGTGGACACGCAGGCGCGCACGCGCTCCGCCACGTGGGCGGCGCCTTCGACGTCGCAGGCCGGAAGCACCACGACGAACTCCTCGCCGCCATAGCGCGCCACGAGGTCGCCCGGCCGCAGGCCCGCGGCGCGGATCGCTTGCACCACGGCCAGCAGGCAGGCATCGCCGGCCAAGTGGCCGTGGTGATCGTTGTAGCGCTTGAAGTGGTCGACGTCGATCATCAGCAGGGCCAGGTGCGCCGCCTCGTCGCCGCCGCGCTGCGCCGCGCGGCTGGCGCGTTCGTGCTCTGCCGTCAGCACGGCGTCGAAGTGGCGCCGGTTGTAGGCGCCGGTGAGCCCGTCCTCGATCGCCTGCTGCTTCATCCGGGCGTCCGCGGCGCCCAGCTGCACCGCCATGTTCTGCAAGGCCAGCAGCAACATGCCGCATTCATCGTCCGAGCTGCGCGGCAACGGCGCGTCGAGCTGGCCGCCGCCTACCGCGGCGGCGAAGGCAACGGCCTGGCGCAACGGGCGCGTGATGCTGGCGGTGAGGCGCCAGGCCACGAGCCCGGTCAGCAACGTGGCGAGCGCGGCCACCCCTTCCACGATGCGGTCGACATGCTCCGAGCGGGCATTGAGGGCGTGGATCTCGGTGGAGATGCGTTCCTGCTGCAGCGCTGCCAGCCGGTCGAGCGCCTTCAGCCAGGTGGCGTGCACGGGCGCCACCTCGTTGCTCAGCTTGCGCGCAGCCATGCCGGGGTTGTAGCCGACAACGCTGCTGCGCGCGCTGTTGACCGCTTCGTCGACGGCGTGGTCGTAGGCCTTGATCTGATCCGCCAGGGCCTGCTCCTCCAAGCCGCCGGATCGGAGGTCGAAGCGCGCGGCGATCGTGCGGTAGGCCGCGATGTCGGCGTCGATCTTGTTCATGTCGCTGGTGGCGGCCTCGATGCCGTTGGCCAGGCCGAGGCGCTGCGCCAGCCGATCCTGGGCCTCCAGCAGTTCGCGCATCGCGCCGATGTCGGACAGGCGCTCGTTGGAGTGCTCGACCATGCGCACCAGCGTCTCGCGCGAATCGCGCGCGCTAGTCACCATCAGCCACGCGCCGGTGAACATCAGCACGAGGATGAGTGAGAAACACAGGCCCAGTCGATGGCCTATGCGCAGGTTGAGTGGAGACGGCTTCATGGCGGGTGGGAGCCTCTGCCAGCCTGGGTGCGCACGCGCGCGGTGCGGCACACCGGGTCTTCCGGGTATGGACTCCCCCCTGGTATCGGCCAACGCGCGCCCCAAATTGAGGCCTGTTGCGATTCGAAGCGGCCTGCCGCCGCGTGCGAACACCGCGAATCGTGCCTTTTTCCCGCTACGGTTGTGTCGTCGTGCTCGCGCCGCAGGCCGAGCCGCAGCCGATGAGCGCAGCGTCAAGGGTCGATTCGTTCAGTCCCGCGGCGACCAACGCGCCGGTGGCGCCGAGCGTGGCCAGCACGAAGGCGGCGATCTGCAAGGCCAGATTCGGTTTGATGCTGATGCGCATGAGGGCTCCTCGAAACACGCCGGGCTGTCGACGCATCGGGCCACTGTAGCGACGCCGCATTGGGCCGGCTTGATCGAGATCAAGGGCGAGGCCTCTCGACCGCGCGAGTTCGATGTGACCGCGATGCGGCCGTCCTTTGATATCGATCAAGGTAATTCGCAGGGCCGGTTCCTAGCATAGGTGCATTGCAGATACACCTTATGTTCGACCGACCGGAGCCCTTCATGACAGACCGCACTTCCACCGTCACGCTCGCCGCTCGCATGTCCGAGCCCACGTCACGTTCGGCAAGGAGCTTGCGATGAAATCCAACAGCAGGCTGTGGCGCTGGCTCGGCCTCATCTTCGTGCTGTCGTTCGGCGCACTCGGCTACCTCGGCTACCAGATCTATCTGACGGCGCCGCCGATCCCGAAGGCGGTCGTCACGGTCGATGGCGATGTCCTCTTCACCGGCGCGCAGATCCAGAGCGGTCAGCAGGCCTGGATGTCGGCCGGCGGCCAGCAGCTCGGCACCGTCTGGGGTCACGGCAGCTACGTCGCGCCCGACTGGTCGGCCGACTGGCTGCACCGCGAGGCCTTGGCACTGCAGGCGATCCGCACGCAGCAGCACCAGCGCGCGGCCACGCTGACGACAGCCGACCGCGCCGGCATCGACGCGACGCTGAAGGAAGAGATGCGCCGCAACACCTACGACGAGTCGCGCGGCACCGTCACCGTGTCTGCTGATCGCGCGAAGGCGATCCGCGATGTCGCCGGTCACTTCGAAAGCTTGTTCGGCACCGACCCGTCGCTCGCGACGCTGCGCGAGCAGTACGCGATGACGGAGGGCGCACTGCCGGTGCGCGCCGACCGCGAGGCGCTCGCCGCGTTCTTCTTCTGGACCTCGTGGGCCGCCGTCACCGATCGGCCGGGCGAGACCAATCTCTCGTACACGAGCAACTGGCCGCACGACCCGATGGTCGGCAACACCATGTCGGACTCGGCTGCGGTCTGGTCGATGGTCAGCATCATCCTGCTGCTCGGCGCGATCGCCGCGATGCTGTGGGTGCACGGCAGCACCGGCCACGAACAGGCCGCGCAGCCACTGCCGAACGACCCGCTGCTCGGCGCCGTCGCGACGCCCTCGATGCGCGCGACCCGAAAGTACTTCTTCGTCGTCATCGGCCTGATGCTGCTGCAGATCGCGATGGGCACGATCACCGCGCACTACGCCGTCGAAGGCCAGGCCTTCTTCGGCATCCCGCTCGCGCAAGTGCTGCCCTACGTCGTGAGCCGCACCGTGCACACGCAGATCGGCATCTTCTGGATCGCCACCGCGTGGCTGGCCACCGGGCTGTACGTGGCGCCGCTGCTGTCGGGGCGCGAACCGAAGTTACAGAAGCTCGGCGTCGATGTGCTGTTCTACGCGCTCGTCGCGATCGTGGTCGGCTCGACGATCACCGGCTGGCTCGGCACGCTCAAGCACCTCGGCTTCGACTACAGCTTCTGGATCGGCAACCAGGGCCTCGAGTTCACCAGCATGGGCCGCGTCTGGCAGCTGCTGCTGTTCGTCGGCCTGCTGTTCTGGGTCTTCCTGCTCGGCCGCGCCCTGTGGCCGGCGCTGATGAAGCCCTCGGAATCGCGCGGCCTGATCGCGATGGTGTTCCTGTCGGCCACCTGCATCGGCGGCTTCTACGCCAGCTCGCTCGCCTGGGGCCAGCACACCCACTACTCGATGATCGAGTACTGGCGCTGGTGGCTGGTGCACCTGTGGGTCGAGGGCTTCTTCGAGGTCTTCGCCACCGCGGTCGTCGCACTGATCTTCACGCGGCTGGGCCTGGTGCGCACTGCGAGCGCGAACCGCGCCATCATCGCCGAAACCATCGTGTTCCTGTTCGGCGGCATCCTCGGCACGCTGCACCACCTGTACTTCACCGGCACACCGACCTCGGTGATCGCCGTCGGCTCGGTGTTCTCTGCGCTCGAGGTCGTGCCGCTCACGATGATCGGTCTTGAAGCGCTGCAGACCTACCAGCGCTCGAAGGCCGCACCGTGGCTGGCCGCGTACAAGTGGCCGGTGATGTGCTTCGTCGCCGTCGGCTTCTGGAACACGGTCGGGGCCGGGCTGCTCGGCTTCGCGATCAACCCGCCCGCGTCGCTGTACTACGTGCAGGGGCTGAACATGACCGCCGCGCACGGCCACGCCGCGCTGTTCGGTGTGTACGGCATGCTCGGCATCGGCCTGATGCTGTTCTGCCTGCGCGGCCTGTACGCATTGAGGCTGCACGCTGACCGCCTGCTCGCGCCCGCCTACTGGGGCATGAACATCGGCCTGGCGATGATGGTCTTCCTGTCGCTGCTGCCGGCCGGCGTCTACCAGGCCTGGGCCAGCATCAGCAAGGGCTTGTGGTACGCGCGCTCGCCCGAGATCATCCACTCGAAGGTCATGGAGACGCTGGTCTGGATGCGCGTGCCGGGCGACATCGTGTTTGCACTCGGTGCGCTGTTGCTGGCGGTCTATGCCTTGCGGCTGCTGCGCAACCCGGGCGCGAAACGCGCGCCGCGGATCAGCGCACCGACCAAGCCCGCCATGGCGCCATGAAACTGACGACCTTCACCGACTACAGCCTGCGCGCGCTGATCTATTTGGCGGCGCAGCCGGACCGGCGCGCCACGATCGCCGAGATCGCCGGCGCGTTCGACATCTCCGAGCACCACCTGACCAAGGTCGTGCACTTTCTCGGCAAGTGCGGCTGGCTCGCGAACGTGCGCGGCAAGGGCGGTGGCCTGTCGCTGGCGATGGACGCCGACGCGATCTGCGTCGGCGACGTGGTGCGCCACACCGAGGGCGCGGCGCTGCCGGCCGAATGCTTCGCCGAGGAAGGCGGCCACTGCGCGATCACCTCGGTGTGCCGGCTGCGCAAGGTGCTGGGCGATGCGGTCGAGGCCTTCTACGCCGTGCTCGACCGCTACACGCTGGCCGACGTCGCGCGCAACCAGCGTGCGCTCGCCGGCATCCTCTTCGTCGAGCGGCCAGCAGACCGCAGGTCAACGCGGAGCGCGGCGTGACATCGGCGTCCGCGTTCCCGTTCGCCGGCCCGGCGCCGTTGCGGCGCGGCATCGAAGCGGCGCTGCAACGCGTGGTCGACCCGGAGCTTGCGCTGAGCATCGTCGACGTCGGCCTGGTCTACGGCGTGACGGTCACCGAGACCCAGGCGCACGTGCTGTTGACGATGACCTCGGCCGCGTGCCCGGTGGTCGACCTGATCATTGAAGACATCGAGGCCGAGCTCGACGGCGCCGTACCGGCCGGCATGACGATCCAGGTCGAACTGACCTGGGCGCCGCCCTGGTCCAGCGACCGCATGAGCGAGGGCGCGAAGCGCTTCATGGGGTGGTGACGAAGCCGCTGTTCGGCCTGTGCGTGCTGACGCTGCTGCTCGCCGCCGTCGCCGGTGGTCTGCTGCGCGTCGGCGTTGTGCTGCCAGGCGCGGGGGATGCGCCGTGGTTGGGCTACGCCGGCGAGTTTCACGCGGCGTTGATGATCGGCGGCTTTCTCGGCAGCGTGATCGGCCTCGAGCGCGCGATGGCCGTGAAGCGGCGTCTCGCGTTCATCGCGCCGCTGGCTTCCGTGCTGGGCGGGCTGTGCCTGCTGCGCGGGCAGGCGGCTGCCGGTGCATGGCTGCTGGTCGCCGCGGCTGCGGCATTCGTCATCGTCAACCTCGTCGTCGTGCGCCGGCAATTCGCCGCGCACACCGTGCTGCTGCTGGTCGGCGCGCTCGCGTGGCTGGCCGGCAACCTGCTCTTCGCCACCGGCGCGCGACCCGCGGCGCCGCTGCCGTGGTGGTTCGCGTTCCTGGTGATGACGATCGCGGCCGAGCGCCTCGAGATGACCCGCGTGATGCGGCGCGGCCCCGAGGTCGGCCTGCTGCTGTTCGCGGTGCTCGCGCTGATGCTTGCCAGCGCCGCGTGGTTCGTCGCGTCGCCCGCATCGGGCGGGCTGCTGTTCGGCATCGCGCTGACGCTGCTCGCCGCGTGGTTCGGCTGGTTCGACGTCGCACGCCGCACGATCTACGCGCATGGTCTCGCGCGCTACATGGCCGTGGCGCTGCTGGGCGGCTACGCCTGGCTCGCGGTCGCGGGCTTGGCCTGGATCGGCATGGCCTTCGGGCTGCCGCTGCGCGACACCGCGCTGCACGCGCTCGGTCTGGGCTTCGTCGTCAGCATGATGATGGGCCACGCGCCGGTCATCTTGCCGGCGATTGCGCGTGTCAAGCTGACGTTCGGCGGCTGGTTCTACGCGCCGCTGATTGCGCTTCATGTGTCGCTGGCGCTGCGGCTCGGTGTCGGCTACACCGACTTGTCATGGCGCGCGCGCGGCGCGGTCTTCAACGCCGCAGCCTTGGCGCTGTTCATCGCGACGATTGCCGGTGCCGCATGGGCCTGGCGCCATCAACACGGCGCCGTGCGCGTCAGAGAGATCCATTCATGAGCGCGTTCATCCAGATCGAAGAGCGTGCGCCGAGCCCGCGCCAACCCGCCGGCTTCGCGCTGTGGGCACTGGGCTTCCGGCCGTTCTACCTGCTCGCCAGCATCTTCGCGGCATTGTCGACGGGCTTGTGGGCGCTGCAGTTCACCGGCCTGCTGCCGAACGCGTACTTGCGCGGGCCGATGTGGCATGCGCACGAGATGCTGTTCGGCTTCGTGCTCGCCGTGGTCGTCGGCTTTCTGTTCACGGCCGGGCGCAACTGGTCGAATCGCCCCACGCCGACCGGCGCTGCGCTCGCTGCATTGGCGGCACTGTGGGTGGCCGGTCGCGTGCTCGTGCTGACGCCGTTCGGCTGGGCCGCCGCGATTGTCGACACCGCCTTCCCGCTCGCCGCGGCGATCGCGCTGGCGATCCCGTTCATCGCGGCGCACAACCGGCGCAACTACTTCTTCGTCGGCGTGCTGCTGTTGATGGCGGCGGCCTCGCTACTCGTGCACCTCGCACAGCTCGGCGTGATCGCGCTGCCGGGCTGGGTCGGCATCCAGCTCGCGCTCGATGCCGTGCTCTTCGTGATGGCGGTGATGGGCGGGCGCGTGATCCCGATGTTCACCAACAGCGGCGTGCCGACCGCAGGCGCGACGCGCCTCCCGCTGCTCGAGAAGGCCGCGCTCGGCGCAGTGCTCGCGTTGCTGTTGACTGATGCACTCGGCCTGGACGGCGCGCCACTCGCGCTCGTCGCGGCGCTGGGCGCCTTGGCCCACCTCGGGCGCTGGCTGCTCTGGCGACCCTGGAAGACGGCCCGCGCGCCGCTCGTCTGGGTGCTGCACGCGGCGTATGCCTGGATCCCCGCGCACTTGCTGTTGCGCGCGGTCGCGCAGCTCGGCTGGGTCACGCCTTCCATCGCGACGCACGCGCTGACCGTCGGCGCCGCCGGCGGCTTGATCATCGGCATGATGGTGCGCACTGCGCGCGGCCACACCGGCCGGCCCTTGCGCGCCGACCGCGGTGATGTCGCGTGCTTCGTGCTGGTGCTGCTCGCGGCGCTGGTGCGCGTGGGCGTGCCGCTGCTCGCGCCGTCGTGGACGATCCCTGCCGTGCTCGGCTCGGCTGCACTCTGGTCGAGCGGCTTCGCGCTGTATGCGGTCTGCTACTGGCCGGTGCTGACGCGCGCCCGGCTCGACGGCAAACCCGGCTGACGGGCAGGCCATGGACTACGTCGTCGTCAAGGCCATCCACCAGGGCGCGGTCGCGCTCTCGCTGACCGGCTTCTTCGCGCGCGGCCTCGGCTCGCTGCGCGGTGCCGCGTGGGTGCACGGCCGGCGCGCGAAGTCCGTGCCGCATGTCGTCGACACGGTGCTGCTGCTGTCGGCGCTGACGCTGGCGTGGATGCTGCGGCTCACGCCGATGGCCGCGCCTTGGTTGATGGCCAAGATCGTCGGCCTGTTGGTCTACATCGGTCTGGGCATGGTGGCGTTGAAACCGGGCCGCCCGCGCGCGTTGCGTGCGACAGCGTGGGTCGCGGCACTTGCCACTTTCGGCTGGATCATCTCGGTCGCGCTCACGAAGAACCCGCTCGGGTTTCTGTCCTTGCTGTAATCGACCATGCCCATTGACTACGCGCGCCGCCTCACGAGCCGAGACCGCACGGCCGAGAGCAACAGACATCTCGGGTTCGTCCTGGCCTTCGTGGCCGGTGCGACCAACGCGGGCGCCTTCTTGGCGGTGAGGCAGTACACATCGCACATGACCGGGATCGTCTCGTCGATGGCCGACAACCTCGCTCTCGGCGACCTCGGGTCGGTGCTCGCGGGGCTGGGCGGCCTGCTGTCGTTCCTGGCCGGTGCGGCGACGTCGGCCATCATGGTCAACTACAGCCGACGCCGCCAGCTGCACAGCGAGTACGCGCTGCCGCTGCTGCTGGAGGCGGGGCTGCTGCTGTGCTTCGGTCTTCTCGGCGCTCGCCTGTCCGCGATCGAAGGCCTTTTCATCCCGGTCACGGTCATGCTGCTCTGCTTCATGATGGGGCTTCAGAACGCCGTGATCTCGAAGCTGTCGAATGCGGAGATTCGCACCACCCATCTCACGGGTGTCGTGACGGACATCGGCATCGAGCTCGGCAAATTCGCCTACTGGAATCGATCTTCGCCGGCCGGGCAGCCCGAGGTCCGCGCGAACCGGGCGCGCCTGCGGGTTCTCGTCACGCTGGTCGCGTCGTTCTTCGCCGGCGGCGTGCTGGGCGCGCTTGGCTTCAAGTCCGTCGGCTACGCGCTGACGATCCCACTCGCTCTCGTGCTGGTGATGCTGGCAGGCGTTCCGGCCATCGATGACTTCATCAGGATCGCCCGCAAGTCGCGCAGCTAGCGGCGCACGTCAGGCATGCGCGAGCAAGGCCGCGCGCAAGCGCTTCAGAAGCGCCGGGTCGACCGCCGCCAGCGTGCCGGTGCGGGCCGCGATGCGGCCGTCGGCGTCGAGCAGCTCGATCGTGCTCGAGTGGTTGAACTCGCCGCTCGCCAGGCGCCGGTACTGCACACCGAGCAAGGCGGCGAGCTTGCGCGCGCTGGCATCGTCGGTGCGCGCCAGCGTCCAGCGCGCGTCGCAGTGATGGGCCTCGGCCTTCGTCTTCAGCACCGCCACACTGTCGCGCGCCGGATCGAAGCTGACCATCAGCACCCTGAGGCGTTCGCGATCGGCGACGGGCAAGGCCTTCAGCGTGAGATGAAGGGTCTCGAAGATCATCGGGCACACCATCTCGCACGAGCTGTAGAACATGCTGACGAGCACCGGCCCACCACGCAGCGACGCGATGTCGAATGCATGGCCGTCCTGATCGGTCAGCGGCGGGCGGTACTGATAGATCGAGTCGCCCGGCAGCTCGGCGGGGGCCGCGGCGCGCGCCGCGACCGGCAGGCCCGCGGCGGCAGCGGCGAGCAGCAGCAAGGCGTCGCGTCGCGACAGTCGGGATGGTGAGGTGGTCGTCATGGTCTGGCTCCGTCAAGAGGTCGGGCACATCGAAAACCCAGGCTGCTGGTGGTGTCGGCGGCGCCCAGCGACGACAGCAGCGCGATGCGCATCAGCACCGCATAGCTGTCGCGGTCGATCACGTTGATCGCACCGGCACCGCAAAACTTCAAGGTGTCGGGGTCGCCCTGCGTGCGGCTGTCGCCGGCGATGAACATGGCGTTGAAATCGTCGACCCACTCCCACACCAGGCCGTGCAGATCGCGCACACCATAAGCGTTGGGCGTGCCGCCGACATCCGGCGGCACGGCTGCAGTGGGTCGCTCGTACCAGGCGAGGATGCGGCGGCGCCAGGCCGGGTCGGCGCGCGCATCGCGCCGGGTCTCGTCGGCTGCCGCGGCGTATTCCCATTCGAGCCAGCTCGGCAGCCGCGCGCCTTCGCTGTCGCAGAAGGCTTTCGCGGCGAACCAGCTGACATTGGTCTGCGGCCGCATCGCCGCGCCGTCGTCGGCGAGATCGGTGGCCGAGCGCCAGTCGATCAGGTAGCGCTTGTCGGCGAACACCACGGGCGCCCGCGTGCGCTGCCACTCGGGGTGCGCGCGCACGAACGCGAGGTACTCGCCGGCGGTGACCGGCGTGGCCCGCAACGCGAACGGCGCGATCTCGACCGGCACCGTCGCCGTGGGCACCGAGCCCTGCGGCAGCACGCTGACGAAGCGCCCACCGGGCAAGCTCACGTAGTCGGCACCGGACGCGAGGCCGCACATCGTCAGCAGACCGATGCCGACGGCGCGCGCGATGTTCATCTCAGTTGCTCCATCGCGCTTCGTGTCACCCGCGACGCGTGGAATGGGGGAGATCATGGAGATGCTGCTTGCGGCCCGTTGCGGACGTTGGGTGCCCTCCGCGAGCGAAGCTGCCTGCGACTCTATTTTTCGACCGCAAAGAACGCCAAGGAGCGCAAAGATCGCAAAGAAAAAGCCTTACATCTTCTTGGTGTCCTTTGCGCTCCTTGGCGTTCTTTGCGATCCGTCTTGAGCA